>OFRO01000433.1_pt1 | contig 15127 bp, 33 predicted proteins | sample 1543091 | NCBI WGS metagenome assembly OFRO01 (sample SAMN07774217, study PRJEB24372) | wastewater metagenome | isolation source: Exp Tend NO 10WW | collected 2016-02
CGCGCGCCGACGAACTGCGCCGCATTGCCGATCGGGCGGAAGCGCAGAAGGCGTCGGCGCTGCGCCGGTTGAGTGACATGGCGACGAAGCCCGGAACCCGGTCGGACTGCATGACGCTAATCCGCGAAGCCGACGAAGCGCTGAACTTGGTGCGGGAGGCGGAAGCAAAATGAAGCGTAATATATCGCGGTATAAGCCGATGACGCTATACTTTTTGGCGCTGGCTCTGGCTGGCTGCGGCAAGACCATCACGCAAGAACGCCCTGTCGTTATCAAGGTTCCTGTCAGCGCACCATGCATCGGCGTGCGGCCAAGCCCCGTGCCGACGATGCAAGAGCGCTTCCCTGATGTTGTGTGGGCCGGGATGGACGTGCGGCAGAAGGCGGGGGCTGTCGGCAAGCAGTTGCTCGACCGGCAAGCATATGGTGCGCGGCTTGATGCCGCTTCGGGAGGGTGTGAATAATGGCCACCGTAACAACGCTGTCCGGCCTGCCCGGCGACTATACGTTCAAGGGTGGCCTCGCGATCCATCGCAGCGGCGCGGTGACGTCCATTGCCAGCTATGATCAGGTCCGCTTTTCCGCCGCGACGTTCAAGATTGTGGGCGACAAGCTGGTTCCGACGTTCACTTTGCCGGGTTCTGCCATCCCCGCCCTGTCAGCGCAGGATCAAGCCGACCTCGCGCTGGGCCGGGAGGTTCGAAGGTTGGTGAAGCCCTAATCCCCGCCCAACCTCCGCAACCGCTCCACCATCGCCGGCACGACATTGCGCAGGGCATGGGGTCAATCTCCGTTGCTGATGGCGGGGATTTCTACCTCATCGGCGTCCTTCATCAGCGTGGCGGGGTCGATGGCGCGGATGGCATCCCTGATGGCCCAGTATTCTTCGTCCAATTCATCCAAAGCCTCTGCGCGGCGACCATCGTAGTAGCTGGCGTTGGTATCTGGCTCGGTGACGCCATATTCGGCAAAACGGTCTTCCGCGCGCCTGTCCGCCACCCTCGCCCCGCCTCCAGCCCCTCGCGCCGTCCCTGAAGGCGCGCTTCGGCCAGTTCGGCGCGCAAGCGTTCAACTTCATCGGTCAGCACAGCGTTAGCATCACGCTCGCTATCAAGCGATTTGATCGCATGGCTCCATTGTTGGCGTTCTTCACGCAGTTGGCGTAATTCGTCCGCCTCGTGAATCATGATAGTCTTGGCAGCAGACTGGACGATCTTCACCTGTGCGCGCAGGCGGGTGATCTCGGCGGCGGCTTCGAGGCCATCAGGATTGACATATTGTGTCGGCAGGCCGTCTCCGCGATGGGAGTACATGGCCGTCAACCGCTCGACAATATCCGCCTGCGCTTCGGTGGGCTGGCTCATCCCTGCCTCCCGGTGAGTGCGGCGACAGACGATGCATCCTCCGCTGCGAGGTTGACCGCATCCACAGCGCCGCCATTGCAATTGCCCTTCATCTGACGCGCAGCCCACCAAAGAGAGACAGAGGCATCCCTCAACGCCCCCCGCAACCGCGCGTTCTCCTCCACCAGCCCCGCCGCCGCCTCCGTGGTTTCGATGATGGCGGCGAGGGCGGCTTGCTCAGCGATGCCGCGTATTCCAACGCGCAAGGAAAGATTGGGATCTAGGCCGTCCGGGATTAGCGTCTCCGCAATCCGCCTCGCCATCGCCAGTTGCTTCGGGGTGGGGTCAGTCATGGTCGCGCACCCATTCAGCCGCCGACCAAGCCCAGTATCCAGGCCAAACTGCGCCAGCCACAACGCCTGAAAAGAAGCGATCGAGCGCCTCGACACAGTTAATACTGGCGGGGTCGCACTCGTGGCGCGGATCACTTGCCGACCACGCAAAGGTGGCGAGCGCGATCAAGAAATAACCTAAGGTTGAAATCTCTCCACGATCCATCACTTCGCTCCCTGTTCGCGGGCGAGACGGGCGGCGATGTAGGCGGGAGTATCCTTCAGTAGCGCATCCCAATCACCATTACGGTACCCAGCCGCCACCTTTGGGTCGCTGGTCTGCTCACACAATTGAGCCATCGCCTCCCGCGCGATCAGCAGATCAGGATCGACGGGTTCATCGCAATACTGCCAGCACATGAGGGCGAGATCATCCAGGACGTCAGAAACCGCCCCAATCTCGCGCGGCACCCACAGAACACAATCGGCGCGCGCATTCGCCTTGTCGCAGGCCATCTGTTTGGCCCACTCGGGTATTTCGTCGATGTCGGTGTAGTCGGTCATCATTCATCCTCCGAAAAATGCCGCCAGCAGCGCGATTGCGCCGATGGGCAGTGCGATCAGGACTGATCCCGCAAGGATTGACATCTCGCCAGCGGGCCGATCAAAGCCCAGAAGCGGGCCATGGATATGGTTGCGGCGGGCTTCTGACATCGGGTTTCGTGTTGTGCCGAGGTGCGTCATCACGCCATCCCTCCAATTTCGCGGATCATGTCCCGGCTGATCCCGGTCTCACGCTCCAGCGCGGTGAAAAATGCGTCGGCGGCAGCTTCCTGATCGGCTTCGATTTGATCCATATGCCAGCTTGAAAACGGCAATGGCCGTTCGACAGCTCGGCTATGGGCGTGACCCATGCGGATCAGCGTTGCGCCCAATTGTGCCAACGTTGGTTCGATTGGCGGGAGCTTGTGCGCAAAGGCGGGCTTGGTGACGGCGTTCATGCCTGAAAATCCCTGATCATGCGTTCTTCACGGGTATAGTCCGCGTGGTATTCTTCCATGTCGTTTTTCCACTCGATATAATCATCAAGAGCGCGCCTTTCGGCCTCCTCCTGAATGATTTCATCTTCGTCGCGCGTGGTGTATTCGACGCCAGTCACCGATATGATTTCCACCACATCGCCTTCGGCGGGGTGTTCGCGAGTGGCCGCGACATAAGGCGTATAGCCATAGGTCACTTCGATTTCATGCTCGCGCTCCATGCGGCCACGATAAAGCCACATCGTGAAGGTGAATTTGTGTGTAGACATTTCAAGTTTCTCCATCGCTTGATGACATCCTTAGACCATGGCCAAAAACCATCGTCAAGAGGAAAATGCAGATTGACATCATTGGCGGGCAAAGCCATTGTCCGGCATGGAATTTATGGAGACTTCGACAATGTTGATTGGTTTAGCCGTCGCCGTTCCGGCGCTTTCGTCACTTGGCGTCATAACGATCCTGGCGATCAGCGCGCCAGACGGATGGGAAGACGATGATGGATTTCATTATGACAAGGAGGATGGAGAGTGAACCTGATTGATGGTGGTGACAATTACGACATCCTCCGATCCATCCTGAACGAGGCTTACGATCAGGCTGCAACGGGCAAGGGTCGGGAACGCCACGCGAATGGCAAGCCATGGGATGAACAGCCCATTGCCGAGATCGGGCGCATGGTCGGCACCGGTTTCAACACCGGACAGGCCATCAAGAAGTTGCAGGAAAGTTCGCGGATGGAAGGCGAGACTGCTGTGCGCGAATTGCTGGGCGCGATCGTATACGCTGCGTCCGCGATCATGCTGATCAGGGAAGGGCAGTGAATGGTTGATCGCAGCCATCTCATTCGCCCGATCCCGGATGACTTTGTGCAAAATCGGGCACGCATGACGTGGCGGGCGCTGCAGGCCCACTATGGTGCTGGTTCGAGGACTATAGAGCGGTGGATCAAGGAGCTTGGCCTGCCCGCAAAAGCCAATTTGCCGCCCCCTAAGCCACGCCTGACACTGCCAGCGGACTTTGCTGAACTGGCCCCGTCGATGAGCAAGACATCGCTTGGTGAGTATTTCAACGCATCACAGAAGGTTATAGAGCGATGGCTTTGTGAAGCCGGCGTTTCAGCAAAGCCTCGTCCGCCTGTGGGCAAGATGGCGTTTCAGCAAAGCTGGGCATCCGACATTCCGCCACCACGTCGCGAAAGCCCGGAAGACATTGCGGCGGATTACCTGCGCAAGTGGCAGCCAGTGTCGCGGCACAGTGATGGTAAAATGTGGTTCGTTGGCAGACTAGTCCTGACTTCGCAGGAATTGATTGACAAGGCCGAGGACAAAAGGAACAGAGAGGCCCGCAAATGATCGTCAACGCGACAACTGGAAGGGTTATCGACAACCATGTCGTTTATGCCAGATACCTCGCCAGCTACATAAGCGACGTATCTACAATTCGCGCCAGAACGATTGACGCATTCGGCATGGCACCAGAACGTCACGAGATAGAGGGTATGCGGGCCAATGTGGCAGCACACCGGCCACACGATCAAGGTCAATGGGATTGCATCATTGATCCGCCAGAGCCGCCCCCGGAACCGCCGCTATTTATTCCGCCAGCACCAGTGAAAGTCAGGACGGAATACCCCATCGGCCCGAAGGGCATCATATGCCGGATTGCCGAAGAGATGGGGTCATCGTATCACGATATTGTCGGACCGGTCCGCAAGGCGTCATTGACCAGGATCAGGTTTCTGATTGCGGGTCTACTGGTCGAGCGCGGCATATCGTCTCGCGCCACTGGTGAATTGATCGGAGGGAGAGACCACAAGACAATAACCAACGGATGCGAAAAGCTCCGGGACTTGCTGAAACGAGACGTCGAGGTTCGAGAAGTTTACGACAAATATTGCGCCCTTTGGGGATTGAGTGGAAGGTTTCACAGATGACAGATATGGCTGCACCGCCACCGTTACAGGATCATCGCTTTGGCGAATTGATCAAGGGTGATCGCTACGCATATGCGCGTGGATTGACCATCAATCCCATGCATCTACCGACTGCGCTGGACGCCATGGAAAAGGATGGATGGTCACTTATGGCTATTTTCGGAGAGACGAAATCCGAAAAGGTTGGCTTTGTTTTCAGGAGGATTTCAGAATGAGCGTGGCGATGGAAGATGTCCGCAACGCTGTTGCCGATGCTTTGCGTGATGTCGGGCACGGCAATGAACTGTTCGTTCGCGATGTCCGCGAAGGGCGACAGGATGATGGCCCGTTCATGGTTGGCGCACTGGCTGCCGCAAGGCTCTACGAGGGGAACGGCGCATGAGCACCTATGAAGAGGATGCGGCGATCCGGGAGAACATGATCGCCGGCAGCCGGGACTTGCTGCAATCCATCGTCGAAGCAAGAAAGGGGTGGCCCATGCACCCCGACTTCAACCGATTTATCTGGAGCGGAAGGACAGTGCGTCCGGCAAGCCCGATTTCCATGACGACGATCAAGCAGGGGCGTGCGGTTGCCAAGCTGGCGATTGCAAACGGGGAAGTTAATGCGTTGAGGGTGAGCCGCGACCCATGCGCCCGATGCGGCGTGCGCGGCGATGTCAGGTGTGGTTGCGCATCTTCCACAACCGCATAATCTCAGCTTCCACCAAAACACGAATATCGCCGGGTATCTTTTGCAAGATGGCCCGGCGTTTTTCTATGGTCGGCAGCGAAAGAATGTCCACCGCCCCGCGATGGATTTCCAGTTGCGCCCAGCTTTGAATTGATGGGCTGGCGTCACTCCATGATGTCGCGCCAGACAGGACCGCGTGAAGCTGGATTGAAGGCTTCCATGCGTCGAAGGTCATGCGATGCGATCAGGAAACTGACACTTAATCAATCGAGATTGATCAACCATCATCTCGCAACACGCCATTGCCGCTTGGCGCGCGTGATGCGGTGACGTGTCAAACGCCCTTGCTGAAATCATGGTGGGAAGATGTGTAACAGTCACCCATACATTGTTCGGCCCACAGTGCCACATGCCGCCAGATGGCCGGTCCTCTTGCATATCAACTCGATATTCACTGGTCATCCCAACCTCACCCTGCTAGCGCGCTGGAATTTGGCGAAAGTCAGGCTGTCATCCGTGTCCGAGATGTCCAGCCATTTGGCGTAGCGGGCCTTGGCCGCCGTTGTCGCAACCATTTCCATGTCATAGCCACCCCACGAAACGATCCACTTGCGGTTCTTGTCGCCGATAGCCTTGAGGTGTCTGGATAAAGCCCGCCGGCCCTCATCGGTGACGCTGAAATAAGCGCCCGTATCCGTATGGCCATTGCACTGCCAGTGCGACGAATGCGCGAAATACCGACGAAGTTCCGTGTCGCCTGTGACGTAAAAATAGTTGCGATACGTCTCGCCCATGGGATCGACCGGGCGGCCCAGCGCATGATCAATGTAATCCATGGCCTTGTTTTCAATATATCGGTTGACCTCGCTCATCCCAATATCTCCAACCAATCCTCAAATGCCGTCCATGCACCAACCGCGCCGAGGGCGATACACGCAAATGCGCCAGCATCCTGCGCGGCGATAAGGTACTTCACCTGATCGTCGCTGATCGTCGATTGCGTGTGGTCGAGGCGCTTCATCTCGCAGACGAAGCCGGGGTTCCCTGGAATTTGAATGTCCGATGCCCCCGTGGTCAGCCCTTCCATTTTCATGCGATTGACCTGCCGCGCACCGGCCGAACCATCTTCATTACGGATATGCACGGCCAACCGCCCCCATGTTTCGGGGTATACGCGCCTGATCTGGTTGAAAAAGCTGATTTGCTCGTGACTTTCGCGGGGGCACTTCCCGCGCCACTTGGGATCGCCGTAGACTGGGATGTCTGGAGGGAATTTCATGGGCGGCCTTCCCTCTCGGCCTCGGCCATAATCTGCGCGGGTGTCGGCACTTCAATTCCGCGCGCCCGCAACCGGGCGTGGCATCGCAGGAATTGAGCGTGCGCAGGATGATCGTCGTAATATCCTGAATCCGATGGGGTCATGCGTATTTCCTCAATTTCTCGATCTTGCTATCATCCGCCAGCATCAAAGGCAATTCATCGTCGTCGGCAGGCTTGCCGAATGCCAGGATGCGCCAGAACTGGCTATCGGCATCGCGGACGTAGCTGACGGTCTCTGGATTGCCGCCGCACGCTTCCCACCGGGCCAAGTCGGCTTTGGCCCGTGCATTCGTCGGTTCCTTCATGAACCAGCACGAAAACTGCCGGTAGGGCGTCACGAAGTCAACTCGGATCGTGGCATTGCCTTTCTGGCTGACACCTTCGCGCGTCTCGAAAGACAGGACGCGATCGGTCTGTGGTTGCGTCGGGTCTTTCTTGCGGGCGACAAATTCACCGATGAGCCTCTCGTTCGGGTCCACGATCTCGGCCGCGCAGACCGTGCAAAACCGGGCGGCGATATCGTTCGGTGCTTCACACGCCGGGCAATCCTTCGAATTGTAGCGATGTCCGCACCGCTCATATTCCCCCCGCGACCCCGCGCGCACCATGCCGAAGCATCGCCTACCATAGTGCGCAGCAACAGGGCCATACTCACCCATCAATTGATTGCCGAAGACGTCGAGACAATATCCCGCCTTGTCCCTCGCGAAATCAGCGTAATCCGGCTGCAACGAAAATTCGTTCACATAACCGCATTCAGGGCATTCGGCTTCGATGGGGATGCCGGGGCCGCCACCCCCTTTAGCCTTGATCACTGGCGAATAAATGTCGGCCGCGTCACCGAAGTGGCGCGCGTGGTTGCCTGCATAATCCAGCCAATATGACATTGGCTTGTCGCCATTAAGTCGCCATGCGCGCCCCAATATCTGCACAATCAGTGGCGGGCTTTCGGTATAGCGCATCGTCACGATGAATACGGTGTGATCCACGTCGAATCCCGTCGTGAATTTTCCAACCGAGACAAGATATCGAAATTCCTGATTGCGATACGCCCTTACAATCTGTTCGTCGGTTGCATCCCGGCCATTCAGAATGCCTTTGTCACCAGTGCATAGCGCGCTATTTTCTGGGGGCAGACTAGCCATGATTTCCTGCGCGTGCCGCACGGTGGCGGCGAAGATCATCACGCCACCCTTGACGCCCCGCGCATGGTACTGCGCGATGAAATCAGCGCAGATTGCGGCAGTCTTGCGCCCGTGGCCTTCGAACGCGCGCTCCACGGTTTCGTGATTGAGCGTGCCGTTCGGCAGCAACTGAATGCCACTGGTGTCATATTCGCCGGCATTGATTTCAGAAACTTCCATCGGTGTGATGAATTTTTCTTCAAGCATCTCTTGCGCTGAAACGCGATAGACCATTTTAAGGAAATACGGATCGCGGGTCACGTCATCGTCATTGGCCTTGCCATCCGGCCACAAGCGGAAGATGTACCCCTTGCCGAGCACATATGGCGTCCCGGTCAATCCCAGGATGCGCAGGTCTGGATTTACCTCGCGCATGGCGTCAATGATCGCGCGGACTGTCGGGGTAAGCTCGTGACATTCATCAACGATGACAGCGCAAAAGCCTTGCGCGCCAGATTGGGTGAACCTGGATATTGCATTTTTGACAGTAAGTGGGGTGGCGTAAATGACCCCGTGCCGGGTTGATTTTGCGCCAGCACTGGCTGAAAAAATGGAGCATTGCTCGCCGGTCATCTGGAATTTTTCGACGTTCTGGCGACACAGTTTTGCGTTTGGCTGCAAGCACAATACACGCTTGCCGCCGCTGATTTCACGAAACCATGTCGCCATCTCGGCAACCATGAATGACTTGCCGGCAGCCGGAGCCGCGTCGATAAGACACGGCTCCACACTGGATTTCAACCATTGCTTTGCCGCGTCTGTTGCGCGAGATTGGTATGGGCGTAGGTTGAATGTCATGCCCGCACTGCCTCCCGCTTCAACTTCTGATCAGCGGCCCACAATTTAAACGCCTCCTTATCGTCGCTTGAGCATGTGAAATGCGGCTTGGGGTATTCCTTCTCCCATGAAGATTTTTTGCGCCACGCCAATTCCGCCATAGCATATTCCCGGCCCGGAAAGTCGAATTGAACGGAAACATGACTGATCGTGTATCGCCCATCGTTATTGCGTGATGCATAAGCATGCCGATATTCCGGCTCCGCGTCCGGGAAATATCGCTTAACGATCTTGATAAACCGGCGGATCCATCGCGTTTCCAGCTTTTTGCGTTTGGCGCGGTTAAGATTATAATATGCTTCGCAAACAGCATCGCAGAATACAAGGCCATCTTGCATTCCTACAATGTCTTCCGAACGCCGATCCTGATCGTATAGCATGTCGATGTCAATCCGCTGCCCGCACCCGTGGCATTCAAAATGCCAGCCATTATCGACCATCACGCTAATAGGTAGGCCAATGCCGTAATATTCATCGGCCCACGGTGCGCGTCGGCATGATACATAGGCTATCTCGCCATCGGCGTATTCATTCGCCCCTAACCTGCGCGCGACGATATTATGCTCGGCGTATATAATTCCCCCGGTGTTTTCATCCTCTTCGGTTACTGCATATGCTCTCATTTTCGCCATCTCTCATCTCCACACCATAAGGCGCTGTCATTGGTGATTACCCAAACAATCCGCCATCATCCGGAGAAACGCCATCCAGATTTTTCACCGCCTGCGCGAAATAGGACGGCTTCAATTCGCAACCGATCCCCTTACGCCCCATCGTCACCGCCCCATAAACTTCCGATCCAATGCCCAAAAATGGCGTGAATACGGTGTCGCCGGGGTTGCTCCATAGGTCGATGCACCGCTCGATAACGTCAAGCTGCAATGGGCTGATATGGGTAATATCGTCCTTATCCCGACCCCCGCGATATTGCAGCGTCCGTGTCTGGTTGATGTCCATCCATACCGGCGAGGCATACCGCTGCCAGACTTCGATTGAATACCAGTTCCGGCCATCGGTTGGGGTTGTGTATTTGCTGCGATCCGGTTCGTCAGTGCCGGAATAGCGATCGAAGCATTCACTCACCGGCTCCGGATTTTCACCAGGCTTGCGGAACGATACGATATAGTCTGCCAGCCCCTGCCCGGATATGCAGCTATCCTTTGTGATTTGCTTGTGCAGGAGCCGGATTGACTTGGTGCGCTGCTGCGCGACAACAGGGTCTTTCCAGATGCAAACCTCACTGTGGAAAATCCATCCGGCATCCTCATATGCACGGATAACCTCGCCGCGAAAATCCCTCATACCGATATGGCCGTGACGGATTTTGCTGGTTGGCAATTGCATGACGTGCACCGCATGGATACGGCCTGGCTTGGTTATGCGGAGCAATTCAGAAATAAGGAAGCCATAATGCTCCCAGAATGAATTGCCCTCATTGTTGGAAATGTCGCGATCGTAATTGCTGAATTTGTAAATCCCCTCAAAAGGAGGCGAGTGCAGGCCAAATCCGATGCTATCTCCTGGAATAGCGCGGATTACATCACAGCTATCACCCTGATATATTGCATAGTTATCCGTGATAACCTGATCCACACACTTAATATCCATCTCTAATAAACTCCTTGTTTACGTTTTTCTTACTGTGAACAAAATGATGGCATGGTCTACAAAGCAAGACTAAATTTGAAACTTCTGCGCGAAGCGATTTAACCCTAAAGGGAACAATATGATGAACATGAAAACCATTAGCCTTGCGGTTATCGACTTTCCTATGATCAGTTCCGCACCGCTCGCATTTTGCGTCTGATCTTGCCCAAACTGCCTTTACTGCGGATTTCCATTCCTCGGTTTGGGCGAGTGCCTCGCGCTCTGGCGTTAGCCCGCCTTGCCATGAGTGATGATCCTTACCGCGACGGCCTTTCATATAATGGGTTCCATCTTTTGTAAGATATGGAACTCTTCCATCTTTTAAGCGAGCTTGACGTATTTTTTCACGACTTTCGTTTGTGTGAGGGAACCCGCCATTGTGGATTCTATCACCCCTAGCCCATTGTTTCGCAGTAGATGTTCCTCGCGACCTAGTCTCAATTCCATAGTCTCGAAGCCATTCCCATACTCGCTTGGTATCACGGCTAACCAACCGCCCTATTTCGGCACAATCCAGACCTTCAACCTCATATTTCTGGACAAGCCAATCACGTGTCACTCCTTCTGGCTTTTTGTTCTCGCGCTGCCAATCACCTTTACACCTAGCGTCACAAAAGGATTGCAGAATAGGTTTTCCGGTATTGTGGTTTATAGGGCGGCGCATGATTTCGGTATTGCACCAAGCACAATTTGTAGGGCGTTTTGCATTGCTCATACCCCACCATAATCACACGACGCCTTTTTAGTCAAGCCGCTAAAAACTCTGGCAATCGAACCGCCTGCTGCGGATTATAATTCGGCGTATCCCTGACCGAGCCGCGCACAGCAGCGCTCGACAGGTCCGCCATGTGCAAAACCATGCTCGCCGCCATGCGATCGGCATCAGCCTCCTTGCGGCGGATATTGGCAACGGTTGCGCCTTCAAGTTCCGCAACAACGATGTGACAATCCACGGCCTCGGATTGCCCGAACCGCCAGAATCGACGAATAGCCTGGTAGAATTGCTCCCAGCTATCGTCAAGCCCGACAAATCCCGTTCTGTGACAATGCTGCCAATTCATGCCGAAGCCGGCAAGGCTTGGCTTTGTGATAAGGACGCGAATTTTCCCCTCGCTGAAATCAATCAGGATGCGTTCTTTTTCGTCATCTTTCAGTCCGCCATGAAGGTTAACCGATCCAGGAATGCTTTTTGCCAGAAGTTCCGCCTCGCCGTTCAGCTTGCACCACCATACAAAATGCCCATCGGATGGCGTGACACTGGCTGCCATCGCGCATCGGTCATCAATGCTATTGCGGCGAGCGGAAATCCTTTCTTGTAGCGTCACGGCTTCGGACGCAAAAAGCCCTTGCGTGTAATCCGTGTGTTCCGGAGCCTTGACCGAGTGCATGATGTAATTGAGCGGAGGCAGGTCATACCCATCGTTCGGGTAGCCCAGGTCCGCCGGCTTGCGCAGCATGACAGCCCACGACGCCATCCACTTCCAGAATTCGTTCTCGGCGTGGCCCTTCAATCGCCACTTCTGCGTTTCACCACCGTCATGGATAAAGAATGTGGCCAGCATATCGGTATATTTCATCACGCCCAAAAACTCGGCGTGGTTTCCCAATTCCATGAAATCGTTGGGGGCAGGAGTGGCAGTAGCAGCAAGTCGGAACGGAATTTGCTGACATGCGTCAATCAGTTTCGTGCGGTAGTGGCCATCCGTGTTTTTCAGGATGCTGGATTCGTCCAGAATAACACCGCCAAATCGCGAAAGATCAAAGTGATCCAGCTTCTGATAATTTGTGATATTAGTGCCGGGGCCGCAATCCGATTGCATGGCCACAACGCGCGCGTCGATGCCAAATTTCTCGGCCTCGCGCGCCATCTGGTTTGAAACTGCCAGCGGCGCAAGATGCAGAATGTCCTTGCCGGTCTCACGGTGAATTGCTTGCGCCCACGCCAGTTCCATAAGCGACTTGCCTAGCCCGGTGCCGGCGAACAGAGCCGCGCGGCCACGTCGAAGCGCCCACTGGACGATATCGCGCTGGTGGGGAAACAGACAGTCTGGCAGTTCGGGAATATCGGTTAGGCCCGTCATCGGGTCAGTGATCGCCTTGCGGGCGAGGAAATCCTCGTATGGGGTCATCATCTAGGCTCCATCGGTGGGGCTGGGGGCTTTAGATATCGTCTCGGTCAAAAACATGACGAGCAAGAACCGCAATCACCTCGCGCCCCTTCGGGGTCAAGTTTTTGTTGATATCATAACTTTGTTGACACCATCCCGCACCAGGCCAATCACTTGAGATTGTGCCGATATGATCGAAAAACTTTGCTTGCTCGTCGCCAAACATGCCTGCAAATGCAGTAGCAATTTCCTCAACCGAAAGGTTGAAGGAAACTTGTTCCGTTCTCGTAACAATTGGCATTCTCTTTCTCCATCTTTGCCCCGCGTGTGGGGGTGGGGGTTAGGTGAATGCAGGGACGGGATTAGGCAAACGCAATCCCTGCGGATTTCCGCGATGCAGCGGTTTGAAGCCGTAATCCAGAATGTCGCCCTTGACCAACTTATCAAGGTCCTGAATTTCGCGGCGGGCAATCCACTTGGTCATGCCCTTGCCATAGCCATTGTAGGCATAATCGCGGCAGAACCACTTGCCGTCCTCGCGCTGCGCATATTCGCTATAGCGCCCGTAGCTGTCGTTGCCGGTGAAAACCTGAACTGCCTTTGCCATCTCATCATCTCCATCTGACAACCAGACACTGAACGAGACCGCACGCGGTGTCAAGGGGAAAGAGTGGTGCGGATATGATCGCCTAGCGTGCTATCAAAGCCATCCATCATCGTCGCCGCCTCCCGCAAAGCCGCCTCTAATTTCTCGATCCGGTCGGCGGCCATACGCATGTTACGGCGGTATTCGCTGCCATGAACGCGGGTTGCAGCCTCTCGCAGTTTCTCAGCCAAAGTCATTCCGTAATCCCCCAAAAAGACGAGCCTTTCCCGCGAAACGGCTCAAAATCCGCTTCGATCTTAAGCGCCTTGATCGCTTTCGAATACGAAATTGACCCCTTCCGATTGGTTTGTGTCACCTTTGCGCCAGCAAACAGCGCGTTCTTCCCACCGCACTTTTCCACAATGTCGGCCAGCAATTCCTTTTGCCGTTCGGCCAATAGTTCGGCGCGTTCCTTGTTTTCCATGTATTCCCGCAGCATCCTCGCCGCTTCCGGCGTGTCAATGACGATGCGGCGCGGGGCGAGGTGTTCGGCCGCCATATCCGGGGATGCAATGATGTCGAGAAATTCGGCGTGGAATTGGCGAAGGCGGGGGATATTCTCGTCAATCCATGCCTGATCTAGCGGCACCACCTCATGCAATTGCGCGTGGCTGGAGTATTGATAAAAATGCGCCTTTTGCCGACCAGCGCACAGCATCTCGATTTGAACCTGCGCAAAATATTGCGGCTGATCAGATAGCGGCTTGAAACATCTATCTTGGCCGGTTCGTCGCGACCAAGGGGCCTTGATTTCCAGCACACCACCATCCGATGTCAGGCCATCGGGCGATGCCCCCAACCAATCATCGTAGGCGAAGAAACCGCATTCGATCACGTTCAGTCCGGTGTCCATCTGGAAATCCAGAACAGCCCCCGGCTCGTGCATCTTGCCGTAGCCAAAAATCACGTCCTCTAGAAACTGGTTCTCATCCTCACGGGGCGCGCCCAATGCATCACGAACCATGCGGCGCATAACGTCATCACGCGACTTATTGGGATCAAGGGACAGGATGGCTCCAGCTATGCTGCCAGTCACCCTTCCGGCCCTTTGCTTATGCCATTCGGGGGAGCGTTGTTCGATTATCTGACTATCTTCCATCCGGTTGCCTCCTCTTGCTGCTCATCGGTCAACCGTGAGCGTGGATCACGATATCCATCAACCTTACAACGTTGTCCGGGCAAAAGGATTGACGGATGCGCTTTCGGACGGGCGATGGCGCATTGCGGGCAGTTGACGCCGTGCGTCTGGCGCAGATTGCGTTGACCGTCTTTCCATGACCGCCACATGTCGCCGGTTTCGCTAGGCATCGCCACACCCCGCGCCAACCAGTTCCCCATTCTCGCCGGCAGTGAAGTCTAGCTGTTTGTTTTTCCACGTTCTAATTGAATGGCAGTTAGCGCACCTCACTTTACAATCTCCATCTTTGATTTCCCTTTGAAGTCTTGCGATACTTGAACGAGCCTCAGATATTTCAACTGACTTTTTGCCCTCATGGTCCAATTGTAAAGCGGCGGCGTGCTCTTTGTATCCGCAATCCACGCAACCTATGGATAGCTTATAGGCACTAAGCCATTCCCTAGATGTTCTTCGATATTTAGAGCACGAAGATAAATGCTTATCGTATCTATCGGGATGCGATTTTGTCTTCTGGTAAGACCTACGCCGCGCCTCTTTCAATTGATTGGGGTTATCGACTAAAAGCCTTGACCTTTGATTGCGGCGCTTGCATCTGTCGGAGCAATATTTTGCGTTAAAGCCCCTTGGCTTAGGCTCGAAAGGCACCCCACACTGAACACATAACCTAGCTGAAAGATCGAACGGCATAGCACCTCAATATAGAAATGTGTATAGCTCGATCTTAGTTTGGCCAATGCCTTTAATCAAGGCATTAATCCCCACATCCAGCCCCCACCAATTCACCGTTTTCCCCTGCCGTAAAATCTCTCCAATGGACCCAACCGTTCGGGCAGTGGAAGCCCCATTCCCTAATTTTTGGACCCATAAAAAACAAAGACACCGCAGGCTCTCCATTTATCAATTCCAAACGGTGAGCTGTATCAGCGGC
>OFRO01000434.1_pt1 | contig 15105 bp, 14 predicted proteins | sample 1543091 | NCBI WGS metagenome assembly OFRO01 (sample SAMN07774217, study PRJEB24372) | wastewater metagenome | isolation source: Exp Tend NO 10WW | collected 2016-02
GATAAAGCTAAGCGTTCTGTTGGCGGTGCTGTCGACACAATGAACAAGATACTTGGCACGATTGGTGTTGGTATTTCTGTTGCTGGTTTCGCAAGTTTGATTAAGAGTGTTGCTGATGTCGGTGATCATATGAATGATCTTCGTAAGATAACAGGACTCACTATTGAGCAACTTGGTGGTCTTGGTAAGCTTGCTAAATTAAACGGAACAGATCTTGATTCGGTTGCCAAAGCTGTTGGCATTATGTCGAAGAATATGTATGCCGGATCTGCTGCGTTCGATGCACTTGGAATTGCGACAAAAGATTCTTCTGGGCAGTTAAGAAATGCTGATCAGGTTTTATTTGATGTTGCTGATAGGTTTTCAAAAATGGCTGATGGAGTTCAAAAATCTGCTATTGCAAATCAAATATTTGGCAAGTCAGGTCGTGATCTTATCCCCATGCTTAACGAAGGTCGGGCTGCGATGGAGCAAGCTACTGAAGCATACAGATTGAATTCCGGTATGACTACACAGCTTGCTGAACAATCAGATAGATTCAACGACATCCTGACGCTTTTGCAAGGAAAGGTAACATCTACTAAAAATTTCTTTGTACAAGGCTTACTTCCATCTTTAAATGATATTGGTTCTGCTTTCCTGAATGCTGCTGGTGGCGCTAATTCTTTAGTTAAAGCTGGTGAGTATTTAGGAATATTCTTCAAAGGTGTTGTGGGTACTGTTGTTACAGCATACAACGCGCTCAAATCTCTAGGAGTAGCTTTTAACGGAATAGCAATGCAGCTATTTCACTTATCGAACCTTGACTTCAAGAAAGCCATCGGAGCGGGTAATGAATACTTTGCAACTATAAACAATATTGCCAAGGGTAATGCTAGTTTCATAAAGTCGCTTATTGATGGCGACAAATCTACAGAAAAACTTACTGAAACACAAAAAGAAAGTTTAAAGATAGAACGGCAAATGCCTGTTGCTATAGCTGCGACAACTCAAGCAATGAAGCAAAAGAAAGCTTTGACTGATGCGGAGCAATTAGCGCTATTACGACAAAATGAAGCAACAAGGCAGACTATTTCTTTAGCGCAAAAAGTTGAATCAGTAACTGAGAGTGTTGCTACAGAACAAGAAAGATATAACCAAAAGTTAATGGAGCTCGAAAAGCTCAAACCTTATCTGGGTATCGAAACTTACAACCGAGCACTCGTAAAAGCACAGGATGAATTGAGGTCTACAGAAAGATCAACTGTGTCGACAACCGCAAACGTTAGCCAGCTTTGGATTCAAGCGGGGCGTAACATTCAATCAAGCCTTTCTAGTAGCATATTCGCGTTTTTTGATACAGGTTTAAGCGGCATGGTTGACAGTGTTAAACGTGCTGTTATGCAGATAACCGCTGAATTCGCTGCATTGAAAATAGGGCAAACATTAGGACTTGATAAGATCTTTGGCGTAAATAGCGGAATTGGTGGAACTGGTTCGGCTGGATCTGGAATACAAAACATTCTTGGTCTTGGTGGTCTTTTTGGTAAAGGAAATGCTACGCAACTTGCTGCGCAGAGAGGGTCTTTAGCTCTTTGGGGGAGTACAGGAACAAGTAGCGGCGGCCTAAGCAGTTTGATGGGTGCTGCTGGTGGTTTATCTTCTGTCGCTGGTGCTTTGGGCGCGCTTGGTTTGAGTGTAGGCATTGGAAGTTCTATCGCTGGCAAGAATAAGATTGGTGGTCTTGGTGGCACAGAAATGTCTTTGATCGGGGCTGCTGTTGCCGGGCCATTGGGCGCTATTGTGGGTGGTGCAATCAATAAATTATTTGGTCGTGAGCCATATAAATTCCGTCAGCAATCATTGCAAGGAACAGCAAGCATAGGTGGTTTTGACGGCGATATTACAAATGTTTTCCGTAGCAAAGGCGGCTTATTTATGAGTAATAAACATAAGTCAGTTAGCCAATCGTTAACGCAAGAACAGCAAGACGCTTTTGATACTGCTCTTAATGGATTTTATGGATCTGCTCACAAGTTCGCTGAAAACCTTGGTCTTAATGTTGATTTGGTTGACGGATTTACTAAAGAATTCCAGATTAAGTCAGAGAAAAATCAGCAATTAACATCTGAAGCTATTGAAGAAATGCTTTCAGGATTGGGAAATGACATTGCTAAAAACGCACTTCCAATAGTTGATTCGTTCAGAAAAGCTGGTGAGGATTCTTTTGCAACACTAAGCAGATTGAGCGACGAGTTTGTTTCTCTAAAACAAGCGGCTGAAAATCTCGGGGCCACTTCTGAGTATGCTAAAAAATTAATATCTGGATTATCGATACAAGCGCGCTCTGACTTTTTAGCAATGGCTGGTGGCGCTGAAGCATTAGCTGCAAGCTCTGCTTTCTTCTACCAAAATTTCTTAAGTGACGCGGAAAGATTTTCGCTGGCAAGTACTCGGTTAACAGGTGAACTTAAATCTTTGGGTTTAAGCGCAGATTTAACTATTCAACAATTTAAGCAATTAGTTCAAGCTGAAACAACTACTGCTGAATTACGTTCAGGATTGCTCAATATTATCGTTGATTTTTATACTGTTAAATCTGCTGCGGATGCTGCAGGATCAGCAATAAACGGACTGAGTAAAGATATTACACAAGGATTTATTAATAACTTGGTCGGCGCATTTGAAGCGCTTAAAGTTGCTATAGAGAAAGAGCGCTCAAGCATTACTGATAAATACAATAATGCAATTTCTCTGGTTAACGAAAACATCCAGATTGTTACCAGCTCGATTGGAAAGCTAACTGCATTCTCTGACTCTTTAAGGCAAGCAGTTAACGAGCTAAGGCCAATGGATCGCGCTTTTGCTCAGCGCATTGTAGAGAACTCGATCAAGTCAGGTAATCTTGATTCGCCTCAATTGCAATTTGCAGTTGACACGCTCAAGAATAAATCATCATCAGGATTTTCAAGCAGCTTTGAATTTGCGCGCGCACAAGCTAAGTCTGCTTCTTTGTTATCACAGCTAGGAAGCGCTGCAGATAAACAGATATCAGAACAGCAGTCATTATTAGCGGAGCTTAATTCTCAAAAGATACTACTGGATAGCGCATTTCAAGCAGAACTCCAGAGGCTTGATTCGATGCTAGTTCAAGGGCAGATGCAAATTGATTCTCTCAATGGAATTAATACGTCAGTTCTGAATTTGGCACAGGCAATATCTCAGTTTAACTTAAGAGCAAATCAAGCAGGCGTTAATGGTGTTGGTGGTGGATTTTCTGGAAATGCGAAAGTATCAGATCAACAGATCAGAGATTTCATTAAAACACCAGGTTTGAGTGATATGGACATATATAACTCAGCAAAAAATAACGGCGTGTCGTTCGAACAATTCTCTGCTGCAACTGGTAAGAACTTGCAAGACTTGTACAAGTGGGCTGAATTAAATGGAGTTCCTAAGTTCGAGAAAGGCACACCTTTCGTTCCAAAAACTGGGCTTGCAATTGTGCACAAAGGCGAACGTATTACACCAGCAAGCCAAAATGTTGCTCAATCATCTGGATTCGATGAGTTGCTTAAAGAAATAAAACTCATGAGGTCAGAGATCACGAAGCAGAAAGAGCTTTGGCAATCAGTAACCCAAGGCGGAACGTCAGTTATTACTAAACAGGCGGCTGCATGAAGGCGTTTATTCCGCTTGAAATTACAGACAATAGGCTTGTTAGTAGCACTATCGACGAGCCTTTGCCAAATGAACTGTCTTGGGATAGCGAGACAGCATATAAAGAGTTTGATCAAGTAAGTGTAATTACTGCTAATAGTCATTTGGTTTATGAGTCATTAACATCAAACACAGATAAGTCACCCGTTGATTCGCCCAATGATTGGATTTTAAGGGGTAAAACAAACAGGTTCAGAATGTTTGATATGAACCAAGGTAATCCTTCTGTCGGAACATCACCAATGGTTGTGGTAATAAGACCAGGGCAGGTGATAAACGCTTTTGCTATCGAGTTAAAAGCTACGTTGATAGATGTCACTGTTACGGATGGAATCGGCGGGAAAGTTGTTTATACGATAGACGGTTACTTATTAGACAGACATGTAACAACTTACTATCAATACTTCTTTGCACCATTTGTTTACAACAAAATTGTATCTAGTTTTTCTATTCCGCCCGTCAAAGACCCTGTTATCACTTTAAATTTACAAGACCCGTCCGGTATAGTTGAGGTAAGTAGGTTTGCTGTAGGAAACTCTATTTATTTGGGTGCAACTGAGAATCAAAACCCAACGGTTGATTCTGACAATTACAGCAAAATAGAATGGGATGAATTCGGAAAGTCAACATTGACACCAGTTCCCAGCATTCCGACGACTGATCAAAAGATATTTCTTAAATCATCGAGACTGAATTTAATAAGACAATTCAGAGAGGATTCAAACGCCACTGCTGCATTTTGGTCAGCCCTTGATGATAAAAAGCATGATTATGCTGAGTCGCTAGCAATATTCGGCGTGTACAGAAATTTTAAAATTGATTTAACTGATCCAAATATTTCAGTTATAAATTTATCACTAAAGGGTATTTAAATGGCAACGCAATTAACATTACCGCCCAGCCCAACTCCGAATGATATAGAAATGACGGAGGACGAGTTTAGTAATTCTATGCGTGATTTGATCTCTTGGTTTGCTGTATTTGGGCCAGAAGCAAATTCCATCGCTAGAGAGATGCAAGACAATGCCGCTATTGCAGCATCTGCAGTCGCTTCTCTTGCCAATTTAGAATGGGTGTCAGGCACAACATATGCGGCTGGTAACGTTCGGTACAGTAAGATTGATTTTTTGCCGTACCGACGGAAAACAAACGGCGCTGGCACAACAGACCCACGCAATGACCCTGCAAACTGGTCGGTACAAGTTAGCACAACACAGGGTGGCGCTGATACCACAAGCAGCGCTTCAAATATCACTTTGACTAGCACTAATGGCAGACTGCAGTCTATATCAATGACTGCAGCAGGAAGAAAGGTAACGCTTCCGGCTGCGACCGCTTTGGAAAAAGGCATTCCTATTTTTGTATTTAAAAATGCTGGCGCATATCGATTCGCAATCGTTAACAATTCCGGTGTTTTTCTTGGTTACGTTGACCCGGGTCAAGTAGTATCTGCGGGTTGCTCTGACACATCAACGGCTGCTGGTGTTTGGGCTATCATCGGATCTGTTGGGAAGTTGTATAGTGATAATACACAAGAAACGGTTAATGCTGTTGTTTCTCATCATATATGTTGCGCAATGCTAACAGCAACAAAGGCCGTTGTAGGATATCGCAATTACAGCACTGGGTTTCTCGAAGCAGTGATAGTTAATTATGGCTCTGCTTCAGGGACTCCGATTGTTTTGAATTCTGAATCATCAGAAAACATAAGCATAACAGCACAATCCGCTTCTCAAGCTACAATCGTTTACAGCCCAGTATCAAACGCCACAATAAAAGGATATGTGCTAGATATTTCTAGCAGCACAATAACACCTGGAAGCGTTCAGACTATTCACACATCTGCAAATGTATCGTTCAAAGCAACTTCAATAACTACTATTACAACAACTAAATTATTGATTGCTTATTTGGGTGGAGTTAATTCTCTAAGAGAAAGAATAATTGACATATCAGGAACCACACTCACGCCAAGCTCAGAAGTTCAAGCAGATTCCGGTGTTGCAACAACAACACAATATGTACATGTAAAAGGATTAACGAACACCAAAGCGGTCGTGTCTTATCTAAGCGACACAGGAATAGCAATCAGGCTGCAGGCTATCACTGGATCAACTCCAAGTGCTACAGGATCGGTACTTTCGTTGTTGCTGCCTGGAAGTTTGATGCTTGCTCAGTTTGGGTTTTGCGTAATGAGCGCATCAAGGCTTGTGATAATAAAATCGATTGATAGAACTCGCGGCGATGTTATGGTTTTCTTGGTTGACATATCTGGAAATACGCCCGTTCTTCTGTACAGTAAGAATCTAACAATAGATTTTTCGAGAACAGAAACCCAAATATCTGCGGCAAAAATAGACACTAACCGAGTTTATATGACTTATACAAGCGCGTATAGCGGTGGTGTTGACTCTTTAATAATAACGGTTACATCAGACGACAGAATATTATTCTCTGATGTCACAGAAAATGTTTTGTTTAGCAATATCAACCTTCCAAACGGGACGATATCAAATAGCTTCCCTGATTGCGAGCCACTTGATTCTTCTCACGTATTGCAATTATCAAGAAATGCTGCAGGAAACTTAATCTCGAAAACTTTGGAGATAGCTCCGCAGTAAAACTGTAACTCTCCACAAGCCCACTTTCGTGGGCTTTTTTATTTTGCGGGGTAAGAAATGGCAACACTGTATGAAAACATAATAAAGCGAGTTAAAGAAAGCTCATTCGTTCAGTTTGTCGACGGAAAGCTTTTGTACAAAGGCGGTGAGATAACTATAAATACAGGAGGTGGCGGTGGCGTGGTAAATCCTGGAGACCCACCATTACCAGGACAGAATGGCACAAGCTCTTTTACTCACATCAGATATGCAGAAGATGTTAACGGAACTGGGTTTTCAAGCACCCCAAATTCAAACACGAAAGCAATCGCTTTTTATATAACGACTGTATCTGATTACACCCCAATACTTTCGGATTTTTCTGGAAAATGGATTCTTCTTCCGTCAACTGGAACTCAATTTTTAGTCGGCGATGTTGACCCAACCGTAGAAGGCATTACTGGTGCGATGTACCTGAATAAGACTTCAAAAACATTGTTCGGGCCAAAAACCACAACATGGCCAACTCCAGGCGTTGCGCTTGGTGGTGGCAGTGGATCAACTATTGTATCTGTAACCGGTTATCGATATCAGTTAGGATCAAGCACAGCGGAATCAGACCCAGGGGCTGGGTGGATCAGATTTAATTCAACCACGTTTAACCTGGCATCTTTGACCGAGATGTATATAAATTCAACAACGAATGCCGGACAGAACATTCTTGATATTTTGGCTACGTGGGGAAATGAGGACGTTCTAACCTTTGTTAATTATGGCGCAGGAACTCAAGTCTTATCTCTAGCGATAACATCTGTAACACCTAACGCTTCTGGTGTTTGGTACTCAGTCGGCATTCAGTATAAAGGCGGCAATTCTCTGACTGCATTTAACGAGTACATCATTGACTATACTAAAGTCAACTCTGGTACTGAGTTGATGAGTACATATAACTTTGCTCGAATAGATGCTAACGATAATCTGATAGACAAAAACAATGTAAATAAATCAGGTATTAGAAACGGCACGTATGCTCAGCTAGAGCTATTAAATATGACCGATTTCAACAAGGAATATTTCCTTGTTAACGGCGGGCCTCATGGCCAAGGAATGAGATACCGTGGGAATGGTGTCGAGCCTGTTGCTGACGGTATGATATGTATCTATAACAATCACCCGAAATTCAGATTCATTTTTCCGAACACACAAGCCACGGCAATTGCAAACAACGGCGGAAAAGTACAGATAACTGCGGCGGCTCATTTACTAACTGCGGCAGAAGCTACGCCAGCGGGTGAGCCTGCAAGTGTTTACATATCTGCGTGGGGTGGCACTGGTGTTGCTGGTTGGTATGTCATATTAAGTCGGGATGGGGTAGATACATTTACGATTGATTATAACTATAACTCAGCTTTTGGGGTTCCAACGGTAGCACAAAAGAACGTTCAAATTGCTCTGCCGTTTTCTATCAACATAGGAAAGCTTGGCCTGAATACTGAAATCAGGATTGAGATGACCCTTGATTACACGGATAGCGCAACTGCAAAACAGATTTTTACACGCTTAAATAATACACAATTCTCAGCAATCAATCAAAACACAGCGCTACAAGTTACAACTGCATATTCATATGGTTTCAGAAACGCTGGATCAAAAACAGCACAAGAAACTTTGTTTGTTTCGAGCAGCGGAAATGACACCGGGCAGTCAGGCGAAGCAATCACAAAAATGACAGAAAACACGGCTGTTGATGCAACTATAAACTTGCGTGGTTTGATAGCTGTAGCCAACGAAACAATGTGCATTCGGCACATTAAGATCTATCGAGAGTTTTAAATGCCAAATAATCCTTTTGGTTTGATTTATTACCCAAAACGAGTTGAGGTTTTAACCGAGCCTCCTCCACCTCCACCTCCGCCGCCTCCTCCACCTCCGCCAACTGGCGTAAAAAAATGGAATCCAGGCAACTACATTGGCATGTCTGGCGCTCCGGATGATGGATGGAATGTTACCGGAACTAATCCAGGAGTCAAACAACGTCTTGCTGCTGATACAACTGGCAAATATAAAGGCGCTCAAGTTAGGTTCGACTGGACAGGTTTAGAGCATCCAAATAATCCAGGCGTATACAGATGGAATACTGCTGGTGGCGCGCCAATGGGGTTCAACAAGATCGATCAACTGTTAGCTGATATCAAGCCGTACAAAGGTAATAAGCTAATCATTCTGTTAATGATCAAGCAGTTCTCAGGCGGTCAGGTTGTGCCAACTTATATGCGTACGGCTGCTTTCGCAGATGCAAAGGTTCCAACTAATCCAAAATACTACGGTTCATATTATTACGCTTCTGTTAATAATCCAGGCAGCGGCGGTTATGTTGTTAGCTTGCAGACTCCGGCCGTTCTTGAACGTTTTAAAGCTTTGCTTGCTGCTATAGCTGCAGAGTATGACGGCAATGATCAATTCGAATGTCTTTGCCTAAACGAGCTATCAATTAGTAAGCCATTTGATTACACGTGGACCGCGGCAGAAAGAAAACAATGGTTCAACAAATTGACTGAAGCTTATGCGTTCGCTAAAACAAAATTCTTACGTACAAATTTAATTCAGTTTTTTAATGCCGATAGGCCTGATATGTCAGTGTGGGCAAACAATGCATTGACTGGCTTAATACCTGATTTAGCTGCGCTCGGTGTTGGGCTTGCTATGCCGGACGGGTGCAGACACGATCAATCATTAAAAACGGTTCCTTCTGGTCAAGGGCCAGCACCGAACAGCCAATATCCTGGAAGCATGTTTGTGATTAAACACTACAAGGGAAAGGTTCCGTGCATGATAAATATGAGTGGTCCAGCGCAAGCAGGATCTATTGCCGCACATGCTCAAGTAGCTAATTCTACAAGTGCAGGACAACCGCAATATAGTTTTCCAGGGCCTACATATACCAGGCAAGAAAACCAAGATTGGGGAAGGGACGAGGTAGGCGCTCATTATATGCTTTGGATGAGGTCTTTGAATATCTACGGGCCAACTTACTCAGTTAATGGAACCGCTTACAACACTTTGAACACTCCAACGGACACGGCAAGCGGATCTTACACGGGAAAAACGTTCGACAAAGTAACTGAAAATTGGATATATCACGCAAGCAGCAACATTCTAACAGTAACGGCTAAGCCTCTTAGCTGGCTATAACACCCCGCAACAAACCTCAGGAGCTTTCATGGCAACCATTGATATCAAGCGTGGAGATACTTACTCGCGCAGCTTTCAGCTATTTTCCGATTATCCGCAAAATATCGCTTTTAATCTTACTGGATATACGCTCAGGTCGCATGTTCGCGACGCTTCAGCGGCATTGATATCTACTTGCACATGCACGATAACAAATGCCACAACAGGATCTTTCCAGGTTGTTTGTGCTGCTGCTAATACAGCATCGTGGACGATAGGTCAGTTATTCACTGACGTTGAGTTTACTTCACCAACTGGACATGTGATGTCGACCGACACTGACACAATCAACGTTATCAAGGATCAAACAATATGAGCGCACCACTTACCCTTGTTGAATTGCCTGACAACATCATTACCAATATTGTCGGAAGCCCTGTTATTGCAGCGCCAGTCATCAACTTTCCGGCGGTCGACACTATCACATCTATCAATCCTTCGACTATGTTCGTTTTAGTTTATGACTCCGCTGCTGTTGGAGAAAAACTTAAAAAAATATCGGTTACTGACTTCATAGAATCTCTCCAATTAATCACAGTCTAGGATCATAAAATGCCAAAAATTGCAGATGTAATCGCTTCAAAAAATATGAGCTATACAGCTGGAACTGGAAAGTTTGCTGACATTGGGGTATACGGTGAAGGTTACGCCCCTGCAAATATTGGGCCACAAGCTTATGTCTCTACTTACTCAGTTCCGGGTGATCTTATTTATGTTGCGTTAAATGGGACTGGTTCAGCATCAACAATCGGAGCGCCCTCTTCTTGGGCGACTGGGATATCACAAGCAGGGCCTGGAGATAAGATTGTAATGCGTGGCGGCGAGTATGCGTTTACTGGATCGATGTTAATCAGCTGCTCTGGTAGCTCTGGTTTGCCTGTAATTATTGAGCCATATCAGGGTGAGACAGTTGTAATTAATGGTGTGTCTGTTACTGCTGGCACAGACAATTACTTAGACTTAACAGGAAATTTTGTTTGGATTCGCGGCATTGAAATCAAGAACATGCCTGGCCAAGGTTTAAGAATTGTTGGTGCTGACAATAAAATAGAAAACTGTTACATACATCATTGTAATTTATCTGGGATTCACATCCAGAATCCTGCTGATAACAATCTGATGTCAACGACCGCCCAATCAAGGAACCTGATTAAAAATTGCATTATTGAATATTGTTCTGATGTTGGCTTCACAGGAAGTGGAAGAAATAACGGCGAAAACGCTGACGGGATATCAATAACTCAAGGTTATGACAATGTAATAGAAAATACAATTTGTCGTTATAACTCTGACGATGGTATTGACGCATGGAAATCTGTTCGAGCTGTTATAAGAAATTGTATTTCACACAATAACGGGCCAACCACGGCAGGTGAGCACAACGGTGACGGCAATGGTTTCAAGCTTGGAGGCCCCTCTCCATCGACCGGAACAATTATACAGCACTGCATATCTCATTCAAACTTCGCTAGAGGATTTGATTCTAATGGTGCTGCTGATGTAAATATAAGTTACTGCACATCATTCAACGAAAGCCCGGGGTATAACCCTGCATCCGATACAGAAATAACAAAATGTATCGCTGAATCAGTTGATAAAGTTTATGGCGGCGCTGGTGTTGGGGTTCAGACTCTTAATTCCTGGAACCGAACAGGCGTTCCTTCTTTTGTTTCTACAGAGCCATCTTCGGATGGCTTTTTAGTACCTGTGTATGAAGATCTTGCTTACCCTAAAGTGCAAAATTTATTGCAATTTAGATTCGTAAGAAACTTTAGCGGAACCGCTTCAAATCCGAGCGCACGCTGTATTAGAGTAAACAATACTGATTATGCAGCAGTCACCGAAATTTATATCTCGAACCGAAACAAAAATTCTGTATATGTCGATACTTATTTGCTCGAAGCTAAAAACGGAAACATAGTTAGATTGTTAACCTCTCGTGATAAATACATCATTTTCAAACTTTCTGCCGATGCCGCAAACATGACAGGTTGGGTTAAGTTTACCGGAACCGTTGTGATTCAGTCAGGCGGATTTCATGAGTTCGAAATAATGACAATGGAATTTTAAATGACCGGAGGAGATCATGGCTGTGCTTAAACAAAGAAAAGATGACAAAGAGGCATGCCCACTTTTCAGCGAGTATTTGCAATTGCGTGAACACTCGAACGAAAACAGGCTAATGATTGAAAACAATCATGCTCAAGTCATGTCAATGATTAGTTCGGCTCAGTCATCACATGATGGTTTGTCAAGATCTGTTAAAGAAATTCACAAAGACGTTAGAACAATAGCACAAAAAATTGACAGTGCAAACAGTCTTTTTGAAGCTTGGAAAATGCTACCAAAATTGGCGAGAACTTCAATAAAAGTTCTTACTGTTGCGGGCGGTGCTGCCATAGCGCTCAAAGGAATCATCGATTTATTTAGATTAATCATAGGGTAATTATGAAAAAGAGCAATCAAATTTCGACTTTAACGTGCCTGGTCGAATTATTAACTTTAAATCAGTTAAGGCACGAAAACCAGATTGAGGACATTCAAATGAAATTTGCAGAATTAGCAGCGACAATCAACAACGTAAACGAGCAACTTGGAAAAGCGACCGAAGAAATTGTAACCAAAATTATTGAATTGGAAGATGCGCTTTTGCAATCAAATGAAATGAGCGCCGAAGTTGAAGCTGCAGTGGCTTCTTTGAAAGCTTCTGCTCAAGCTTTAGATGATTTGAATCCAGATCCAGTACCAGAACCAACACCAGAGCCACAACCAGAACCAACACCAGAGCCACAACCAGAACCAACACCAGAAGAGCCAGTACAGTAATCAAAAGGGCGGGAAACCGCCCGTTAATCATGAGTAGATTACGCTTATTTTTTCTCGACCTGTTTGAAAAATACCAGGGATTCCGCAGGATGATCGTGCTTTATGTGTGCTGGCTAACTGCTTATTTATCAATCGAGTCTCTATCATTGATAGCTCTGGCAATCACTAATAATGCAAACCTGATTGATTTATCTGCGTCATTTGTTGCTGTTTACGGGCCACTTGGCGCCGTCATGGCTTTTGTTTCAAAACTGTATTGGGTTTCGCGCGACAAGGAGCAAAACGAATGATACCGATTCCATTATTAGCAAAACTAGCATCGCCAGCGGCTAAGGCTGCTCTAAAGGCCTTCCTTGGTGATAACCTAAAAAAATTAGTTATTGTGGCTTCTATTTTTGGCGCTGTACTGCTCATCATTGGATTTTATAAGCACTGGGAATACAAAGTATTCAACGAAGGCGTAAAAGCGACTGTAGCGGCTTACGAGAAGCGAGATCACGTTGCTGACTTAAAAGCTATAGAACGACTCGAACAAGTACGTAAAGAAAACGCAATCAAAGAGGAAAAAGACAATGAACACTTCAAAAACGTTGCAACTGTTTACAGTGAAGAAATCCGAGAGCTTAATGATCGTGTTAATGATCTTTCTTCTAAGCGCATGTCAATCAGCACCAAAGCACCTAAAGATTGTGGAACCGGAACAGGCGAAAAAACCAACAATGAACAGGGAAGTGTTAGAGCAAGCGGAGGAATTTTCGAGGTCGAAATTGAGCGAGAGATTGGAAAGAATCTTCGTCAAATAATCGAAGAAATCAGGAAGGGTGAAATTGCTTGCGGTCTGGTTGCTGATGATGCGCGTAGAGCGTTTGACGTGAAATGAAATATTTACGCAAAAGATCTGATGATTGTAAAGATAGGTTCGAAAGAGTTATTTATAGGGTTATTAAATGAATTACTCAAAACTCTACGGATCAATACCTGAATCTGTTTACAATAGCCTCACTGAGATCGCAAACAAATATCAGATAAATACCGTTCCTAGATTATCGCATTTCTTGTCTCAATGCATGCACGAAAGCGCAAATTTTACCGTCGTTCGTGAGAATCTTAACTATAGCGCTGAAGCTTTATTGAGAGTGTTTCCGAAATATTTTAGCTCAATCGATCAGGCCAATCATTATGCGCGTCAACCGGAAAAGATAGCCAGCCGAGTTTACGCGAATCGAATGGGCAATGGTGACGAGGAATCATGTGATGGCTGGGATTATAGGGGTAGGGGTTTTATCCAGATAACAGGGCTCAATAACTATGCTGACTTTAATACTCACGTGCGTGAGAGCGTAATAGATTATCCTGATTTAGTAGCTGTTAAATACCCCTTGGAATCCGCTGCGTGGTATTGGCAAAAAAACGGTTTGAATGATATCGCTGATTCAGGCTGCAATCCGGATACAGTGGTTAAAGTTTCAAAGAAAATTAACCTTGGTAATATTAATTCAAAAGCAATTCCAAACGGATTAAATGATCGATTAGAAAAATTCGCTCGCGTTGATCACTTGCTTCATGTTAGCAACTCTTTTGTTTAGTCTTAATCAAAAAATAATCAAATAAGCCTGGGTGCATTTTTACCCTGCCTTGTTCCCAGTTTTCCCAGGATCTTTTTGAAGCTAGAATCAATTCTCCCGCTTCTGGCTGGCTTAATCCGGCAGCCAATCTAACTGCTCGGATCTGGTCGGGTGTTGGTTTCATTATAAACTCTGTAATCATTTTAATGATGCGTAGAAGCAACCGATTAAACCAAGATTTATATATTGTTCAACTCTTTCTGAAACATCTTTGTTACGTATCATTAACAAGCTAACAGCCTTTGCTGTTGTTCCGCTTCCTGCACAATTATCTAAAACTAAATCATTTTCCTTGCTATAAGTTTTTACAAGGTATTCAAATAACGCAATAGGTTTTTGTGTTGGGTGCAATCCTACTTCACAATTGAATTTTTGAATGCTACTTGGGTATCTTAGTGCATTATTGCCATTATGGTTAGCGTGTTTTGGTGTAAAGTTCATTACCTCGCTTTCGCTATTTTCAGTCCTACTATACCCATATTTAGTTCTCGCAAGTCCACCGCCTTTTCTTTCTTGCATAATTGCATTATAGGTAGGTGTCTTTTTGCAAAACACCAAAACACTTTCATGTTCTTTCATAGGTTGGTATTTTAAAGATGCAAAATTACTACCTCTGTTTTTCTCCCAAATCCATTCGTGCTTAAACATTTCATAGTTGCTACTTACCAATTTTGCAGTAAAAGGCATTGATGCTGTCAAAACTATTGCTCCATTTGGTTTTATTATTCTTTTGTATTCAACCCATAATAAGTCCATTGGTATTATACTATCCCATTTACAAGCTGTTGTTCCGTATGGTAAATCACAAAGTATCATATCAATACTTCCGTTTGGTATATCCTTCATAAGTTCCAAACAATCGCCTAATAATATTTCTTTTTTGCCCTCGCTCATTTTAATAAAAATTTTGTTTAGTGTTTCAATTCAAGTTTATCCTTTAATCAATCGTGCCAGCGTATAACAGCGGTTTTGTGCTATTTGCCCCATCAAGTTTGTCTTTAAATTGAAGCCTTGTGCAAGGGGCAAACAGACACAAAGCCGCAAAACGTTAGTGGCAAGTGCTACGACTGTTCATTACCACAAAGTTCATCTACATAAAACGAAACTTCTTTCGTGTTGTGTTT
>OFRO01000435.1_pt1 | contig 15093 bp, 20 predicted proteins | sample 1543091 | NCBI WGS metagenome assembly OFRO01 (sample SAMN07774217, study PRJEB24372) | wastewater metagenome | isolation source: Exp Tend NO 10WW | collected 2016-02
GATGCGTTTCGATGGGGTTTTGCCACGGGGGCAACGGTGAATGCGTACCAGGGTGGCCGTGCATCGACATGGGCTGACGTAGCTCCGGGGCTTGTCTGATGGTCTGGACAGCAAAACCCGCCGCAGGGACGTTTTCGCTCAACGCCGGTTCGGCGTTCAAGCCGAAGCATCTGTGGATGCTGACTGAGGGAACCGGCACGACGGCTGCAGACATTGGAAGCGGCACCGCGCTCGACATGACGCTGCAGAGTTCGGCCATGTGGGGGACAGACGTAACGCTTGGGGACGTGATTACGTGTGCGTCTGGAACCTCACGGTACGCACTGAGCGCGACCGGCACCGTCTGGGACATCGCCCAGAACGTAATGATGGTGTTTGTCTGCAAATCCACCGGAACTTCCCCGGCTGCGAACGAATACGTCGGAAGTTACGGTTATGGTTCATCCACCACGGAAGGGGCTGGCGGCATTCGGTTCCTGACGGGAAACACTGCGCCGCAGGGCATCGCGACGGACGGAACGAACAGCCCATCGAACACGTTGACGGGCGCGAACGGCTACGACCAGGCAATGCACATGATTGCCGTCAAGATCCAGGGGGGAGCCGGAACCGCCCAGATTTACGTATCCATCGACGGCGGCGCGTGGGACACGTACAACACGGGAACCTTGGCAACGACGGGCTACCTCATCAATCGTTACGGATTGGGCGTGCGCGTATCGAGTTCTCCGGGGACGATTTTCAACGGATCGATTGCGGCGGCGTGGGTTTACGAGAACGGCACTTTTGCAACATGGGACAGCACGTTCATTTCCGATCTGTACAACAGCGGAAACCCGTGGACCAAGTTCCTGACGATCTCGACTCTGACGACGAAGGTCAAAGTCCTGGCACCCGCCGCCGCCGCTTCTGCCGCGAGCATCGAAGGCGTGGTGCTGAACGCCACGCGGGATACGGTGATCGGTGAGTTCACCGGGCAGACGTTCGAGGCGGCGCTCGAGGGTGGAGAAGCGGTCCTGAAGATCGACGTGGCCGACATCACGCCGGACGGTTCGACGCTCACGACATCGGACACCCCGCTGGTCGTCGCCTACAACACGACCCATTCAACCGACCTCGCTGCGGCGACGGTCATCGAGGAATGACATGACCATTGCTGCCACGGACATGAAGTATTACCTCAGCGGGGGCGCGGCGAATGCCGATCCCGCTCTGGCTTTGGGCGGGGCGATTTCATCGGTGCAGGTGGGGTCGAGTTTTTTCGATGACATCGGTGTGAGTGAAGCGGCGTCTGGCGAGAGCGAATACCGCGCGCTGTTCGTGAAGAACACCTCAGCCACGGACACAGCGTATGCGGTGAAGGTCTGGATCGCGTCGAACTCTACAGCCACTTCCACGGCACTGCAGATCGCGCTGGCCGACGAGGGCGTGGCGAACACCATCGAGACCATTGCAAACGAGGGCACGGCCCCGGTGGGGCCGGTGTTCGATGATGCTGAGGACTACGCCAACGCACTGAGCATCGGCAACCTCACACCTGGACAGGCGCATGGGGTCTGGGTCAAGCGCACGGTGAGTGCCACCACGGCGGCTTTCCCGAACGACACAGCCACTCTCCGAGTGCGTGCTGACACGGCCTGATGTCACACGCATGGTTCAGTCGCGACACCACCGGCACGCACGCATGGGCGAGCCTGACGGCGGACGAGGGCGTGATCAACGGCTCGGCACAGGTTGCCGCGTCCGTCGAAACCGACCTTGCGCTGGTGTGGCAACTGAACGGCAGCGTGGATTCGGACCTGAACCTGCTGTGGCAGGTCAACGCGGGTTCGATCACGACCTACGAAACGGACTTGACGCTTTCGTGGAACGTGATCACGGCGGCAGCGAGCTACGTCGAGGCCGACCTGGAACTGCTGTATCAGGTGCAGGGAACGGTCGATGTGGTGTTGCAGCTCTGGTGGCAGGTGGGGGAATGGCTGGACGTGGCAGGAGCGGCTGCGGCTCCGCGTCGTGCGATCAAGCACCCCGGCTGGCAGCGCAAGCAGGCGATGGACCAGATTCAGCGCGAGCGGGCGATGGAGCGGTCGATTCGCGTCGCGTTGAACGGGGAGGAACCGCCCGCGCTCAAGGTCGAAGTCCCGCGCCAGCGCACCGCAGCACAGATGGCCGCAGAGATGGCATCCGCCGAACGTGCAGCGGTGGCGAAACGTCGTGCGGTCGAAGCGGGAGTGGAAGCCCAGCGCGCGCGGGTCGAGATACAGAAATTGCAGCCTGAACTGATGCAGCGCAGGCAGCGGGCGAGTTACCGCGTGATCGAATCACTATTGAGGCAGATGTGAGCCAACAGACCATAGGCATCGGCACGACTGCCAACGACGGTACGGGCGACACCGCTCGCGTGGCGTTCGACAAGGTGAACGACAACTTCACGGAGTTGTATCCGGTCATTGCTTCCGTCACTGCCGACACCACGCTGACCGCCGTGCGCTCGTTGACGCTGGTGGATGCGACGGCGGGTAATGTCACGATCACGCTTCCAGCGGCGGCAAGTGCGGCGGTGGCGAGCGTCAAGAAAACAGACGCCACGGCCTACACGGTGACCGTGGACGGTGCAGGGGCTGAAACCGTCAACGGCGACGCCTCTGTGGTCATTTCCTATCAGGACACACTCATCACGTTGCTGTCGGACGGTTCCGGCTGGCACATGGGCTAAAGCATGTACGCAGAAAACGTCAATCTTGGAACCGCCATCGCGGGCGAGCGCAACACCTCCAGCGCGACGGCTTCGTATCTCGTCGTAAAGGACGAGTGGAATTACACCAGCGTGACCCTTGCGGACAACTCGACCGTTGTCTCTGCCGTGCCTTCGATCATCGGCAATATGTGGATCAACACCGCACTGTCCGCGCATACCTGCGTTATCAAAGACGGAACGGCCACCGTGTTCACAATTCCGGCTTCGGCACCAGCGACAACAACGGAAGCCACGGCCTTTACGTTCCTGCGCGGAACCCGCTTTGAGACGAACCTTACCATCGACCCGGACGACGCGATGACTGACGGGGTGCTTATCGTGCAGTGGAGGCCGATCTGATGAGCCGCGCCACGCTCAATTCCAATGCGCAGACAAGCGGGACTGAGCTTTTCGACTTCGCTGACTTTTTCGACAGCAATGCCGACATAGCGGTCGTTTCCGGCTACACCGGGCGCAAAAAGGCAGATTCCAGCGGCGTGACAAATGTCGTCTACACGAAGGAAGCCGACTCCGTGAAGATGGCTGCGTCGTACGACAACACGACGCGCTGGATTGGCCCGGAAGTCGAGAAAGATACGGCTTGGGATTTGACCAGCGTCCACACGCTGCTGCTTGAACTTGGATTTGACCCGCAGTCGAGCGGATGCGATGCCGGTGCGTTCGGGTTCCGCATCATGTTGATGTATGACTCGGGGACCACCACGACGAATTTCGCGTGGTCCCAGATCACATGGTTTTCAGCCGCACAGGTTCCGAAGCAAGGAAAGATGTGCGTTCGGCACAGGACCAGTGATTTTGCCGTGGCGAATGGGGCGAAAACACTGGCCGAGATTCTGGCGAACACAAAGCGCATCGGGATTCGCATGTACGCCTCGGGGTATGCCCCATCTGGCGGAACCATTGATTGCAACATGCGTGTCCGCAGGCTTTATGCGAACGCACGGCAACGCCCGAAACTGGCGTTTTCGTTTGACGATTTCCACCCCTCGGTGGTGACGTTCGTCAAGCCGATATTCGACTCGTATGGGTGGGTCGGTGCGGTCGGTGCGTGCGGCGGGCCAATCTCGGACCCGACGACCTACGGGCTGACGGGTGGGACCAACATCGCCACTCCAGCGCAAGTGACGACACTGCACGATGCCGGGTGGGATGTAACTAATCACACATGGCAGCATCGCTCACTGACTGACCGATTGAGCTTGTCGAGTTACACCGCAAGCGGACACGCTCTCGGGGATCGAATCGCGGTACTCAACACCAAGTTTTCCGTAGGTCGAGAAGTGAACGACTCGATCACGATTGCTTACGGCATCGACCCAACGTGGTTAGGGACGTTCACGATCCTGGATAAAGCCGATGGCGGGGCCGTTTGGCCTACGGATACCGAAGGCACGATTACCATTCAATTGCCCGCCGCCCCTAATCTCACCTCGGGGTTTGGCTTTTTGTACGCAGAGCCTCCGGCGGGGTGGGAAGCGCACCTGGCGGCGCAGCTTGATGCAAACGCAGCGTACCTCGCTTCACAAGGTTGGTCGCGCGGCGCGGATATTGTGATTTATCCGTTTGGATCGGTGTCGCCCACACTGAAACCGCTGATTGAGGCTCGCGGTTACAAAGCTGCCCGTGCCACGGGGTACGTGTACGCGCCGTACTATGGCGGGTCGTTCGTCGGAATTTCAAACTACGAAGTCGGCGGATATACGACGTTCTCGGGGTGGTTCGACAAGTACGAATTGCCCATCATCTTCATCGACGACGCCGCCTCAGACTTCGACACGGCGACGGAACTTCTGGCGATGGTTGATCGTGTCATTGCCGAAGGTGGGGTCTGTATGCCCTACGGCCACACATTCACTGGTTCTGGCTCAAGCAACTACGAAACCGCAGAAGCGACCGCATTCTTTGCGGGCGTTCGTCAGCGTGAATTGCAGGGGCTGATCGATGTAGTGGGCTTGTCCGAACTGGTGGACAGCATCACGGATGCAAAGCCAGCGAGCAGACCTTCCGCTGATCGGGTAGCCGCCTAATGCTACTGGAACAGCGGAATTCATGGGGCTACCAATGGGATTGCTTGCGCACGGCAGACACCCCATCCACCTCCAGCGTTGGCCTTGCTGTCACGGCGCACGCATCGGTAGACACGAAGGGAAGCTGGGTCAATATCTGCACAACGAACCGTGACGGCGCGGGGTCGGTCACGAAGATCACCCGCGATGTTTACAGGGTGGACATCGTAGTGATGGGTACGGCCACTGCGGCCACTGCAAGAGCGTGCCTTCTCGACATTGGCGTGGATTTGGCCGGGGGAACGAGCTACACGACGGTCATTTCCAATCTGCTGTGCGGGCAACTGGCAGGGTCGGATGGATTGATGCGATTCAGTTTCCCGCTGTTCATTAACGGAGCAACGGGGAGTAACGCAACTGTCGGCGCAAGAATCGCCTCGACCGTTGGCGCATCGACCGCGATAGTTGGCGCGTATTACTACGGCTCGCCGTCCCGTCCAGAGGTCGTTTACAGCAGGCCCGTGGCGCAGTCCGTTGGCATAGCCAATGACGGGTCCGTGCCCGCTGGGTGTGTCGGGACTGCCGTCACGCCGGGAAACTCTGGAGCCTGGGGGTCGTGGACCTCGCTTGGCACCACGATTCGCCCGTCGAGCGAGTGGACCCTTGCGGCGCAGATGAGCAACACAACCGTCGCCACGCTGGCGTATTTTTTCGAGCTTGGGTGGGGCGATGCAACGACGCCCATCCGGGTTATCGGGAAGAACTGGTGCCTGACCACTACGGGAGAAAACACGTACTGGTACTACAACACGCCTTCCGCTAACTACTCGATACCGGAAGGGGCGACGCTGTACGTGCGGGCAACTTGCAGTGGTACGTCCGATACGGGTTGGACGGCTGCGGCTTACGGAGTCTAAATGGCAATTTCAGAACTTTATGCCGTCACGGAAACCGTCAGCACGACGGAATGGTCGTTTACGACGGACACCGCAGGCCCGGACGCGGACACGACCGATGGCATCTTTCAAGGATTCTTCGATGTGTCCGCTTTAGCCGTAGGGGACGAATTCAAGTTCCGGCTGTACGAAAAGGCGATCAGCGGCGGCACGCAGCGAGTGGTGTATCAGGCAAATTTGGTGGGAGCGCAATCGGAGCCGATCTTCGTCACGCCGTCGCTGCTTCTGCTGCACGGATGGGACATGACTTGGATCAAGGTCGCCGGGACTGACCGCAGCATTGTTGGCTCAATTCGCTCGGTAGCCTGATATGTGGCTGTACCAGCCACTGCTACCGGGTGGCGGTCAGTTACTATCCGTCGTCGCCCCGACGATCACGACCACATCGCTCAATGCGTTACAGGTCGGGGTCGCGTTCAGTCAGCAACTCGCGGCGACGGGCGATACGGCTACATGGTCGGGAACCGTACCGGACGGGCTGACGCTCAGTAGTTCGGGGCTGCTCTCAGGCACACCGACCACGGCAGGCGCGTACTCGTTCACAGTCACCGCGACCAACGCGGGCGGAAGCGATGATCAGGTGTACACGGGGACCATCGGGAACGAACTTACTGGCTGTTCCGTTACCGCAGACAGCGGACGCTATACCGCTGACTCTACCGAATGGACGGCGGACGGCAATGCGGTTTGTCTGCCAGCCCTGTCAACCGGCACAGGCGGCGACGACCGCATAGACCGTGGACACCGAGGGTCCGGTAAACGCTCGACGCTGAAGCGCAAGCGCGACCAGGAGTTCGATGCACAGGTGCGGGACATCTACCGCGACCTGATGGGCGATCCACGAACGGCCGATGAGGCGCAAGCGATTGTCGCCGCCGTCACCGAGCCGGTACGGGTCAAAGGTGAAAGTGAAGCGGCGCACGAAGCCGCACTCATGGCCAGAGCCGAAGCGATGCGCAAGCGTGCCGACGCGATGGACGCGGACGCGATGCAGGCCGAGATTGCTCTCAGGTTCCTGCACAAGCGGCTTCGCGACATGCAAGAGGACGAGGACGTGGAAGCGGTCGAGTTTTTATTGTCACAGGTACTTTGAAGGAGACACGACGATGGCTGATGCTGCATTACAAGCCCTGCTCGACGCGAGCGGGAACGGGACCGGGATCATGATCGTGCAGCGGGCGGGTGATACCGACACGCTCTCGCATTACTACGTGACGCCGCACGTCGGCCCCTACGCCGGGCGCTCGCGGTGGGTCACCGTCACGACTGCGAACAGCGACGCGCAGAAGAACACCGCGATACGGGCGGCGCTGGCGCTGCCGTAGTGCCTCTGTACGAGTGGGCCTGCCCCAAGTGCGGCAGGCGCGAGGACGGGTTCAGGACGGTGGCCGAGCGGCACGACTCGCCGCTGTGCCACGGCGCGCCTATGGGGATCGTGATCTCGCTCGCGGTCGTGCATGCCGATTTGCCGGGCTACGAGTCCCCCACGACCGGGCGATGGATCGAAGGGCGTGCGGCTCGCAGGGATGACCTGAAGCGGTCGGGGGCTAGACCCTACGAGGGCTTTGCGGTCGAAAAGCGCGAAGCCGACAAGCGCAAGGCCGAGCGCGAGGCGAAGTCCGACGCAAAGTTAGAGAAAGTGATCCGTGAGACGTACCACCAACTACCGCCTGACAAACGTCGGGCGCTGGAGACGACATGACCGACGAAGTGCTCGCAACCGAGCCAGTAGTAGACGCAACCCCTGCCGACGTAACGCCCGAGCCGGTCACGCCGGTTGAGGTGAAAGCCGAGCCGACGATGGAGGACACGATACGGGACACGTATCAGAAGCTCACGAAGCCCACCCGCGAGCGCGGCCCGGACGGGAAGTTCGCGCGCACCGAGTCGGCAGAACCGGAAATTACCGCGGCACACGGCAACACGGGCGAGGGGGTGGATGTGCCGGCCATTGCCGCCCCCTCGTCGCCTCAGCCGTGGGAAGCCCCGCCGAACACCTGGACGAAGGACACCGCTGCACTATTCGCGACCCTGCCCGAGCCGGTGAAGCAGGAAATCCACAAGCGCGAGGCGGATTTCCACAAGGGCATCGGCCAGTACAAGGACGCGGCGGCGTTCGGTCATTCGCTGTTCGAGGACTTGTCGCCGCACTTCGAGGTCATGCGGCAGATGGGCGGAACGCCGAAAGAGGTCGTGCGGGAAGCGATTGGCGCGTGGCGAACGCTTGCCACGGGAACGCCTGACCAGAAACGGGACACTTTGTTGCAGCTTGCGCGGGGTTACGGTATCAACCTATCCGAGCAGACTGACGCGCGTTACCGCGAACCGTCAGCGGCTCCCGAGCTTGCGCCCGTTTTACAACGCATCGCGCAACTCGAAGGCACGATAGAGCAAAGCCAGCGCGCCCGAGAAGAGGCCGAACATGCCGAGCGCGTGTCGCAGGCTCAGAAGTTTCTGAGCGACCCGACCCGCGAGCACATGGAAGCCGTTTTCGACGACGTGGTGGCACTGGTCCGGGCAGGATATGAACCCAAAGACGCCTATGACAAGGCTTGTTGGGCGAACCCCGAGACGCGCGCGAAGCTCATGGCGAAACAGGACGCCGAGCGTAAGCAGCGCGAAGCAGCCGAAGCCGCTGCTGCCAGAAAGGCCGCCGCCGTCAATGTGCAGCGCCGTGGGACACCCCCCGCCGCACTCAAGACCGGCTCGATGGAGGACACCATTCGCCAGACGCTGCGCTCCATGCAAAGCTGAATCCGGTGGGCAGTGTCCATGAATACACCGAATCCAAGGAGATTGCCTAATGGCATCGCCCACCAGTGCATTCACCACGTTCACAGAACTGGTGACCACGACTTACCGGAACCACAAGAAGGAAGTCGCGGACAACGTCTCGAACCACAACGCCCTCTTCCGTCGCCTGACGCAGAAGGGCCGTATTCGCCGTGAAGACGGTGGCCTCTCGGTTGTCGAGCCGCTCGAATACGCCGAGAACTCGACCTACACCCGGTACTCGGGTTACGACCCGCTCAACGTCGAAGCGGTGGACGTGCTCACGTCTGCCGAATACACGTGGTGCCAGGTCAGCGTGAACGTCGCCGCCTCGGGCCTCGAAATCCGCTCGAACGCGGGCGAGAACCGGATCGTGAATCTGGTCAAGACCAAGATCAAGAACGCCCAGAAGAGCATGGCGAACGGTCTGGCCTCGGACCTGTACAGCGCCGGTTCGCTGTCGAACCAGTTGGCGGGCTTGCAGGCGGTGATTTCCGACGCGGGCACGGGCACGGTCGGCGGCATCGTCTCGGGCACGTATACGTGGTGGCAGAACACCGTGCAGTCCGCAGCGGCCCCGCTGCAGGGCGGCTCGGCGATCACGCCGGGATCGACCACGATTGAATCGCTGATGCTCCCGCTGTACCTGCGGCTGACGCGCGGTGCGGATCACCCTGACCTGATCGTCATGGATGAGTCGTACTACACGTTCTTCGAGCAGAGCCAGTCGAGCCTGAAGCGGTACGCCCCGGAAGATGACGGCCAGGCGGGCATGGTCGCCATGAAGTACAAGAACGCGGACGTGTTCCACGATTCGAGTGCTTCGGGCATCTCCAGCGCGCACGGCTACTTCATCAACACCGACTACCTCTCGCTCGTCGTCCATCAGGACGCCGACATGGAGATCATGCCGGAGCTTCGTGCGGTGAACCAGGATGCCATCGTGATCCCGGTCATCTGGCAGGGCGCACTGACGTGCAGCAACCGCGCGCTCCAGGGAGTCGTAAAAGCGTAGTTGATGCCATGAACATCCTCGAACGCTTCCGCAGCAAATCCGTCCTGATGGAGTCAGGGTGCCACGAATGGCGCTCAACGCTCCATCGTGACGGATATGGGAAGTTCTGGTTTGACGGGCAGCAAGCGAAGGCGCATCGCGTCTCGTATCTGTTGAATGTTGGCGAGATACCAAACGGTGAGTGGGTCTTGCACAAGTGCGACAACCGCAAGTGTGTGAATCCCGATCATCTGTATCTCGGTGACGTTAAACAGAATGCCCGTGACCGGACAGACCGTCTGCGGTATGCGACGCGAAAAATTGCGCCTGAACTTGTCCCGGTCATCCGTGATAGGTACGCCGAAGGTGGCGTGACGCAACAAACGCTCGCGGATGAGTTCGGCGTTCATCAGGCGCATATCTCAAAGATAGTCCGGGGCAAGCAACGGCTTGCCAAGTAATCAGGAGTCAATTTAATGGCATTTTATTCAACCTCTCTGGTGCTCGGCTCGCAGCCAATCGCGACCAAAAGCACCGTCAAGAATCATCCTCTGGGCACCATCGTCACGGCAGTCGATGGCACGCTGGGTCAGGGTGAGTTCATCTACCTGAAGGGCGTCGGTTCGACGGTCGTCGGCAGCATCGTCAACTACGACGACAACTTCCAGACGGCGCTCGACACCTCGGCCACGGCGGGTCCGTCCCGGCCGCTGGCGGTGGCGATGTCGGCCTGTGTCGGCAGCGAGTACGGCTGGTATCAGATCGCCGGCCTCGCGGTTGCGACGAAAGCCGATACGGTCAGCTTCGCTGACGGTGCCGGCCTCGGCGCAGGCTCGGGCCTCGCGGTGGCGGTGGCCACCGGGACCGTGATCCAGGGCGCCATCGTCCGGACTGTGGCTTCGGCCAAGACCGGCGTGGTGACCGTGGCCATCGCGATCAACCGGCCGCACGACCCGTCCGACGTTTCGTGATGACCTGAGGGGCGGGGGAGCAATCCCCCGTCCCTCTCTGATGTGAGGATCAATGGCGCGTCCCGTAAATACTGTCGTGCAGATGCCCTACCAGAATCCGCACGCATCGGCCCCGCTGATCATTCCCGTACTCGTTGTCTGCAACACGCCCGACGACGAACTCTACCGAAACATTGAACTGAACTCGGCCCGCGAACTGCCGTGGCTGTACATGCGCCCGGCTCATGAGAAGGTCGCCGTAATGTGCGGCGGCGGCCCGTCACTGGTAGACCACCTGCCCGAGATCAAGGCGCTACAGGCCGCAGGCGGCGTTGTGTTCGCAATGAACGCGGCCTCTCAGTTTCTACGGTCGCACGGCATCGCCGTCGACTATCAAGTGATCGCAGATGCCAAGCCTGAGACGGCCTCGCTGGTAGATCCCGAGGCATGGCATCACCTGATGGCGTCCCAAGTCGACGCACAGACAGTCGAGCGCGCCGAGCGCGTGACGCTGTGGCACCTGGCAATTGATGAAGCGATGGACCGGCTGTTCCCCGTGGAGCGTCGGCAGGCCGGCGGATACGCGCTGGTCGGTGGTGGAGCCGCTGTAGGCAATTCCGCCCTGTGCGTGGCCTACGTGCTGGGCTTCCGCACCTTTGAGATTTACGGCTACGACTCGTCCCACCGCGGAGATGACTCGCACGCCTACCCGCAACCGATGAACCAGTTCATCCCAACGGTGAATGTGGAGTGGGCGGGGAAGACGTACCTGTCGTCTTACGCAATGAAAGCTCAGGCCGAAAAGTTCCAGTTTACCGCTCAGGCGCTTCGCGGAGAGGGCTGCACGTTGAACGTCCACGGCGAGGGATTGCTTCCCGCGATGTGGAATACCGACGCCAGCCAACTCACCGAGCGGGACAAATACCGGCTCATGTGGAGCACGGACGGCTACCGCGAGAACTCCCCCGGCGAGGGAATCGTGCCGACGATTCTGGAAGTGATGAAGCCGCACGGGCTGGTCATTGACTTCGGCTGCGGGACAGGCAGGGCGGCGCTTGAGCTATCAAAGGCCGGCTGCGACGTGCTGCTGATCGACTTCGCGGACAACGCGCGGGACGAGGAAGCGATGGGGCTGCCGTTCCTCGAGTGGGACTTGACTCGCTCGCTGCCACCTCATGCCGAGTTCGGTATCTGCACCGACGTGATGGAGCACATCCCCACCGAAGACGTGGACACGGTTTTACGCAACGTCACCGACGCGGCAGACACGGTGTTCTTCCAGATCAGCACCGTCCCTGACCATTTCGGCGACATGCTCGACACGCATTTGCATCTCACCGTTCAGCCGCATGAGTGGTGGCACGAACGGCTGCAGCGGTTTGGCGAGGTCACCTTCGAGCGGGATCTCGGGGCCGCATCCATTTTTCTAGTGAGGCAAGAATGAAGTCCGCACAAGCAAGCCTTCAGACGGCAACGGCCGTCGTCAACGCGCGCCCCTGCAACCTGATCGGGTTCTACGTGAACTCGACCACAAGCGGGACGCTCGTCATTCACGACAAAGCTACGGCAGCGGCCAATGCCATTTCGGGGACGATCACCCCGGCGATTGGCTGGCATTTCTTCCCGGCCCAGTTGGGTCAGGGGCTGTACGTGGTCATTGCCAACACGCTGAACGTCACCTTCTTCTACGAACCACAAGGCTAACCATGTCAATTGCACTGATGCCGCAGCGTCCCCCTTACGTCACCTTCGAGCAGCGCGCCGTCGAGGACCGCAATGCGTCCATCGCTGCCGGTGGGATGGTGATGAAGGACGTTGACTTCGTGATCGTGCGCCAGATCGGCAGCAAGGACACGCACGAAAAGAATGCCCTTGAGTGGCTGTCTGACATCGACCGTTCCGCGGCTTCCGGCCAGTACCCGATGGAGTGGGCGCGTCACTTCCGCGACAAGTACCAGGCGTATAAGGCGGGGCAGGACGAGCCGGAGCTTGGCCTGTCCGTGAAGCAGTGGCCGTCGCTGTCGAAAGCTCAGGTGGAAAACCTACTCTCTGCTGGCGTTCGTACCGTCGAGGACATCGCCGGGATGAATGAGCCGACCATGCGCAAGGTGGGCATGGGCGCGCGTGAACTTCAGAAGAAGGCGCGGACGTACCTCGAAACCCGTGACGCGAACAAGGCCACGGAGATGATCACCTCCCTGCAGGTGGCGGTGGAGGCGAAGGACGAGCGCATCGCATCGCTCGAGGCCCGACTCGCGGCGCTTGAGGCCGGGTCGAAGAAGCGCGCGTGAACCTCCTCGAACTCGTCCAGGACGTGGCCGACCTGCTGGGCATTCCTCGTCCAGCGTCGGTCTATGGTTCCTTGGACGCAGGCGTGCGGCAGTTGCTGCAACTCGCCAACCGCGAGGGGCGGGAACTGTCGTCGCGTTACCCGTGGCAGGTGCTCACGAACGAGGCGACCTTCACGACTGTTGCTACTGAGTCGCAGGGCACGCTCGCTTCGATCATCGGTGCGACGCAGACGCTGCGTAGCGTGGTGAATGACACGCTGTGGAACCGCACGACCGGGGAGCCTGTCTGCGGCCCACGGGATGGTCGGACGTGGCAGGCGTACAAGTCGTCCACGTTCACCTCCCCGCTTGCCGAGTACCGCATCCGGGCGGGGTCGCTGCTGCTGCTTCCGGCTCCCACGGCGGGGCAGACGGTCGCATTCGAGTACGTGTCGAACTGCTGGCTCACGGACAGCACGGGGGTGACCTACCGCAGCGCGTTTGCGGCGGATAGCGACGTGGTGCTGCTCGATCCCGAGATCATGCGCGTGGGGCTGGAGTGGCGCTGGCTGCAGAGAAAGGGCTTCGAGTACGCGGAGAGCTTCGCCAGTTACGAACGGATGGTGGCCGACGCGATGGCGCGGGATGGGACCAAGCCGACGATCATCATGGGCGACAACTCGGTCCACGCCGAGATGGCGATCCCGAGGCTGATCGGGTCGTGAGAGCACCCCAGCGACAAGGCACACGGGGCGCGGTTCGGTCGCGTACCTCGTCGCTCCCGCCCCCGGTGGGGGGATTGAATGCGCGTGATTCTCTGGCGGATATGAAGCCCGAGGACGCGATCCTGCTCGACAACTGGTTCCCCCGCGCGACCGAGGTCGAGGTCCGCTCTGGATTCTCGTCGCACGCCACGTTCACGGGTTCATGCGAGACGGTGGTCGTGTACAACGGCCGCAGCAGCACGAAGCTGTTCGTGTGCGTCAACACCACGAACGACCTGATCATTGATGCCACTTCAGGCGGTGCTATTTCCACTGCGGTCGTCGGTTCGTCCGGTCCCACCGTGCAGGCGATCACCAGTTCCCGTTGGGACTACGTGAACTACCCCACCGCGGGGGGCAACTATCTGTCGATGGTGAACGCCACCGACACCGCGCTGGAGTACGACGGGACGACGTGGAGCACTGCAACGCTGACGCACGCCGACCTGGCCTCCACCGACGACCTGTTCACCAATGCGGTGTACGCCGAGCGGATTTGGTACGGGGAGAAGGACTCGTTTAACACGTACTACCTCCCGGTGCGAACCAAGTCCGGCGCGATGACCAAGCTCAACGTCGGCTCGCTGTTCAAGTTGGGCGGGTATCTCTCGAACATCGTCACCGTTACGGACTCCACCGACACGCTCACGGACTACATCGGGTTCGTCTCCAGTGAGGGTGAGGTCATCGCCTACGAAGGCACCGACCCGTCCTCGGCTTCGACGTGGGCGATGGCGGCTCATTTTCAGATCGGCCGGCCTGTGTGCAAGGGGCAGCGGGCGTGGACGAAGTTGGGCGCGGATGCGCTGATCGTCACCGTGGATGGTGTTGTTTCACTTCGTTCAGCGATTGCCACGGATCGGGCCGAGAACGCGTCAAGCATCAGCGGGAAGATTCGCCGGCTGGTGAATGAAGACGTGACGGTACACGGCTCGCGCTTCGGCTGGGCGGCGGTGGTTCACCCCGCTGGGCAGAAACTCATCATCAACGTGCCGACGCTGGAATCGTCCACCTCCCGGCAGTACGTGATGAACACCGAGACGAAGGCGTGGTGCCGGTTCACCGGCTGGAACGCCTTCTGCTGGGCGGCTACGCGGGACAAGGTGTACTGGGGCGGCTCGGGGAAGCTCGTCCGCGCCGACTACGGCATGGAAGACGGCACGGATGTGTCCATCGTCGCAGAAGCACGGCAAGCCTATTCGTACTTCGGCTCCCGCGGTCGGACGAAGCAGATTCACCTGATGCGCCCGATCATCGCCATCAACGGCCCCACCGAGTTCGGGGTGTCAATAGACACCGACTACGAGGAGGGCGCAGCCCCCACTCAATCCACGATCAGCGGCAGCGGGTCCGACCCTTGGGGCGGGATTTGGTCGGCAACGTGGACGCAGGCGCTGTCGGTGTATCGAAATTGGTTCAGCGTCGCGGGGGAGGGCTTTGCCATTGCTCCGCGTGTGAAGGCGACCACCTTGGACGGGCAGTTGCTGTGGTCTGCCACGGACTTCGTGCATGACACAGGGCAAGGGCTTTGACATGCCGAATTATTCTCAACGAGCGCGACCGGCTGGCCGCATGGGCACAAGCGCGAATCGCGCACGTCCCCTCAAGGGGCGAGTGGTGCGA
>OFRO01000436.1_pt1 | contig 15075 bp, 20 predicted proteins | sample 1543091 | NCBI WGS metagenome assembly OFRO01 (sample SAMN07774217, study PRJEB24372) | wastewater metagenome | isolation source: Exp Tend NO 10WW | collected 2016-02
CGCGCGTCTGGCAGGCGATGTACGAGGCGGCGCCGCCGCCGGATGCGCCCGATGCGCCGGGCAGCGCGGGCGCGGCGATGGATGCGCTGCAGCAGATCACGCGCGGCTGGCGCGATTTCGTCTGATGCAGGCCGCCAACATGCGCGTGCCCCTCGATGCGACCGTGCGACGGTGCCCGCGCTGGCGCCAGCAGCCCTACTGGAGCTGCTGGGCGAAGTTGCATCCCGAGGCTTACCGCATCTGGCTGCGAAGGGATGACGAGCCCGGCGAAACGGTCGCTTTCGGCATGCGGGCCTTGCTGGTGCTGGATGACGATGACGACAAGCGGGCGGCGCACTGCTCGCAGATCTGGCGCTTGGCATTGCGGCACCTCAAGCAACGCGAGATTGACGTGCTGCGGTTCCGATATGTGCACGACCTCACGCTCGAGGAAACAGGCGAGCGCATGTCGATCAAGACGCGCGCACACGTGCGTCAGATCGAGGCCAGAGCGCTGCGCAAACTTCGGCAGTCGGGGTGGCGCAAATTCCACCATCCACCTGACACGTGCTCTCCGGCCGAGCTGCGCCTGCCGACGGTGGAGAACATGGCTCACGCGCGCGAGCTGGTGAGGGTCGGCGTGAGCCGCAGCGCCGACGAGCGCCGAGCGTTCGCCGGGCGCGACGCCGAGCTTTGCGTTCGGTTCGACGTGCAGCGGTGGGACACCGCCACCACCGGCGCTGATGCCGCCCGAGCCACCGGTGCCGATCGGAGCGGACTGTGGCCCGGCGGTGTTTGCGTGCCGCAGCAGGCCGGCAGCGATGATGTGTTCGGCGAACGCCTTCTGTACGCGGGTCGAGTCCATCAGCCCATGATCCTCCGTTGTCCGGCGGCGATCAGCGTGCCGATCCGGGGTGCGTTCTCGTGCATCGGCTTTTCGAGGTACTTCGCTTCGCCGCCCTTCGGGTGATTCCAGTCCAGCTCCTCGTGCTGCCGGGCGGCGTAGACCGTGTTGAAGGACAGCTCGGCGGTCACGGTGACCGACCGTCCGCCGGCGACTGCGGCGCGCGCAGCACCGATCGCGGCGGCGAGCGCGCCGGACCCTTCGTACCGGGAGCCGTTGACGATCATCGCGAGCTGCGCGCTGCCGCGCAGCGTGCCTTCGTCCAGCGGGGCGCGGCGCTGCGCTTCACCGAGGATCGCTTCGCCTGCCCGGTTGATGTCGCGCACGAGCTGCTCGACCGCTTTCTGCCGCAGCTCCATCGTTGGCTTGCGCTCGCTCATCGCTGCGTCACCGATCCGGCGGGGTTGTGGATCAGGTCCGCGAGCTCGGCTTCCCACTCGTCAAGGTCCACGCTGGCCGGGGTCATGACGTGGAGACAGTTGCCGTGGAACGGCGGGCGGCGATCGAGCAGCGGATAGGTCGGGTGTGTGCCGGACAGCGAGAACGTCTTCCCGTCGTAGGGCGTGCACTCGTCGGACTTGTGGGCGTGGCTGCTGATCGTGACGAGGTCGAGGCCCGCTTCCTGCAGGCGGTTGCCGGTCGCGACGGTGACAGCCTCCCGTGTGGTTGTGCGCGCAACCATCGACGTATAGACGTCGAGCGGCAGCCGCGCACCGGTCCTGGTCACGAATCCGGTCAGCGCGTCCGTGGTGCCCTCGGTGACGAGGCGACGCATCAGCGACTCGGACACCTGCCGGCGGGTGTCACCGGCGACGAGGCCGGTCCCGACCTCGCGGAGCGCCGCGTCGCGGTACGGGTCGGCGACGCGGCGTCCGATGAACTCGGCGGGCAGTTCGCCGCGCTCGAGCGCGCTGGCGCGGTCGAAGACGCTTTCGATGTTGTTCCCGACTCGGGTCAGCGAGTCGGTCACGCGGTCGGTGAGGTTTGTCGCGATGACCTCCAGTGCGCCGACGTGTATCCCGCCGAACGTGCCGATGAGGCGGGCGGCGTCGGTGACGGTGCGATCGACCGCGAACGCGCCGGCGCGGTAGGCGCGCCCGGTGACGATCGGGACGTACCGTTCGGTGTGCTCGCGCAGGTGGGCGAGAACGATCCGGGCCTGCTGAAGCTGCCGCTCGCGGTAGGCGTGCGTAGCGGCTCCGCGCACGTCTTGGCGACCGTTGAGACTGTCGGCGTCCAGTCCCCGCCGCAAACCGTCGTTTACGAGCTGCTGGAGCCGGTTCTGCCCGGCGGTGTAGACGTCGGTGAGGTGGCGGACGAGCGGATCGGTGACGTGGCCCTGCTCCGGCATCAGGTGAAGGCTACGGCCCAGAACGGCGACGGGCACCATCAAAGGTGCCCGTCAGGCGTTCGGTTTCTTCGGGCGCGACATTGGCCGTTCCCGTTACTCCCGCTCGCCTGCCGCAGTTTGGAGACTTGCGGCGTGGTCTTGCGAAGGAACGTATCAGGCGGGCGTCAGCTCGAGGCGAGTGGTCTCCAGCATCGAGGACACGATCCGGCCTGATGGCAGCTCGCCCGCCGCGTAGCTGGCCTGCGCGTCCGAGTAGGCGATCAGCTTCGCGGTCGCCTGATGCTCGGCACCGTCCGGGCCGATGAACACGACGACGTCGTCGGTGTCGATCGTCATGGTCCGCGCGTCGACCGTGGTGAGGATCAGCGTCCGGCGCACGAGCACGTCGCCGTCCATCTTGTCGATCTTCTCGCGGTAGTAGGCGGGCAGGTCGCCCGACCACTTCGACACGCCGGCGCCGGTCGGCTCGGTGCCCTCGTCCTCGAAGAAGTCGTCACGGCCCGAGGTGGCAGCGGTCGCCTGCTTGACGCCGGTGATCCGCGCGTTCACCTGGAGCGGTCGGCCCATCAGCGCACGACACCCGTCAGGCGGCGCAGGTGCCGGATCGGCTCCAGCTCGATCTGCACCTTCTGGCCGTATCGGGCCGGGGCGGCACCGTTCGCTGCGGCATCGGAGTACTCGACCTCGAAGTCCGGTCCCTTCTCGCGCTTCGTGGATCGTCCGGCGGCGAGCGACGCCTCGTCGGTCGAGAGCCGGAACTCGGCCTGCGCGCAGACGGCGTTCGACAGGGCTTCGGCTTCCCAATCGCGGAGAGCGTCCGGGTCGAACTTCAGGCCGGTCTCGGCGGACCGGCTGATCGGGCCGAGGATGGCGTCCACGTCACGCTGCGCGCGCACGAGAAGCGCGGTCAGCGCGACCGACGAGTCGGTGACCCATCCGGGGACGTATGCCTCGAACTTCGCGTTGGTCGTGTAGATCAGGTCCATGACTGCCTTCTAGGGTTCGATGTGGCCCGGACGGATGCCCTCGACGTGGCCTGCTGTTTCGGCGACGCGATGCCCAATGCGGGAGCTGACGATATGACCGGCGACGCGCGGGACGTGCTTCCGGGCGGTGATCGGGTAGGCGATCGCGGTCACGACCACACGCCCGAGCGGGTAGCCACCGGGCGCGAACTTCGTGGCGGTGATGACGCTGGCCGTCGCCGTGACGACAGCGCGCCCGAGCGCCCGGAGCTTCTGTGGCCGGATCGCCATCGCGGTGGCCACCACGGTGACTTGCCCGAGCAGGTGAACGCGGGCGGGCCGGATCGGTCGCGCCGTCGAGGTGACGGTGACCCTGCCGACGAGCACGGTCTGCCCCTGTGCGGTGTAGGTGTAGCCGGAGTACGGGCCGGGCTGGTAGCCCGCGTTCTGCCGCTGGTTCTGGAGCAGGTACAGCCCGCCGCCCTGCATCGCGTCGCCTGCCGGCCAGAACATCAGGACGCCGCCACGAGCGATCCGGTCGCGATCGCGGTGTTCGTTGACGAGGTGCCGATCCCGTACATGGAGAGCATGACCGCAGCGGTGCCCGACGCGGCGGACGGCGGGTTCACGAGCGGCGGGCAGAGACCGCCGTACACCGAGTCGCTCAGGGACTCGATCGACACGGACTGCTGCGAAACGTGGTCGATGTGCTCCAGCAGGTAGACGTTCGCGACGCCGGTCGTGCTCGCGGTCGAGAGCGTGACCGACGTCAGGTCGCGGGCGCCGGACGCCGGCGCGGCGAGCGGCAGGATGAAGCCGGAGCCGAGCACGACGGCGGCAGCGGGAGCGGTCCACGTCGTCGCGTTGACGACCGTGTTCCCGTCCTGGTCGGTGAACGTGAACGTGCTGATGACCGGGGCGGTGACCGACGTCGCGGTGATGAAGTCGAGGTACAGCAGGCCGTGCATCGGCTGCGACGTGCCCATCTGCTTCTTGCCGAACGGGGCGGTCGCCGCGTCGTGCGTAAACCGGTTGCCCGCCGTGCTCGTGAAGTCGATCTGCCCGAGCAGCGTGAAGTTGCCGAGCGCGTAGCTGTTTACGCGCGTCCCGAGCGACCGCAGGTACGCGAGCCGCATGTCGCGGCCCGAGTAGATGCCCGCCGGGAGCGGCACACCGAGCCGGGTCGTCGGGACCGTCGAACCGATGTTGTTCGACATGATGTGCGTCGTCAGGCCACCGGACCCTGCGACCGAAGCGTTCGTCGTGCCGGTGGCGATGCCGTTGATGAGGAAGGGCTGCTCCTGGCCCAGCGCCTGCTGGTTCAGGACTTCTTGTGCGGTGGTCGGGATCACGGCTAGATGGTCTCCGGCGCGAAGAACGAGGTGAAGGTGCCCGACCCCGAGATGGTGGTGCCGCCCCGGTAGATCGCGAGAGTGTCACCGGCCTGCAGCAGCGGCTGCGGGACCGGGATCATGAACTGCCCCATGCCACCGGTCAGGCCGGTGCCCGAGTGGTGCAGCGCGAGCGGCAGGATGCCGTAGATGCGGACCGAGCAGGTGGTGCCACCCGAGAAGCTGATGCCCTGCACCGACTGGATGCCGAGGTCGCCGGACTGAAGGTGCGGGCCGATCTGATGGGCGGTCCCGATCAGCGGGTTCGACCCGAGCGTCAAGGTCGCGGTGCGGCCCGAGACCCCGTTCTCGTTCGTGTAGGTGATCGTGCAGACCACGCCGACGGCACCGGAGAACGTCGCCGGGACGTACAGCATCGTGTGGTTGCTGACGAGCTGCGCTGCGGCCCCGGCCTTGCCGGTCCAGCGGCGCGACGGCATCGCGGAGCCGGGAACGAACGTGTCGGTGCCCGCTGCGCGCGAGCACGAGCCGAGCAGGGTCTCGTAGGCCAGCATCATCTGGCCGGCGGCGAAGTTGTAGGCGTTCGAGTGGATGCAGTACGCGCCCGCGACGTTGGCGCCCATCGACGGCATGACGTACTGCGTCAGGCCGCGCATCCACGAGTTGTAGCCCGTCGTCGCAGTCGCGGCCGTCACTGCCGGGGTGGTGCGCTCGTTCCACGTCCACTTGAGGTAGCCCTCCTGGTCCTCGGCCCCGAGAATGTCGTCAATCGAGCGGTTCGGGATGAAGACAGCCATCAGTTGTCACCCACGTAGGTGAGCTGCCCGGCGATCGCGATGGCCGAGTTCGTGAACGCCCACAGGCCAACCTGTGCGCCGGCGCCGAGGCGGCAAACGATGCCCTCGTTCAGCAGGTTGACGTTGATCGCACCGGCGCCCGGTGCCATCAGGCCACAGTAGATCGGCGAGAGTCCCCACAGCCGGACGATGCCGGTCGGGGTGGTGCCCGCCGCTCGGGTGCAGCTCGTGATGTCGGTTACCGCCATGTCACCGGACGAGGCCATCAGCGGGAAGCCCGCCGACCACTTCACCGACGAGGCGGTCAGCGCCGAGGACACCGACGAGCGGCTGTTCCCGTCCTGGTTCAGGTAGTTGTAGGCGATGGTGCCGGGGACCGAGTTCAGCGCGGTCTCGACCTCGGCGACGACGGTCAGCGGGATGCCGGCCGTGACGCCGAGCTGCTTCCGCGACGGCGCAGCGACGCCATCGGTGAAGCTGCCGGACGCGCCGCTGATGTCCAGCACGCCGAGGTTGAACATCTCGCACAGCATGAACGGCACCGACAGGGTGGCCGCGAGCTGAATCTTCGTCGGGATATAGGCGGTGACACCCGACTCGAGCGACGCGGGCGGGCCTTGCACGAACGCACCGCGCCGAATGATCGACGCGGCACCCGAGCCGTTGAACAGGTTTCCCGAGGCGGCGGGCCAGTTGCCGTAGATCGGGACGCGCTTGTCGTAGCCCGCCCACACCCGGCCCTGAACGCCGTCGGCTGTGACGAGCGGCGACATGGTCGGCTACCCCGTCGGGTTCGCCTCGTGGTGCCAGTCGCGCTCGATGCGGAGCAGCTTCTCGCCCGCGTCCAGTTCGAGCACGAGCGAGCGGACGTTCCCGTCGCCGTTGATGGCGTACACGACGTAGCGATCGACGCCGACGGGGTTCGTGCCCCATCCGGGCGGTGCGGGCACGGTGCCCGGCCACGTTTCGCCGTCCTGTTCGATCAGGAAGTCGGCTTCGCCACTGGCCTTCAGGATCAGTGTCGCGGACTGGTCGCCGCGGCTCGTGTCGAAGCGGGCGTCCGCGACGTTGTGGACTTCGACGGTGTCAGGGAATGTGCGAGGCATCAGGCCGTCCTGTAGAAGCCGGGCGCCGTGAGCGACGCGATGATGTCCGACCCGTCGGGTGTCACCGCGAACTCGTGCTTCGAGATCGGGATGATCGAGGAGTCGGTGCCGGACGTGGTGTCGTTGTCGTAGCCGACGACGAGCGCAACCCATGCGCCACCGACAGCTGCGACCGAGCTCCACGTCAGGTTGGGGAACGTGAGGTCCGAGCGGTCGTTCGTGTCGTCGGGAACGATCGCTGACAGCTCGACGTCAGTGAGCGTCTTCCGGGCGTACCCGGAGTTCGTTGCTTCGGTGGACCCGCCGGCGAGGATCGCGGCGAAGTCATCGAAGTCGATCAGCGTCGCGTCCGCTGCCTGCGTCTTCAGGGCCATGACGACGATCCCGCTCGCGGCGGGGTCGTTGTTCTCGACGCGGTAGAAGAACTCGCTCGCGCGGCCCTTGGATGCGTTGAACGGAATATCGGCCATGCTCGGGGTCTCCTTCTGCGGTCTGTGGTTGGCCTGTGTGGGGGTGCCGCCGCCGCCCTGGTAGCGACACCCCGCACAACCGGCCTATGGCCCGCTGACGCGGGCTACGGGTTCTGTGCGATCAGGCGCCGGCCTCGCCGCGCGTGAAGGTGACCTCGACCATGCCGCCGGGGTTGGCGGTGCCCGTCGAGGTGACGGCCTCCTTGCAGACGATGATGTCGCCCTGCGCGACGTTCGTCGCGTTCGCGACCACCGACAGCGTGAACGCGATCTCGTCCTGCTTCGCCGGGTTGACGCCGGTGATCAGGTCGAGCGTGGCGATCACGGTCGTACCGGTGCCGTCCTGGCCGCGGTTCTCGATCGTGAAGGTGCGCTTCGTGGCGGTGGCACCGGTGATCGCGGCGTCCGGGGTGAACGTCGCGCCGGTGACGGTGCCGACGAATGGTGCCTCCGCGATCGTTGCGTCGGCGGTGTCGGCGGCGATCTGCGAAGGAATCTTCGTCTTGATGGATTGAGTAAGCGGTGCTGATGCGGGCATGTGGTTGTGGCTCCTGTGGGCCTAGAAATGGTCGTGAGGTCGAAGGGTGAAGCGGGGCGCCGAAGCGCCCCGCCCTTGTGTCAGCTTGCGCCGAGCTTCCCGATGTCGAGGGCGTCCTGCGGGACGCCTGCACCGTTCGTCAGAGCCGCGACGTCCGCGTCGCTGATCTGGAGCTCCGGCTCGGCGTGCGTCGGAACGCTCGTCGGCGGGTTCTCCTGCGGCAGCGTGACCTTGCCCGTGTCCTTCGGGTCGTCGGTCGGCGCGTTCTTCGCCGGATCGTCCGCTGGCTTCTTGACGGCGGGCTTCTTCGCGGCTGGCTTCTTGGCGGCCATGTTCGATCAGCTCCTCGCGCTTACGCGGTGAGGACACCGGCCGGGTAGCGGTTCGCTTCCACGGCCTGGTCGTAGTTGATCGGGTTGGCGACCTGCCAGCCCACGCGGAACGTGACGCGCATCGCGACCATGTCCTGCTGCGCGAGGTTGTAGATGATCGCGCCCGTGTTGTCCTGAATCACGGCCTGATCGAGGATCTTGTAGGTGAAGTCCTGACGGACGCCTACGACGAACTGATCGGACTCCAGCACGACGGCCTCGGCCGCGCCACCGCCGGACGGCCAGAGGCCGCGCGCCGGGTAGGTCGGGGTGATCCCGTACACGTTGGTCGGGGTCACCTCGCCGGTGGCCTCACCGGTCGAGGACCGGGCGCCACGGAAGCGGCCCTTGTAGGCCGCGAGTGCGGCCATGCGGTCCGGCGAGTAGCCGTCCGCTTCGACCTTCGCGAGGATTTGGTTCACGTCCTCGGCGATGCCGCCGGCGGCGGCGTTGTTCGTGCCGCGAGCGTAGGTGTTGCCTGCCGAGGCGGCAGCGGTCACGATCGCGGTCGGGAACGAGGACGGGGCGTTCACGCCGAACAGTGCGGCGGAGTCGATCGCGCGAGCGACCGCGTTCTCCAGCAGCGGCTTGACGTTGCCCCACACGTCGAACGACGTGTCATCGAGGACGGCCTCGGGGATCGGCACGATGGCCGCGAGCTCCTCGATGTTCAGGTACTTGTTGGCCCAGTTGACCTCGGTCGTCTGCTTCAGACCGGTGTCTCCCTGCACCCAGTAGGCGACGGGGAGCGCGGACAGGATCGGCAGGCGGGTCTGGCCCTGCGCGACCGGGATGCGCTTGAAGGCTTGGAGGACGAATGATTCGTTCGTCGCGCCGCCCAGGAACGCCTGACTGACGTCCTCGGGGATGAGCGCGGCGGCGTCCGAGCGGGTGATGACGTTGTTGTAAGCCACGGCGGGTGAACTCCTGTGTTCCGGTTGGATGCGCCTGTCGGGGCGCGCGATCTATCTAGGTCCAACCGGCTGTGGCTTGTATCCCGCTACGACGCGGCCCCGCTTGCCGATGTTCACGGGAGGGAGGCGGTGGTTACGGGGCGCCTCAGCCCGATGCGTGCAGAATACGGCAACGGCGGACGGAACGAAGAAGGCCGGGCGTTTCGGCCCGGCCTTCCCGATGAGCGACGCGGAAGCTACCCCGGTGTCGAGGCCGCGATGCTACTCGTCGTCGCTGACGTCAGGTTCGACGCCGGCAGCCCATGACTGCCAGTCGAAGGCGTGGATCACGCCGTCGTACACGCCTTCGATGTGGGCGCGGGCTGCGCCCTGCCCGTCGAGCATGGCTGCGGCGGCGACGTCGGCGTCCGCGATGAGCACGAGTTCGCGGGCGCGTTCGATGCCGACTTGCAGGTTCTCGGCGTTGTCCACCATCATCGGCAGGCCGTCTTCGGACAGGGCTACCGCGATGTGTACCGCGCCGCCGGCGGACCGCATGTGCGCGGCCTCGACAGCGGCGCACGCGAGGATCGTCAGCTCGTCGTGGCTGCGTTCCTGCCGGTCAAGGACGACGGGAACGTCGTCGGTCGGTGCGGGGTCCGCATCCGGCTCGAGCGGCGTCTGATCGTCGGGCAGTGCCTGCGGCTCGTCGCCGACCGGTTCGTCACCGACCGGGAGCGACTCGTCCAGGTTCTCGGCGACCGGCTCGACCACCGGCTCGGGTACGGGGTCCGGGGCGGGCTTCTTCTTCGCGGCGGGAGTCATCGACCGATGGCTCCACGAATCGCGGCGTTGAAGCCTGCCGCGCCGCCAGCCGATCCGCCGGGCTGTTCGCCTGCACCGGGGAGCTGCGCGCCGGGAGCCGGGGTGCCGCCCTTCAGGTACGGGTCGGATGCGAGCCGCTCGGCGAGGCGCTGCTCGATCGTGGTCTTCGACGCGGCATCGACCGATGCGGTGTAGTCGTCGCCGAGGTCGGCGGACAGGCCGTCGAGGCTGATCACGGTCGCGGCGAGGGTCGGGTTCGTGTAGCCGAGGCGCTGGGCGGCGGCGATGACCTCAGCCTTGACGGCGCTGGTCTTGATGCCACCTTCGAGCTTCGCGGCCTTCTCCTGCTCGCCCTTGTAGAGCTCCTGAAACTGGCCGGCCTCCTCCGCCTTCTTCTGCGCCTCGACGGACTGTGCGTCTTCGAGCGCCTTCGCGCGCTTGTTTGCGGCGGCGACCGCTTTCTGCTGCGCCTCGTACTCGGCGAACGTCGGCGGGGTCCAGCCTTCCGGCGGCGTCGGTGCCGCTGGCGGGGCGGCTGGCGGCTGTTCACTTCCGGCCGGTGGTGACGCGGGTGGCGTCGCTGGCGGCGTGGCGGGCGGGGTCGCAGGCGGCTCGTTGCCAGCGGGTGGTGCGGCTTGATCAGTCATCAGGGCGGCTCCTTCGAGAGCTTCGGGGTACTAGACGCCGAGCAGGCTACCCATGCCACCGGGCGACATGGTGGCCTTGTCCTCGCGAATGCGCGCCACCTCCTCCTTGATCTGGTCCTCAGACCATCCGGGGCGCAGGTCACGGATCGCGGTCTCGACCGACTCGGCACCGGCGGCAAGCAGCGTCGAGTGGCGCTGCGCCTCCTCAATGCCGTCGACCGGCACGCCGGGCTGGCGTTCGACCTTGACGTTCGCTTCGGCGTTGTTCCACTCGTGCCCGAAGCCGCCCTTATCGACGCCGAGCGCGTCGAGGCGAACCATGTTCCCGAAGATGCGCGGCGCGCCGTCGTCCCAATACCGGGCCTTCGCGCGCCCGGCCTTGTCGGTCGGGATCAGGCGGAGCCGGATCGCTGTGCCGCTGATGGCGTACCCGATCGCGGGGTCACCGACGCCGACGTATTGGCCGGTGAGCGCGACGCGGCTCAGGGCGTTGTTCACGAGGTTGTTCTGCCACGCGATCAGCGGCTCGGCGTCGAAGCTGTATTCCAGAATGCGGTACGGGGATGATGTGGCGCGCCCGAGCTCGGAGTCGAGCGGGTCTTCTACGAGGAGGTCTTCCGCCGGGTCGAACTTGATGCGGCGGGCGGCGGCGAGGCTTGGCTCCTCCGGTGTCAGGGACTGATCGGTGACGCCGGTCTGCTGCTCGGCGAGCGCGGAGCTGATGACAGCGCGTTTGCGGGCGGTCAGCCGCATGTTCGTGGACCCGATCGACGCGACCTCGTTCAGGTCGATGAGGTAGTCGAGGATGCCCTCGAAGTCGCTGACGCCGAGGTGCACCGAGCGACGGAGCCGGTTCGGGATGCGTTCCAGCAGCATGCCGGGCAGGCCGTGCGCCCACAGCTCGGGAAGCCCGGCGGTGGACGGGTGATCGGTCAGCTCGACACGCTCCCCGAGCTTCCCGGTCTCGCCGCGGTACAGCAGGTTCACGAGGACACCGCGGGCGTGGCACTCGAAGTGACGGAAGACGTACTTTCCGGCGTCCTCGTCGGCACCGGGCAGCTTCGCGAGCTCGGTCCACAAGGTGGCGGCGACGAGCGTCGAGCCGGACCACAGCGGCACGATCGCGCGGCGGCTGTGCCACTCCAGCAGCGGACGGTTGATCGTCGGGTCGCGGTAGATGCGGCCCCACACCTCGCCCTCGGCGACGCACACGCCGGCGGCGCGCTCCAGCTCCGATGCGAGCAGCACCCCGCCGCCACCCTCGGGGTCGAGGCCGAGCATCGCGTCCATGAGCGGCTGATCGTTCTCGTCACCGGCAAGGACACGCGGATCTTCGCCCCACAGGTACGCGGCCCATGCGTCAGCGATCCGTTCGCCGAGCGGGTCGATCTTGTACGGGCGTCCGCGCTCAGCAGACCATCCGGCGATGCGCTTGATGACCTCGCGGTCGTTCTCGTAGATCGCTGCCCAGGTGTTCAGCTTCGTGAGGACCGGCTCCTCGCACTTGATCGGCCACTTTCCATCATCGCGGAGCAGGTGGGCGTTGAGTCGCTCGATCTGCGCGAGCGGTTCGATCGTCAAGTCGAGCACGGCGGGGTCTCCAGAGGTCAGCGGTTACGGATGGCGCGCGGTGCGACTCCGGCGATCATCGCGTCGTGGTTATGGTCGTCGCCCTTGCGGACAGTACCGGCCTCGCGATCATGCCACTCGGTCTTGCGTACCTGCCGGATCAGGGTCTCGCAGCGGGCGCTGAACGCGATCTTGCCCGCCCGTGCGATGCGCTTCTCCTCCTGCTCGATGCGTTTCGCGGTCCAGTTGTCGCGGGCGATCGACTGAACGTAGGCGGGAATGTCGTCCCCGGCGAGCGTCCGCTCGAGCAGCCTGCGAACGTAGGCGATGGTCTCGACCTTGTAGGACCGCGGGCGCGCGGTCTTGCCGGACGGGGTCGGTGCTCCGAACGGCACCGACGTCGACTTCGCTCGCGGGTAGACGCGGCGGACAGCCTTCATGTAGGTCCGCATCGACTGCACGCCGGCGGCGTCGTAGCGGTGGGCGGGAACGAGTGTCAGCGGCTTGCGGCCCTTCGGTAGAGCGGGCGGATACCTGACGGGCCGTCGGTTCGCGGCGAGCAGCTCGGCAGGGGTCAGCAGCGGGTCGTAGTCATCGGGCCGGGTTTTCGACCCGAGCCGGTAGATCAGATCGAGCTGCTCGAAGATAGCTTCGGCGGCGGCGCCCGGCTCCATGCCTTCGAGGACGCATTCGGCGGCGATGTAGATGCCGCCGTGCTCCAGCGGCCACAGGATCAGCGCGCCGGTGTGCTCGCCCCAGTCGATGCCGATGTCGAGAATGTCGCCATACGGTGGCGGCATTCGGCCCTCGCGCAGCATCAGGTCGTAGTCCTTGCCGAGGTTCTCGGCCTCGGTGATCGCGGACTGGTCGTACACCCAATCGCCCGGCTCGCGGGCGTCCCAATCACCGTCGAGCATCTGTGCGCGCAGGTACGGGTCGATGTTCGACAGCGACTCGATGTACTCCTCCTGGTCAACGTGCGGGTTGTCGGTCAGCTTCGCCGGGATGAAGATGCGCTTCCGGGCGCGCGCCGGCGTGTCCTTCGGGTCGTCCGGGTCGGTCTTGCGTTGCACGAGGCGACGCTTGACCCATTCGTGACCGATGCCGCCGGGGTTCGACGCGGACCGCATTCTGATCGGGACGCGCGCGAGCGGCTGGTCCGGGTCGATCGCTGACGGGCGACGGAGCCGGGTGAACATGTAGCGGTACTCGGCCTCGGTGAACTGTGTCAGCTCATCGAAGCCGATGAACTGGAACTCCGCCGACTGGTAGCGGTACACGTCATTGAAGCGGCGGAGGTAGCCGAAGCTGAGGCTGGCGCCCGACGGGAACGTCCACCGGAAGTCGACCTCCGACCATCGGGCGCGCGATCCCATCAGCCACTGCTTCGAGCGGTCCATGATGGCGCCCGGCAGCGCGAGGTCGGCGTAGGAGCGGCGCAGGAGCAGCGCCGCGTAGCCGGGAACATCGACGTACTGCAAGGCGGCCATGAGCAGGCAGTCGGACTTGCCGCCACCGGCGGCGCCGCCGTACAGGGCTTCGAGGATGCCGAGGTCGCCGAGCTTCAGGAACGCCTGCTGACGTGGCTCGGGCTTGTGCGGGCTGTACAGCAGCCTGACGGTTAGCGGGTGATCCTCGGGGGCGGCGAGAGCAGTCACAGGAAGGCGCGGCGGAGCGGTCGTTCGATCGCGCAGGACGCTACCGCTACCGCCAGCGCGTAGCAGGCGGCGAGCAGCATGGCCCTAGTCCGCCGGCGGGATCGCATCGCCGAGTTCGCGCTCCAGGTCGCGGCGGACGCGAGCGAGTCCTGCGCGCTCGTCGCGGTCGCCTACGAGTTCCTCGCGGTCGAGCAGCGCGGTGATCGCCGCTTCGAGGTCGAGCGGTTCGCGTTCTACAGGTGCGGTCAGGGCGGAGACCATGCACGGAAGTGTGGAGCATCGGGCGGTCGCACACCGCCCGCCGGAAGAAGAAGACGGCGGGCGGGTGCGATTCCGTGGAGCGAGAGCTAGGCGCCGGTGGGATGAGCGCCCGGCAGGGCCAACTGCCGGGTTACGGCGCCTCGGGCCGATGAAGGCGGAAAGGAGGCAAACACCTTCCCCTGCCCGTTCACCCTTGCCGCTCCATTCTGGCGGCGGCTTCTTCGAGCGACTGCCCGAACGCGCGCATCGAGGGGAGCATCTGTGCGACGGCCTCGTCCATGCGCTTACCGGCGCGGTTGAGTCCGTACAGGGTCGCGGCGAGCCGCTGACGGTATTCGCAGGTGTTCGAGCGCCTCGCGCACGGCGTGGTCGACCTCGCGCTGTGTGAACAGCTCGACTACGTCGCGGTCCTCGCCGTAGCAGACCTCATCCTCCGGCCCGTGCGGATTCGGGTCAGACGGATCGACTATCGCGTCGCACCGCCTACACGTCACCACTCGGTACGGCATCAGACGGGCGGGCCGACGGGCATCGCGCCCGGCATCGTCAGCTTCGCCCTCGCCTGCAGCGACGTGTTGACCTTGTGCAGGTGCCGATTCAGGTGCCGGACCGCCTTCACGACTTCGATCTGCGCCTCGATGCCGATGAGCGCCTCAGCCGGCGCGCCCTGAAGTTTCGCTGATGCGAGGTTCTTCTCCAGCACCACGAGGACAGCGTCGAACTCGATCGGGCCGAACTGCTGCGCCACCTGCCCGACGTTCAGAATCTGCATGGCGAGCGCCTGCGCGCCATGCGCCTCAAGGACGTTCAGGTCGCCCTTCAGCTCGAACTTCTCGGATGCCTCGACGGCGTCCTTCTCGGCTTGCAGCGCGGCGGTGGTGTCCGGGCCTTCCGGGTCGTGGTCGTAGTCGATGCCTCCCGCGTCGGTCTCCTCGACGGGTTCTGCGGGTGCTCCGGGTGTCTCGATCATGTGTCCTGCTCCTGTTCGTTTGGTTGGTCTTCGTCAAGTGCTCCGGACTCGTGCAGCGCCAGCATGGCAGCGCGAGCTGCCTCGGTGTCCGGGGTGATGAACTGCGGCCTGCCGAGGTCAACAGCGCCCTCGTGGTCGATGGTCTGCCGTCGCTGGTAGCGGGTCGGGTGACGGCGTTCGAGGACGGTCATGTACGCGGTCCAGGGCTGCGGTCCGCCGCGCGTGACCATGCGAAGCAGCTCCAGCTCGGCGAACGCTTCGGCGCTTTGTATGGCGTGGCAGAAGTCCATGTACTGCCAGTCGGTGGGGTCGGCGTGCTCGTAGAGCTCCTCCAGGTTCGGTTCGTCGTCGGAGTCGAAGTGCTCCATCGCGCGGGCTTCGGCTTCTTCTCCTCGGGTCAGCCATCGGTAGAAGGTGCG
>OFRO01000437.1_pt1 | contig 15004 bp, 15 predicted proteins | sample 1543091 | NCBI WGS metagenome assembly OFRO01 (sample SAMN07774217, study PRJEB24372) | wastewater metagenome | isolation source: Exp Tend NO 10WW | collected 2016-02
ATACCCGGTCCATCTGGAGGGCCGTGGCGAGATCCTGGCGTCCGGGGTGGCCATGATCCTGTCGGCCGGTGTTCGTTCGCTGGCGGGCCGAGGAGCGGTCACCGCGGGCGGGATCTCCACCGCTCTCCAGGCCCTGGTGAACCTCCGCGGCCAGGGACGCGTCACGGCGTCCCCCACGGCCATGGCGCTCACCGATCCCGTGGCGCGGCTCCTGGCCGGACGCGGCGCAATCACGATTACCGGGGCCACGCGGACCCTCAACACCCCCATCTACGCGGCGGCGGCGTCCGCGACATCGGTGACACTGCCCGAGCATCAGGCCGGGGACTTCCTCCTGGTCGTGGCACTCACGACCTTCGCCTCCTCCGGGTCGGTGCAGCCGACACTCCCTGCCGGGTGGACCAGTGTCCGCGCCGACGCGGGCGGAACCAGCTCGTACGGCAAAGCCACCATCGGATACCGGATCGCCGCTTCGGGGGCGGAGGCCTCGGGCACCTGGACCAACGCCAACACCGTCATCGCAGTCGTCTGCCGAGGAGTCACCGGCATCGGCGCCACCTCGTACGCCAACGCCGGCAACGTCGGAGCAACCCCGCTGGCCCGCGCGGCGGCCACGGTCAACGCGTCCTCGCTGGTGCTGCAGGTCGCGCACGCCGGTGACTGGTACGTCCAGGCCACCGACATCGCCGCCCCGTCAACCTCACCGGCCACCGACCTCCTGGCACACACCAACACCGGGGCGCTCACCCGCACCGAGGTGTGGGACTCCGGTGGTCCGGTCGGCTCCACGACGGTCGCCACCAGCTCGCAAGCCATCACCTGGAGTTCGGCCACGGACTACGGCGTCCGATCCTGGATGACATGGCTCATCGAACTCACCATGTGACATTCACCTGAAACCCAATCACCCAGGCTGGAGCGTTCCTCCGGGTGACCCCGGCGTGATAACCTCCAGGTGTTCGCCTCATCGGGTTGGTGGACAGTCGCCAAGGCCCCGGCCGGAGAATCTCCGCCGGGGCCTTGTTGCGTGCTCGGGTGACTAGATCCAGTTGTGGGCGCTGGCGGCCTGGGCCGCCAAGGCCTTGGTGGCGTCGTCGGCCGGAGCGAACAGATACGGCGCGTTGTTGCCGTTCCGAGCCTCACCCATCACCAGGACGGCCACCATGAGCGGCTTGGGGGTCCCGAGGATGGCCCGGAGTTCGGACTTGAGCACCTTCTGGAAGATGAGCGAACCGTTGCGGACCTGGCCCTGGTTCGGGCCGGTGAGGACGATCCAGTCCGCGCGGACGGCGTCACTGACACCCTGGGTCGTTTTCATGCTCGGGATGTACTCGGTGGGCCGGATGAGAATGGCCTGGCCGACATCGTCACCGATCCGGGAACCGTCTCCCCCGCCGGTGGGCGTGGCGAACGGGTCCGAGGACTCGGCCGAGGGGACTCCGCCGATTGCCGCGGCACCGGGAGCGACCGGCGGCGCGCTCTGCGGGGGAGCGGTCTGGACGGGAGCCTGGGCCGGGGGAGCGGCCTGGGTCTGGGGAGCCGGTGCGGTCTGGGCCGGAGCGGCGGGAGCGGCGTTGTTCGCCAGGAACGGGTTGGTCACGGTGATCTCCTTGGTGACGTGAACGGTGACGTGATACGCGCCGGAGTTGACGCGTAGGGTTAACTCTACGGGAGAGGGGAGAACCGGCGCAAGTGCTCCGGGTCATCCTCTCCGATTGCGGCGGCCGAGTACGCGCCGGTCTCGGTGGCGAACGCGTAGCGCGCGCCGGTCTCGGAGTCCTCAACCACCCGGAACGTGTCCGGGAGGAGGTCGGTCTCCAAGGGCTCTGTTACTTGGAATCGGGCCATGGGTGATCTACCTCCAGCTCACGGTTGACCTTGCGGACTATCCGCCGGAAACGGTACCGGACCCAGGCCACCCGGACGGCGACGATGACGGCCAGGATGGCCACCGCGGTCCACATCTGGGCCACGGTGATCTCCCAGTCCCCGTTGATCCACGCGGCGACGGTTACGCCGGTGACGAACGCTACCGCCGAGAGGAGCACGTCCAGGGACTTGGAGATCTTGCTGGCGGCCTCCACCTGGGCCTGTTCCTTGACCAGGCGGCGAAGCCGAGGAGTTTGAGCAGCCAGCCACCGGACCCGCGCGGACTCTCCGCGCATGTACGGGAAGCTCATGCTGGCCTCCCGGAGAGCTGGGCCTGGCCCAACGCCGTGAGTTCGGCGGTCCAGATCTCGGCGTACTGGTCATAGACCTGGGCCAGTTGCTCGGCGGTGGAGCACGTGCGGATGAGCTGGCGGAGGGCCATCTGGGTCCCCTCCACCGTCCCACCGGCCGAGGTCATGGTCTCGGGCCGAGGGAGCGGGGTCATGTTGGGGATGACGTTCTTGGCCGCCGATCTCATCTCCCGGACCCGGAGCGCGGCGTCAATGGCCACGCGTCCGGCGTCCAGTTCAATGGTCACGGCCTCGGCCTTGGCGGGCTCGGCGTTGCTCGGGATGTGGAGGACCACCGCGATGTCCTGGCGGACCTCGGGCATGGGCTCCCATCGGGTCCCGTCCAGGCTCAAGATGTGGCTGGCCCCGGCGTAGTCCCCGAGCTGGATGGAGATGGCCAGGTACGAGTAGGCCAGGTCCTTGGCCGTTTTCTTGTCCCCGATCACCAGGGACCCGTCCGCCAACTGGAACAGGTTGTCAAACGTCCCCACCCAGCCGGTATCGGGGTTGTAGACGATCCGCTCCACGTACGGGCGGCCGGACGGGTCCAGCGGGTGGGTGATCCCCCACTTGGCCAGCTCCCGGAAATACACCTCCACGAACGGCGCGAACTCGGGCGGGACATCGGAGAACGGGACGTGACCCAGCTCCACGGCCTCACACCAGGCATGGATCGCGGTCCCGAACTCCGAGGCCCGGACACCACCGGCGGCCTCATGGGCCTTGTCGGCGGCGCGCTCCAGGTCCTTGTTGACCTCCCACGGATCGGCGTAGAGGTCGATGTCCTCCAGGAGGTGGGGGTTGGACTTGAGGCCGCGCATGACGGACCGGAGTTTCCACCGCTCCAGCCCCGCGGTGTCGTCCAGGGTCTTGGCCCCGGTGGTGACGCGGGTGTAGCCCTTGTCAGCTCCGGTGCCCTCCACGTCCGGGAGGAGGTACTGGCGGAGGTGGTTGTACTGGGGCCGGTAGTCCCGCGTCTCCGGCGGGAGCCGGAACTGGTGGACCGGCGTGGTGTTGGTCGCCGGAGCGGCCTGGCCGGGATCTGAGAACGGGTTAGACACGCTGGTCCTCCTCGGACAGTGCGATGAGGTGGCGGACCTCCACGACGGCCTGGGTGGCGCTCTCCAGGCGGAGAGCGCGCCAGAACCGGCACCGCGGGTGATTGTCCCCGTAGAGACGCTCCTCCGTGGACAACACCACCTGAATGAGATCATCGGCCCTGTCCGGGACGATGATCTGGCCGCCGAACTCGGCCAGGTGGTCCTCCAGGTAGAACTCTGCCTTGAGGAGATCCTGGACGCCGGAGACGCCGTTCTTGAGGTCGGCGCGCCAGACGTACTTAACGGCGTTCCCCAGGGTGAACGGGAGGCCTCGGGTGATCTGGAGGCACTCAATCCCGGACGGGTGGCTGGTGTAGTGGCTCGGGTGATTGACGGCGTCGTGGGTCACTGGCCGACCCCGATGTACTTGGCGGCCTGGGAGACGCAGAGCGTGGCGCGGCCGTAGTCACCGGCGAACTCCAGGAGTTCGTTCCAGGACTTGGCCTCCCCGTTGTGCTCCTTGTTGCCGGTGAGGTACCAGCGGCCACCGACGCCGACCGCGGCGTATGAGTACCGGCGTCCGTAGATCCGGCGGGTGAACGTCACGGTGACCGGCGGGCAATACCCGCGGATCACCGGCGCGCTGGCCTGGGCCGGGTCCAGGTAGGTGTAGTGAGGGGTCGGCTCGGCGGGCCACCCGGCGCGCTTGAGGCCTTCACGGGCGGAGCGGAGCCGGTCCAGCGCGGCGTCACGACGCTGGACGGCGCGGTCCTGTTTGCGGTCGGCGCGCCGGAGGTCCTCCTCGGCGGAGCGGACGGCCTCCAGGGCCTTGGCTCGGTCATCTCGGTAACTGGTCACGGTGTTCTCCTCGGGTTGTGCGGTGAATCCCTCCCACGGTCGGGCGGGACGTTGTTGGAACAGGCCGACTCCATGCGGCGCGTCCACGTCGGTGTGGAGGCTCATGGCGCGGATGTCGCGCTTGAGGGCCTCCAGATCGGACAGGGTATAGGCCGGGGCCATGCGGCCGTCCCGGTCCAGGGTGTAGTGGTAACTCGGCGGGATCTCGGTCATGGTCCTATCCGTCCAGTCGGCGGGTGGCCAAGCGGACGGTGATCTCATCGGCCAGGCGTCCCTTGGTCATGCGCTCGGCGTCGGGGATACCGAGGGAGGTGGCGAACCGGAGTTGTCCCTCACTGGCGGCCTGGCTGGAGGTCCTCCACTTGGCCGAGCGGTCCGGGAACTGGCCCGAGCGCGCGGCGTAGATCTCGGCGGCCTCCACGGCTTGCTCCACGGTGCCCTCCGCGCCGTTCCCGAGCCATCCGCCGGAGACCTGGCCCTTGGCCGAGATGTGTCCGACCTTGACCAGACCCGTCTCCAGGTCGGCCGGGTCCTTGCTCTCGTCGGCGGGCCAGAGGAACACCAGCTCATCACGGCAGTCCAGGAACCGGACCCCGCGCCGGGTATGGAGCCAGTTGGCGGCCGAGGCCTGGAGGAGGTCGATGTCCTCCAGCTCCAGGACGCCGAGACGCTCCCGCGCGGGGACCTTGTCCAGGACCTTGTCCGCGTCAAGGTCCAGGGGTAGATCCTCCACAATCGTGCCGTCTGCCTTGACGCGCTCGGTCTTGGCCTCGGAGTGGAGATCGGTGAGGGTCACCAGGGACATGTCGCGCGCGGTGCCCGTGAGGTCCAGGACCAACGCGTCGGTCTTGTTGGGGTACGGGCGGAGCGCGCGGCCGACCATCTGGGAGTAGAGGCTCTGGGACCGCGTCGGGCGGCCCATCACGACGGCGTCACACCGCGGGAAGTCGGCTCCCTCGGTGAGGACCTGAACGGTGACCAAGGCCTGGATCTCCCCGCGGGTGAACTGGTCATAGGCGGCCTGGCGGTACTCACGGGAATGGCTCCCGACGACGGCCACCGCGGAGATCCCGCGCTGGGTGAGGAGCTGGGCCAGGACCTCGGCGTGGTCCACGCCGGTGGCAAACACGATCATGGCGCGCGTCGGCGCGTGGGCCGTGATCGCCTCCACGGTGGAGTCCACGCTGGCGGCCATGACCTCCTCCAGCTTGCCTTGGTTGTAGTCACCGGCCACGTTGCGGATCTTGGCCAGTTTGTTGAGGTCATCCATGACCACGGTCTTGCCGCGGGGGGTGACCAGGAATCCCTCCGAGATCGCCCATGCCAGGGTTTTCTCATAGACCACGTCCTCCCAGATGGACCCGAGGGCCTCGGTGTCGGCGCGGACCATGGTGGCGGTGAACCCGCACGTAAGGACCTGGCGGCCGAACGAACCGAGGTTGTCCAGGACCCCGCGGTAGGACTTGGCCGGAGCGTGGTGGGCCTCATCCACCAGGACCACGTCGCGCATACCCACCGAGTTCAACCGGCGGGTCTTGGCCATGGTCTGGAACGACGCGGCCACAATGGCGGCCTGGGGCTCATCCCGGTCCGCGGCGACGATCCCGACCGGCTCACCGGCGGGGTCCACGTGGGTGACGCTGGCGGCCATCTGGTCCAGGAGCTCACCGCGGTGGGCCAGCATGATGACCCGGCCACCGTTGGCCCGAGCGTCCACGGCCAGCTTGGCGATGACGGTGGACTTACCGGTCCCGGTCGGGAGGACGACGGCCGGACGGCTCATGTTGTGAGCGGTCCAGGCGGCCTGGACCGCGGTCACGGCCTCGGTCTGGTATGGGCGGAGCTGGCGCGGCTCGGGCATCAGATGACCACCCGGATGACCTGGGCCAGCAGGTAGAGAGCGGCCAGGATGATTACGGTCCAGCAGATCGCCACGCCGACCATGTCGGACTTGTTGTTCATGGTGTACCTCTCGGGATCGGGTTGGTGGCTCCACCGTAACATCGTGAACGGTACCCGTCAACACCAGGAGCCAGGGACCAGCCGGACGTACGTCCAGAACATGGCCACCTGGCTCCAGGGGACGGTGGTTAGTTAGCCACCAGACTCCCCACAATGACGGCACCGGCCGCGCTCGGCCGTGCCCTCTCCCTCGGTTGCCCTCATCCAGTTACCTCCTTGTCGGCGGCCTCGGCGCGGTCCACCGCGTAGGCCTGGGACGGCGTGGCCGTCCCCTTGATAAACCTCTGGGACCCGTCCGGGCCGAACGTCTGGATGAGCGCGGTGGCCAGTCCTCGGTCCTTGGCCCGGAGGACCGCGGCGCGCCATGCGCTCGGGTTGTTCCGGTAGGCCTTGGACGGGACCACGTCTCGGGCCATGTCGGTGACCGTCGCTCCTTGCATGGGCAGCGGCTCCAGGTACTCGGCCAGCCGGACGGCCAGCTCGGTGTCCGTCTCCGGCGCGGGCCGGACGAACTCCAGGACGGGAGCGGCGAACGGGTCTCCAGTGACGCCGTTGGCGTCGGCCACGACGATGGACCCATGACGCTCACAGAGGGTGAGGTCAACGCTCTCCCCGTCTGCGGCGTTCTTTTGCTTGGTCACCGTGGCCGTGAGTCGTTTCGGGCCGGGGGTCCTCCCCTGGTCTCCATCCTCATCGTCGTCATCGTCGGGCGGCATGACCAGGACCTCCGAGTCCAGCGCGCCGAGGATGGCCGTGGACCCGCGTCCGTGGGTCTGTCCGCGCGCCGTGTGGTGGACCACCATGACGCCGGTGTCTGCCTCCTTGCGGAGCCGGTCGAACCGGCTCACGGCCTTACCCATGTCGGTGGAGGAGTTCTCCTCCAGGCCGAGGGACATACGGGCCAGGGTGTCGAATATGACCAGGTGGATGTCATTCTCCACGACGTTGTCCGCAAGCCAGCCCCAGAGATCGGCACCGGCCCCGACTAGCACGGCCTCGGTGATCATGAACAGATCCTCACCCACGTCCAGGTTGTGCTCCTGTTCCCAGGCCTTGACGCGCATGGCCGCGCCGGTGCCACCCTCTCCGGCGATGTAGAGCACGCGGTTGCGCTTGGTGGGCTTGCCCTGCCACGGGACCCCCATGGCGATGGAACAGGCCATGTCCAGCACCACGGCGGATTTACCGGCACCCGGCGGGCCGATCACGGCCGAGAGGGCGCGGTCCTCCACCCAACCCTCCACGATGTACGTGGGCGGCGGGAGGTTGCGCCAGTGGTTGAACGACGCGAACACCGGCCGGTACGGCTGGTCATCGTCGGCGTCGTCCGTGCTGGCGGTTTCCGAGGCCTCGGCGCTCTCCGAGCTGGGACTATCCTCGGCCCCGGCGGGATCGGAGAACACTCCGGCGGGGGAGAGGTTGACCACCTCCACCTCAACCGGCTCGGTCTTGGGCTTGGTCCGGTCCTTGATCGGCGCGGCCAGCTCGGCGTCCAGCTCCGACGACGGACGCGCGCCGAGTTCGCGGAGATCCTCCGCGGACATCTCATCCCCGTTGCTGGCGTTCTCCCCCTCGGGCTTGATCCCCTGGGCCAGCATGGCCTTGGTCACGTCGCCATCGTGAGCGGTGGCCGCGATGAACTGGAGCTTGCTCAAGGTCTTACCGTGCTGGCCGATCCAGTCGGCCAGGCCACCCTCCACGTTGTCACTCCAGACGTGAATGGGAGGGTTGAGCGGGTCAAACCTGTCATCGGCACACCCGGACCCGTGGACCGTGGCCGATTTCTTGTTTGCCGGGTTGCCGGGTCGGGTCCAGATCTCGCAAGTGCAACCGTCCACCCGGCCGGAGTTCACCCAACCGGCGGCCTCCAGGATGTCGGACCAGTCGGTGGCCAGGCCCCAGGACTGGATACCGTCCACCTGGCCGGTCTCCACGGCCTTACGCTGGCGCTCCTCTCGGGCGGCCTTGGAGGCGGCCACCTGGGCACCGCGGGACTGGATCATGTCCAGGAGCCAGGCCGGGGCCTTGTGGTCGGTCCCGCTCACCCAGTAGCTCCCCTCCCGGCGCGTGCTCGGCGGGATGAGGACGTACCGATCACGCCAGTAAATGGTGTAGCTGGCACCCTCGGCGTTGACCGGCGGAGTGATGGACCCGGGCGCGACGCCGGACAGGTCCACGTCATCGGGCACGGTGAAATAGAAATGACCTCCACCCTGGTGAATCCAGTTGCCCTCCGCGTCCTGGACGCCGGGGGAGGACACCGTGGGGGCCACCCACTCCAGGGCCGGATCTCCCGAGGCCTCGGCCCAGTACCGGCGGAACGCGTTGAGTTCGGCCACGGTGTCCACGTCCACGATGATGAGCCGGGACCGGCCCACCTCCAGCGCGATGTTGACCGGGACGCCATCGGAGAACTCGGGCCGGTTCTCCCGGTCCTTGCGGTATTTGTCGATCCACCGGCCGAGGTGGGTGGCGTTGTGGGTGGCCATGTGGAGGCCGGTGGGCTTGGGCTCCCCGGCCTCGGCGGCCTCCTTGATCGCCTTGTTGCGGGCCTGGGTGGTCCGGCAATCGGCGGGTTGCTTGCCACCGGGGACCACCAGGAACAGGGCCAGACCGGCGTCGGTCTGGAGGGTCTTGGCGTAGGCCTTGAGGGTGGCGTTGTCGGCGTCGGCCCGTGGGGCCGATCCGAGGAGCGCGGTTAGCTTGCTTGATCCGAGCATGTTTCCTCTGTCATCGGGTTGGTGGGGGTCGGGATCTCTGAGACTATCTCCGCGCTCGGCCGAGAGGTAGTCCCGAGCCTTGCTGGTGAGGTGCCAGTGTCCGCACCGGCATAGGTACGACTGGCACGGGAGCGGGCCAGGGCCGTTACGGGACCCATGCCGCCAGATGGTGGTGAGTGAGGCCGAGGCCTCCCGGCGTGTCTTGAACTTGCGCTTGCCCTTGGACGGGCACGGGAGCGGCTCGGCGTCACTCACCGGACACGCTCCCCGTTCCAGAACGGGCTCTCCTTGACGGCCTCCCATCACCCGGCCCACCGTCGTGACGCGCCGAGCTTGCCACCGCTGGAGGAATTGCACGCGGCGCACACCGGCCGGATGTTCCCGCGGACGTACCGGCCACCCTCACACCCTGGCACCGGGTATCGGTCGGCGGTGACCGTGTCCACGGTGAGCACGGCCGGACACGTGGAGCACACCACCACGGTGCCGTCCCCGAACTCGGCCACCAGCCACTCCCGGCGGCGTCGGCGGTCGGCCGCGGACCCGCGCGCGTTCCTGTTCGTCGTCCCGCGGTAGGTCATCACACGTAGGCCCATGATGTGCCCATGTGGTTGGTGTCGGTCTTGAACACCGGGACCCGGCCGCCGGTCCATTTGAGGAGGAACTCCGGCGGGGTCCGCATGATCTCGGCCACGGCCTCGGCGGCCTCGGTGTCCACCACCAGCTCATCGTGGAGCGCGAGGTGGATGGAGTCACCCAGGCCCGCGGCCTCCATGCGGATGATGGTGTCCGCCAGGACCGAGTACGCCGACCCCTGGCAGTTGTGGGACAGATACCCATTAGCCACCAGGGTCCGCGTGGTGGTTCCGATGGCCAACACCTTCCGCTTGCCCACGGGGGTTACCGAGACCACGTGAGGGGTCCCCTCCATCATCCTCGTGGTGTGGAGTTCGGCCCCGTCGTAGAGGTCCCTGGCCCGTGCGATGAAGCGTTCGGGGCGGAGCGTGCCGATGGTCCGCATCATCCGGGCCAGTCCGGAGACCCGGACCGTATCGGTGGTGGAGGTGGAGCCGGGGGCCTTGGGGACATAACTGTAGGTGAGTCCAAGCCGGTCCATCGCCTCCAGGAACCCATCCATGACCGCGCCCTTGTTTTGACTGAACAGGAGGTTAGTCGGGCGTCCCGTCGTGGTCCGGTTCGTGAGACACCCCTCTCCGTCGTAGAGTCCGGCCAGGTATCCGCCATCGCGGGTGTCGGCGGTATCCCAAGTGCCGAGGGACAAGAGCTGCATGTCCGGAGTGAGGTCCTTGGACTCCACCCAGGCCAGGCGCGGCTGTCGGCCGGGACTGCGGACAAGCCATCGGTGGTCATCCGAGCACGTGGTGACCTTTCCGTCCGAGGTGCGGATCTCCACAGACTCCTTGTAGGTCACGTCCGCGTTCGTGACTGTGGCGTGTCGGAAGAATCGTTTACCGGTCCCCCGCCCGCGGGAGTCGCGGGAATACTCATCGAACCCGACCACCCCGTCACCCACCCGGATCTCCTCGGCACGGACATGGCGCAGATCCTCGGTAAGGATGAGGGTGTCGGGAGTGACACAGAAGTAGTTCACGGCCTTATACGCGAACACCGCGCCGGTCTTGGGGTCTTTGGGGATCGGTAGGACCCGTCCGTCCGCGGTGATGATGAGGCCGTGGTCCTCACCGATCTGGCGGAGCCGGTCGATGAATCCGCGCGTGGTCGGCATGGCCGAGAACATCCCGGCCTGGAGCCTCTGGGCCTCCTCGGTGGAGATCCCGAGCGCGGCGGCCATGGAGTTCCGGCCCTGGCCGTACATGGCCGCCAGGAGGAGGACCTTGGCCACCTTGCGGGTGACACCGGCGGCCTCCACGATGGGCGCGTACAGATCCCCTCCGGCCTCAAACGGCTCCAGGAATCCCCAGTCCTGGGCACAGTTGGCCATGACCACCGGCTCAATCTGAGACCAGTCCACCGAGGTGAGGCCGGTGTCAGAGACGATGATGGGCCGAGCGTCGCTCGGGAATTGCTGGAGTTCGGGCCAGGAGTAGGCCATCCGGCCGGTGGCCGAGGCCTTGAGAATGCCCACCTGGGGGTGGACGCGGCCGGTCACGCGGACCATGTCCTGGACCTTGGTGAGGTACCCGGTCACCTTGGTCAGCTCGGCCACCTTGCGGACCGAGGCGGCCAGCGGGTGGTCCAGCTTGGGGAGGTCGTCCTTGGTGGCGCGGAGTCGGCCGGAGTCGGTCCGCGGCCAGTCGGCCGGGAGCTCTCCGCGCTCCTCCAACTTGGTCACCAGGAGGAATCCGAGGTTACCGGCGTCGGGGTCCAGACCGGCGTTCTGGATGGCGTCGGTGGCCGCGGTGAGTTCGGCGGCGTGGGTCTCCTCATACGTCTCCAGGTAGTCGGTGTCCACCTGGAGGCCGCGGGCCGACCGGCGGAGCATGATCCGGTTGACCTCCTGTTCACGCTCCATGAGCGCGACGGCACCACCGGAGTCCACGCCGTACTCACCGAACGGATGACCCTCGGCCAACCGGCTCCAGGCTTTGGCCTGGATCTGGGGGAGGAGGCGGAGCGTGGCGACGGTGTCGGCCATGGCCCCGAGCCGGTAGATGGGCTTGTCAATGTCGAACGCTCGGAATCCCTCGGCGGTGGTGAGGCCGTTGGCCTTGAACAACTGGGCCATGGTCACCTCCGCGTCCGGGAATCCCACCAGCTTGGTGGCCAGCGACTCCAGCGACTTGTTGACGATGGGGTCCGGGTAGGCCATGCGGGCGTAGATCACGGTGTCATGGACCTTGGAGATCTGGTCCATGGCCATGAGTCCGTTCTGGTAGAGCGGGGGAACGTCAAACGCCGCGTTCTGGATGACGATGGTCCCGGCGCGCTCCAGGATCTCCCGGACGGCGTCCCGGTCATCGTCGCGCCGGGTCGGGTCCAGCAGGACCGAGACCGTCCCGTCCGCGGTCTCCCATGCCGCGGTGAAGCACTTGAGCGTGAAGGAGTCCGCGCCGAGGCCCATGGTCTCGGTGTCCACGGCGACGACGGCCCCGGCCGGGAGGATGTCCACGGCGTCCCGCGCGGCCTGGCCGGTGGCCAGCCACGCCGAGATGTGTGGGTAATACGCTTGGTGATCGGGGACCTCCACGCGGGGGAGCTGGTGGATGTTCGGAGACAGCCAGCGCGCGGCCGTGATCGTCATGGGCGGGCCGGTGACCGAGACGATGGCCCAGGCCTCGGAGACCTTGGGACGGAACTCCGGGTCCTTGTTCCGCACGAGTATCCGCTGGAACTTAGCCTGTCCGTCGACCGAGGGCGAGGACGAGGACCCGACGAGGTCGAACTGGTCGGTCCGGATCTTGCGGAGTCCACTGATAGGAACACCCATCACGCCGGGGTAGTCGCGCGGGATGTCGGCCATCCTGTCGATGTTGATCACCTCCGGTGCGTCGTCGTACGGACGATGCCGGTCCGGGTCGTACGTCGCGGACAGTGCCAGCCGCGGAGGGAGGTGACCGTGGTCCAGCGTTGTGAACCATGCGATCCCGGCGACCGTGGCCTGGCGTGGCTCCCGTGTCCCCGTGTAGTCCTCGGTGCGCTCGTGAGTGTCGGGGACAACGAAGTTCATCGACCCCTGACCCCGAGCGGTCACGCCGAGGCGCATGCGCCCCGACTGGATGTAGGGCCACAGGGCTTTAGTGCCGATGCCGGTAGTTTGGTGACCGAGGAGGATGAAGTCAATGCCCTCATCCAGGAGCCACCCGGCGTACTCGCGGAACAGGCTAAACGGCGGATTAGTCACCACCACGGAGCCGCGGGCGAGTTCCTGGCACTCCGGGCTGGTCATGTCGCCGTCCCCTGCGAGGTTGCGCATCGTAGTGCGGACGCCGTTGAACGTCGTCACGTGCGCGACCTCGCCCGGCGTGTAGTGCGTCGCGCAGACCTCGGCCAGCCCGAGCTCGTGGAACTCCTCGGTGAAGAACTCCCAGAACACGCTCCGATCTGGGTTGTCGGCGGGCAGGTACACACGCGCCCCAGCGAAGTGGTCGCGGTAGTGGACCATCTCCGCGACCACATCGCCGCGAAGGGTGTAGAACTCATCATTTTTGAGTCGCCTGGCCCTGTTCAATTTGTGGTTGACGGCCGGGGTCTCGGCGGCCATGTCTCGGAACGGGTTGGGCTTGGTCATCTCGACCTCTCGGGTTGGTGGGATATAGAACAGTTTCTCAGTGACACGGTTACGTTGTTCCTTCCCCATAGATCCTTGAGGTGTGAACGTATCGACCAGGAAACTCTCGGGACCGGAATACTCCGACACGTAGACATGCGCTCCGCGACCGGCCCATGCGCGGTACAACTCCCACGCTTTGGCGGTGTCGAACTCTCCGGTCGAATACCCAGCGGTCCCGGCATAGGGGGGATCGCAGTAGATGACCGTGTCGGACAGGTCCTCGGGGAGGTCTAGCTCAAACACCGACGCTCCACGGAACACCACGTGACTATCGAACATCCCCGCCTTGGCGGACTTAGACAGGGACCGTTGTCCCTGTCTAGCGTAGTTATCGCCACGATTGTTGCGGGCATATCCCGACCAGTAAGACCCTCCATAGCAGCACGCAAACCCGGCAAACGTCCTCAACGGTGACGGTTCCGCGTCTCGGAGTAGTGAGTGTTCTTCCTCTGTCACCGTCTCCGGGGGAGTGAACGATCCGTCCTGAATCGCACGGTACATGGCGATGAGATCCGAGTGGGCATCAGCGGCCAGGATGAACTCAAAGTCTCGGGCCATGGCGGTGAGGACAGCCCCACCACCTACGAACGGCTCCACGTATCGGGTAGCACCGTGGCTCACCAGGTGTTCTCGGATTTTCTTAGCTATGCGGGACTTACCGCCCATGTATTGCATACCTCGTCCTCTCGGGTTCTCTCGGTTGTATCGGGCCAGGGCGGCCACCATGTCCGGCTCCTCACCGGAGAGGACCCACTCCCTGGCGGTGTGCTTGCGGGTGATGTCCCACGGGTCGGCGCGGGTGATGTCGCTGGTGTACCCGTCCCCGTCCTTGGCGCGCCACCACTCCGCGCTCACTGGCCTGGGGCCTTGGACAGGACCTCCACGTGGTGGAGGTAGAGGTGATTGATGAAGATGTCCGGTCCCTCGGCGGGCTTGCGAGCCGGTCCGCGGAACACGTAGATCCCGACCCGCTGGCCCTCGGCCGGTGTCCACTCCATGTAGTCCTGGGGGTTGCGGATCTGGACATCCATGGGCACGGCCACCTGGGAGTGGAACTCCTCATTGGGGAGCCGGAGGCCGTCGTTGAGCCCACCGTGGAACTCATGGACGATGGTCACGACTCGGCCACCTCCAGGGCCACGTCGCGGTAGTAGACGCCGTAGATGTTCCGCACGGTCTCCCCGTCCGGATCCGGCAGTGACCAGGGTGTTGCATGGCCGATCGTCATCGGACGGGCCGTATGTGGTCAGGGTGCACTTGCTCGACGAGCCCGTTGTCCCATCGCACGCGGACGTGCGTGCGGTAGACGCGAGACACCCGGCCCACCAAGTCGATGCTGCTGATGCCACTGATGCCGACATACCGGACGCGTTGGTGCGTGTGGTAGTCGTCGGAAACGTACATCCGTAGTGGTGTCCTCTCGGGATCGGGTCGGTGGTCGGTGGGTGAACGGGGTGAGGACCCCGGAGCCTCATCCCCATGGGCTCCGGGGTCCTCGGTCTTAGGACTGGCGTTCCAGCTTGCGACGGACAGCCTGGAGGCTCTGGACCGGGTGGCCGCGCCGACCGTACCGCGCGCCGAGCGCGTCGATGGCGTCCACGAGGTTCTTGGTGGCCGCGGTCGGGCCTCCGACGAACACGGCCGTGGTCTTGGTGACCTCCTTGAGGTCCAGTCCGACCTCCTCGGCGGCCTGGCGGAGCGCGGAGACGTTGCTGGCGGTGAGCGCGGTGACCTTGGCGTTCATGGTCTCGGCGGCGTTGTTCATGGTGTTCCTCTCGGGTTGGTGTGAGGGCCTCTCCCTCACATCCAGAACATTACACATGTTGACGCTTGACGTCAACACACATGGCCGTACCGACCGGCTCGGCGGTGATCCACGCCCGGAGCAAGGCCTCCCGCGTGTTCGGCGGGTCGCTCCGGTACGCCGAGGCCAGCCAGACCAGACGGTCCCCG
>OFRO01000441.1_pt1 | contig 14848 bp, 15 predicted proteins | sample 1543091 | NCBI WGS metagenome assembly OFRO01 (sample SAMN07774217, study PRJEB24372) | wastewater metagenome | isolation source: Exp Tend NO 10WW | collected 2016-02
GTCGCAGCCGTCCAATTAGAAGCGTCGGTGCTATAATATATTTCTCCGTTACCGGCGCACAGGAAAAACTTGTTTAGCCCTGAAGCATAGCATCCACCCAAAAAGCTTTGACCTGATAATACAAACGCCGATGCGCTCCACGTGACACCGTAATCTGATGAATACGCTATAGTCCCGCCATTTGTTGCGCAGACTACCATTTCCAACTCTTCGCTCCACAAAACTGCGTTTATATTATATGAAGTACCTGCGATTGCTACTTGAGCAATTACTGATTCTGTCCACGCTGTGCCGTTGGCAGAGTATGCGAAATTGCCGTTTTGTCCGCCAGCGAAAAATAGCTTCGGTCCGTCAGCCCATACAACGTCCAAGACTTGAGTACTGCTAAACATAGCGGTTTGCTGTGTCCACACGTTTCCATCGGGAGACGTTGCGATCTTGCCTGATTGTCCTACAGCGACGTATATATTTAGCGCGGGCGAATATGCCACAGCTTCGATATTTGTCGCCGCAAAGCTTGGCGTCCCTGCCTGTGTCCACACGTTGACCGGCGCAGTCAAAGAGCTACTCGCTATGCTCGAAGTCGTGCCGATAGTCGCCTCGGTAGGCTTTGTGATGTTTCCGGTCAACGTCGTTGAGTTTACAAGAATGACTTTTTTTGTGCTGCCTGCTGCCGTGTATGCCGCCGATTGCGTCAAGAATGGCCCTGTGCCTGCGGGTGAGTTTGTCGGGTTTGCGCCTGTCCATGCATCGTTGCCCGCTGCGGTATCCAAAAAAATACGATTTGCATCAGAGTAACCGGGTATTACTTTACGAGTCGCCCCCGTGTGCGCGCCGGGTTGGCTTTCAAGCGTCGGCGTACCTTGACGTTTACGCCCCGCGTTCCATCTGAAATAATTACTCATACGATTCTACTCCTGATGTTAGCCATGATGTCTTGAAGCTGTGCGGATGTCATAGACCCTTGAACCTGACCTTGTGCGTCTGTGTTTAGTGCGATTTCTGCGAGTAGTCTAAGCGCCTCGGTTTGGATTTTCACGAGGTTTTCGATGCCGTCCGCTGTCCTGTCTTGCCATGATCTTGTGAGGCTTGCGACTGAAAGAGAGTTGCTGATTGCCGACGGGGTGGATAGTCCGGGCATCTGTGGATTGATTAACGAGTCAACGGAGTTGAACGCGCCACGAAAGAACGAGCCAAAGCCACGGATGCCGCCGCCTGCGAGGTCGAGAACGTTGTTCTCGCGCATGTTTGTGAGACGGGCGGTGTTGTCGGCTGTCTTTTTTGTACTGCCCGCTATTTCTTGCTGTGTTTGCAGTGATTGCTCAATTACTGAAAGTAGATTTTCGGCGATACCCGTATCTGATGTAATCTCAGAGCTAAAACTCCCGAAAGTGGATGACAGCCCGCGTATGAAATTGCCTCTATTTTCTGTCCCACTAAACCCGGCAACATACTGGTTCCGCGACCTCAATAATGGGTCTATGTAATCGAAAAACTTATCAGGTACTTTCCCGCGATAGCTCTCGATTTGAGAATAAATAGAATCCCAAAATCCGGGGTCTTCTACACCATCTGCAAATGCGCCTTGAAAGGCCCCCATCAATTGAACAAATTGTTGGATGGCTACAGTCTGCGCTGCACGTTCGCTTAGAAATCGGATTAATTCATCGGGCGCTGATCCGGTTCCTGAAAAAAACTGGCCACCGCTAATCGCCCCTGATTGGCTTAACAATACGTTTTGAAGTGCTGACTGTCTCGATAATAACCTTGACTGCTCTACAGTTTGTTCATCGACACCGCTAAGATTTTGCTGTTGGGCATTAATATCCGTAAGCCGTAAATCTCTTGTCAAATTTTCAAAAGGTAATTTCGCTGCTGCTTCCTGCAATGCGAGCATATTCTTTTGATAATTTGCTTGCAGTTCTAATATTCGCAGCATCTCCTCATCTCTGCGTTTCTTGTCTTCTGCGTCTCGCGCTCTTTCAGACTCGGACTTCCCGAATAGTCCTGTGAATGTCGATATTGCGCCGCCTATAGCTCCTATGCCTTGTCCGAGTGGGCCAAGAGCACCAAGCGCGGGGGCTAAATTCTTAAACCCTGACAGACCAGTCAAAATAGAACCTTGACCAGATAATGAAGATCCTATGTCTTTTGCATTTAATGTTGTCCCAATGCCTGATGTTACTGCGCTCGCGGCCTGCGCAGTTTCCGCAAATGATCTAATCGTAATTTCAGATGCCTTCCGCGCGTTTGCCTCACGGATTTTCTGAATTCGGTTTTCGGCCTGTTCTTTGATTATCTCGCCGGCTTCCTCTTGCTGACGTACCGCCCGGATTGCTGCATTGGTCTGCTCATCAAGTGCAATCTTATCTGCCATCGCCTTGTCTTCGATGTACTCCGCATAGGCAGATCGCAGCGCGTTTATCTCTGTTTTCGCGAGAATCTCAGCGTCTTGGTAGGCGCGCATCTGACGGCGTTTGCCTTCTTCTCTGTCAGCCTCAGTCTTGCCTTTATCAATTAATAACTGTGCACGGTTAATAGTTGCGAGCCTGTTTAGCTCGATCTCTTTCAGTCTTTCCTGTGATTCTATAAATCTTTGTTCTGGACGTTTTGCGCCAGCTACTGAAGAACCCTGCGGTGTTTTAGTTGTTCTACCTGCTAACTCCTGTTTTAGATAAAATATCTCATCAGTGTATTCTTTTGTTACCTCGTCAAATCGTTCCTTCCCGATTGCCCCGGATGATAATAAAGATCGTCCTTTTGCAAGCTCGTCCTCAGAATGCTTTATTCTGTCTCTGATTTCTGCATCTGACCTCTGCGATACAGATTCTTTACCGCCGAGACGCCTTTCAGCTTCGTCTATTCGTTTGTATAAGCTAAGCTTTGTCTCAAGGCTTGCATTTTCAAGACCAAGGGCTTTTAGATACTTACCATATTGTGCGACGAGTTTAGCATTCGTTTCTGCTAATCTTTCCTTGGCGTCTGTTAGTTCTTGTGTTTTTTTACCTGACTTCTCAAGAGCCGCGATTTGCGCCTCTAAAGCCTTCCTCTCATCGACTAACTTCTCGCCTTTCCCTTTACTAAAGGTATCGTATAGCTCCTTGACTGCTAAACCAAGAACGGCTACAAGCCCTATTACTAATGTCAGCGGGCCAAGTATCGCAGCCCATGTTGACGCTGATATAATGCCAAGCGCAACCATCCCCTTCCCTAAACTCGCGACAGTCACTATTAGTGACGCGACGAGAGGTATCATCACTATTATTGTCTGGACGCCTTCCCCAAGCCCTGAGAACCATTTTGTGAATATCTCGACGATTGATGATAAAGTGTTATATAGGCCCTTTAGCATCGGTTGCAGAGACTTGCCAATAGCCGCAGATGCCGCCTCTGTTGCCGCGTTAAATTTATTCTGTGCCGCAGACGCCGTGTCTAAGTAAGTTGCGGCATCTCCGGCGTATTGATTCCCAAGTTTTATTACGCCGTTATAGAGTTCCTGGACTGCTTTTGCTTCGCCGACCTTGGTCTTATTCTCAGTAAATGCCATCGACAGCTTTTTCATAGCTGGTGACATATTCTCTACGAGCTCACTTGAACCGGTGATAATACCCTTGATTCCCGACTCTATCGACCCTGCCGCATCGCCGACCGTATTGCCGAATGCGGCTATGTTCTTTGATGCCTCTATAAATTTCTTCGATTGATCGATATTCAAACCCGTTGACATTAGGTTTGAGAGGGCCGATGCTGATTGATTCAGGCTTAGAAAGCCATCTTTTGCCAAGTCAATTGCAGCTTTCTTTGCTGACTCTGTGGACAGGCCAAAGGCTTTTGCCGATGAAGTTACCCGTGCAAGCGACGCTTCAAGGCGATTGGCCGCGTCGAATGCACCCTTGAACGATGCGATGATCCCGGCACCGGCTAACGCGCCACCGATAGCAGAAAACGCAGACCCGACAGACTGCGCTGTCTTTTGACCCTTTTTCTCTACGTCATCAAGAGCTTTATTGAGCCCTGCCGGGTTGCCCTCAATACCTATGACTATCTTGCCGTCATCTGCCATTGTTGAACTCCGCAAATGTATTAGGCGTGGTGCGCCGGTAGTATTCCGCAGCCATCGGGCCGAACTTCATTAATAACCGATTGCACTCCTGTGCCCGGATAACTCGGTAAATCAGATAGAGAACAAATGAGAGCGGGAGGCGCAATAATGTCATCCCACATTCCCCATAAGCGCGAAGACTTCGCGAGGGGCTACAAACCCTCCGGCTTCGCTTTGTTCTCTGTCTGATGTAACGATAACACGCGCAAAGTTCAGAATCTTTGTGGTGCTTTCCTGTAAACGCTTGTTCATCTCTTTTGAGTATTCACCTGGGGAATGGTAAGCATAGACCATTGACAATGCCGCCTCGTACTTTTCAGCGAGTAGCTGCATTGAGTAAATCTCTGTCTCTGTCAAAGTCATACCTGTGAGAATCTCAAACGGGAGCTTATTACACTTCGCCCCGATGCCTGAAGCTGTCCGCAGAATAGATTTTTCTATGTCATCGGCCGCGTCTGCTTTCTTGTCTTGGCGCATTGCCGCTGCCTCTAATATCTTGGGCAGGTAGTACACGTCCCTAAGATTCAGGAGACACCGACGCGAGGTCAAAGCACGGATGATCTGTTTCATCGCCCGTATTTTGTCCCCTCGCTTCGGGCTTTCCTGCGCCTCTTTTGAATACTTCACGACCGACAATATATCATTGAGCGTAATGCGCTCTTTGAGATAAATACCGGCCGCGATTTTCATTAGGCGTTACAAGTTACAACACAGTTTTTAGAGGTCGGAGTTGAATCCGATGCCGCCGCTGTGATGTTTGTTGAACCGGATGACACCCATGTCACCTTGCCTTTATTCCCTGTAGTGTTTGAATCACCCACAGTAGCATCCGCTGCTACAGAGCTTGCCCATGTCGCCGCGTTTGTGTAGCGGTAGACAATAGGCGTTTCGAGCAGGGTGATAGTTGCATTATCAAGCGCAATCGCCGCTGTACTAAAACATGCCGCTCTTTGGACTGTCAGAGTACCGGTGGCCGCTGTGCCGCCTGAGTCTGCGGATACATACATAACCTCCGTGCCTACCAACACATATCGACCTGTGAAATCTGTAGACGCAGACTTTGTGTCATATACCACAGCGGTATCTGTGGTATTAATATCTGTGCCGTCATTCAGCAAGCAAGTAGTTGACGTGTTCGTGATCCATGCCCCGAACGCCTCAAGCTGCAATGTGCCGTAGCTGTCGAGAGTTGCAGCAGGTACATGCTTATGCGGTGCTGTTGATGTACGGCCTGCGATGATGCCAACATAGTTTGGATCTGTCGCAGAGATTGCAAAGCTGCCAATACGAGCATAAGTTGCAGAGTACGGGTATCCCGACCGCGCGCGCGCTGTGTCAGGGTAAGCTGTAATAGTTACAGGTATCTCCTGATACTTTGTACGGTCTCCCATGAGTGACAGTGTTACTGACACGTTAGCTTTCCAGAATACCACATCATTGGAGAAATCCCCAGACGCTGAATCTGTTGGCCTGAAAATAACCTCTGCCGCGTTGGTCACAAGGTTCACAGGTACGGTGTCAAAATCGTAAGCTGTGCTTGTGCCGCTTACTACGTTATTCACCTTACCCGCAGAGATTAACGCCATGAGCGTTGAATACTGCACCTCGTAGAGAGTCACAGAAGCAGTGATTGACCATCCCTGTTGAGTCTCTGAGACAGTCCCGAAATACTGGTCTACATCGGTCAATTGAACTGTGTTTTGATTGATGTTAATTGTTGAACCCGTCTTTACAATCCCCACATCCGTGCCGTCTATCAGCATGTTGTAGGAGTTGATACGGGCATTACTTATATTTGCCATGTTTTATACCTTCCTTACTTGAATATCACATGCAACCAAAGCTACCCATTTCTCACCGAGTTTTTCAGCGCGAACGGGCAGACCGCCTGCCGGTTGCCATCTATAAATGCGTAAATCTTGAAACGCCCAGGGGGCTTGTGCAGGGATACCTATAACCCCGTTTTCTGTCTCAAATCCGATGCCAACGAGCCATGCATGTAAACCGTCTACGGCAGCTTTCGAGCTGTTACCGATGACGATCATAAAGGCCGCGATGTCCCAAAGTAAACCGCCGGAACTGACCACAATGTCAGACTGTAAGTCTACCGTCGTAGACTGAATGATTCGCGCTACACCATAATCCTCAATCATTTTTTTCACTTCGATCTCTGAAGGGTCAAGGCCATAGGTGATTTTGCAATTGAATGAACCTGCGGCCATGGCTGTTTCGATCTGGTCGAGTATGGTCACTTGTACCGCCCCGGTCTGAACGCAGACGCGAATATCTTTTGCATCTTGCGTTGATTCATAAAGAAAGCTCGCTCAATCCATCGGGGTTGACCGACAAACTTTAGAGTCCCTGCCTCATCGGCAAGTTTCCATGCGGCTGAATAGCGTGTGCCTTTACCGCTGCCTTTGGTTAGCTTACCGGCATACTGAGAAACAATAGACTGTAGACCGCTTGAGAAGTCGCCCATGTGTCGGAGGTTCTTTCCACCCCTACCTTTCCCGCCTGTGTTACCGAAGTATTGCAGCTCGGCATAATCTGAAATTGATTTATTGCCCGGCTTTGTTGTACCCTCGCCGCTTATGATATTGGCTTTCGTATCGCTCTTCATCTCGTAGCGGATTGACCGACGCAGCGAACCTGTCGCAATAGGTGTGTATTTGTCAGCGTCTTTTAGAATCTCAACGGCCACAAGCTCAAGGCCATGCCTCACGGCCTTATTAATATTCACCCCAAGGCTCAATTTACCACCTCAGCGGAGTATTGGTTCAGATAGGCCAAAGAGTTAAGCTGACTTTTAATTCTGTAATATTGCGCGCCGTGCTTGAATATCTGGCCTGTGGTAAAGTCCTTTGCAGATGTCAGAAGGTAGGTATTCCCGCCATACTGAGCCGCTTCTTTTGAACCCGTGCCGCGCATCTTACGAAAAGATATTACGGATACATATTTACCAGCCGTGCGAACCGCTGCACCTGCTGCGAGAGATTCTGTGTAAAGCTGCACTTTCATTGTACGGTATAGCTCACTTCTTTCACGTCAAGCTGTGCTGCCTTGCGGAGCTTCTCAATAGGCTTGCCATGCTTCGGTGCGTATTTATCTCCCGTAATCTCTTTGTAAATCTGCGCTTCGCTGAGCTTCTTTGGGATAGCAGGTTGTTTAGCTGCTGACTTCTCAAACTCGTCTGCAAATTCACCCTCGCTAAGAACGGTGATAGAGGTAGGCAGAATGCGGTGTTTGCAGTTCCACTTAAACATATGGGTCTTGTCTGCTTTGATATCCTGCACAGTCGGGATGTTCGCAAGCTGTGGCATGTTTGGATATTGTGCAATCGTCTGAGCCTTTGCCTCATCGGACATGAATACATATTTGTTTTCCCAAAAGACACAGCTATCTGTGGTGCCGGTTTGGTTGATCTTGCCGAGAGTCAGCCCCAAAGCTGACGATGCGACAACCGATGTTAGCCGGTCGGTTTCTGCCTCAGAGGTAGTGATTCTCTGATCGACGTATGAAGTCAGCGGGTAGTTTGCCCCGTTACGATATTGGATTGATTGCCGTGTGCCGTACTCATCGAGCATCTTTGACCAATACTGCCCAAGCTGAACGGCGTTGTATTGCTTACCGCCTACACTCACCGCTCGGAGAGTGTACCCTTCGATGGCCTCTGCCCTTGCCAAGGGGATCTCTGCGGCCTGTGCAAGTGCTCTGTACTGCGCGCCCCTTTGGCTCAGTGTTGACCCGATGTGAGCTGTAACGGTGTCCACTTGGGCGGCGTATTGATCGACCACCGACTGCTGCAATCTGTCCAGCTTAGGCAGGCGGTTTTTCATGTCGCCTGATTTCAGAAATGATTCAAGGTTCTGTTCAAACTTCTTGATTGATTTTTGAACGTCATCACGCACCACCGATTCCTTGACGGTCTCAGTTTTCAGAAAGCCATTCAGCTCAGTTTGATACGCACGGATACGGCCGCGAATGACCGCCGGGTCTTGCGAGAGATACCACAAAGCATCGTCCAACTCAGCATACCGCTTGAACATCGCGTTCAGACGCTTCTCAATCGCTTTTTTATCCGCGCTTGAAAGCATTAGCCTGCACCTCGTTATCTCTCATTACCTGGCGGACAATCCCCGCAGCGCGCGGGTCTACCATCGGACGGGTAACTGGGTTGAGAGAGATCGCCCCGTCTGTATATTCACCAGAAGTTAATTGCTTGATTCTCTCGGAGCTTTCCCTTTCTTCAAGGTATTTATTTACCCAAAGCGTTTGGCGTTTCTCGGCTTCGATCAGTTGATCTTGACCTGAAAGCCATAATTCGTCGGGGTAAAGGTTCTGGCCGTGGAGACCTACAATGTCGTCGGTGGCATAGTTAATGCATTGGTTCTTGCGTTGATCTTTTACATAGATCACCGCATTATCAGATATAGCAGCAGCAGTAGAGCCATAATATGCACGAGTGACCGTGAGTGTCCCGGTCGTAGTCGTCGCATAAGTAACGGCCGTTACCAGTAGATACTCACTACCGATTTTCAGCACATTGTATTGCTCTATTCCTGACGCTACATCTAAAGCGTCAAAGGCAATACTCGTGGCAGCGGCTGAATAGCCTGCCAGCAGGTTGACGAGGGCGGTCATCTCTCTGCTGTCGCAATCCAGCCAATCGACATCCCCCACGCTTAGCGCGAAGGTGTCAACGTCTGCTACCGTCGAGTAGTTTGCCATATTAACCCAGCGGGCTAATCCATACCTTGTCTATTACAAGGCTTGGCGATGTCCCGGCCACGTTCACATACAAACGGACATACCGATTTGACACGGTAAACCCGCCGATCTGAAAGTATTTGTTCGATGCTGCCGCGACTGTTGCCGCGATTCCCATCGGAATGACTTTCTCGTCTGTGATTGTGGTAAAGTTTGTTGCGGCGCATGACTCGATTTGCAGCTCATACGTCTCGTCGCCTGTGGTAAAGTCGGCGGCAGTGTATCGCAGGTGTGCTACCCACTGAGTGCCGACATAATCCGCAAGGTCAAGCTGAATGGCCGTGCCGCCTGAGTCTTTGCCTTCAACGTCAGCCGTTACCGTCTGAGTATCTGCGAGAACATAAGCGGCATCATAGTTGTTTGCGCCTCTGATATAGTTACTTGGCATAGTTATCTCCTTAGCCTGTCAATACACCACGGAGCACAGCGGCTGCGCGCGGGTGTTCGATAGCCATAGCTACGGCGTAGTCTACCGCAACGTGGCGGCCGGTCTCGTCGTCCCATGAAATGACTTCAGGGCCGTCTGCACGGTCTTGGAGCATTACTGAGCGACCCATACCCCAACATACGGCAAAGATTTCAGAAGTTAACGCGCTGTTGCCAGTTGTCTGGTCAAAGGCGAGAATCTCTGTATCTGTCGCGTCGCGATCGAGTGGGTAAATCGGGATGCCTTGGAAGTTACCAACACGGATGCGAACACCCGGAGCAATCTCCATGATCTCCATTTTGAAATACTGAGCCCAAACCTCATTTGTCGCGCCGGTTGTAGCCAGTGCATGAAGCTGAGAAAGTACGTTGCGATTGCAATAGAATGCAGACGGAACGTCGATACACGCATCAACCAAAGCGTTAAACTTTGTCAATGTGGTAGATGCACCGGCAGATGCTACAGTTGAACCGTTCGTAGCGTAGGTGATTGTCTGAGTGCTCGCGAGAGTGTCAGCAATCCACGGGCGAAAGCCGTCAAACGCTTTGGGGTCAGATGACAGCGCGCCGGTAAACGCATACTTTTTCAGGTTCAAACCGACTGAGCGTGACAGCATAGAAAGCTGCTTTGCCATTTGGTTGTTACCGTCGAGAGTTGGCACGTTTACGAGTTTACGGTCAATATCCACTTGTCCGCCTAAATATTTCAGGTGGATAGTGTCGCGGTTAAAACCGCCTTTCGATGCTGTGTAAGCAGCGTTTTCCGCACGGAAAGCAGAAGTCGGCAGGTCGCCTTCCTTTGCAAATTCATAGCGGAGTGATGGTACAGTTTCGAACGGAGCATTAGCCAAACCGGGCGATGTCTCGACAATAGTCTGGACAATGCCTTGCTTGAGCGTGCTTTCGCTCGACTGTACAACTTCGAGCAGAGTTACTGCCATAGTTGTTACCTCTTAAATGTTTTGGATACTTGCCCCGGATGGGGTTTACTAACTGGCCGCGAGTGCGGTGCTTATGATTGCGGCTGCCTGACGCTATACGAAGCGTCAAGCAGTTTCTTATTTACTTAGATGCGAACACCTCTGAGATCCCAGCAGCTATTCGGCCTGCTGAGTTTGTGGGCGCACCGTTCACCCTGGCTGACGGTTGACCATTCCCAAGGCTTGGCCCCGCTTGTGGAGTGCTGACAAGCTTCGGATACTTCTTTAGCAGAATAGCCGCAACGTCTGATGGTTTGGCTGGTTGCTCACCTGCGAATAAAGGCAGGTCCCCATTCCTAAAGATCACCGTTTCACCGTTCACGTCTGCGGGATAGTGCTTTGACAAAAGACTCTCAAATACGTCCGCATACTGCTCGTCGAGCTTCGCAGCAATCGCCGCTGCCTTGACTTCATTGACGGCCGCACTGATTTTCATCGACTTCAGGGCATCGTTCGTCTTTTGGTTGTACTCAGCCTCAAGCCGCGCGCGTGTCATCTCTGGTGTTTCTTGCTTCGCCTGCTTCTTTGCAGGGTCTACCGACTCATTAAGAGTTTTCATCCGGTCGCCGAAAACAGACATCATCTCGTTTAGCTTTGTTTTCGCCACGTCGATGTCTGAGAACAGCTCCGGTGCTTTCCCTTTCAAGTCGATCTTGATTTGATCGTAGGCGGCAAACTGCCCGGCCTGCTTCGCTGCGTCGATTCGCGATTGAATCAACTCTGCTTTGTCTTTTGGTATCTTGATACCTTCCCATTCCACTTCTTCCAAGTTGTAGCTCCTTGCCCGTTACGGGTTATCAATCAAAAGCCCATCCCAATCAGCACTGACGTCTGAATTGTTGGATGAGGCCGTGCCGGTCAGCTTTACTATTGTCTTTTCGGTAAATTTGAGAGGTGGCATAAATTCATGCTGCACCGATGAGCTGCCTGTGGCATTTACTGAATAATTACGCTTTAGGTTAAACACCCCGCCGAACGGCTTAGCGAATACGGATATATTCACGGTGCCGGTGGTGGTCGATGATGCCCCGATGTCGAGAATGAGTAAAGTCTTGTTCCTTGGCACTTGGTAAATCCCAAATTGGCTTTGACCTTGTCCGATAGCCACGCTGATAAGCACCGGCGTGCCTGCTGCCGCTGATGTCCCTGTGATAGTTCCTGCATTAGTGCCGCCACTGCCTGCGGTCAATACGATAATGCGGTGAATAATCCAATATCCGTTAGCAGTGGCCACCGGTGTTGTCCCATCCATAATAACGGTTTCTGTTATCTCGTCATAGCTTGAATCAAGGCCGGTTACACTGATTGTCCGCGCACCTGTACCTGCTGAATCATCGGCAGCATCAGACGACACAAAATTGACGACTGAAGCGGTAGCGGGCGCAGCCCATGTCCCGCCGACACCCCATATGTCCTCTGTGCCAATATCTATATCAGCGTTGCGGCCAAACTTATTTACTGCTGCGACTCCACTCTGCAACCCTAAAGCTACGCTACATGCATCTTCTAAACTAATCCTCATTGTCGTTCTCCGTTTCGTCTGCGTCAGGTTCGGCCATTGGCTGTCCTGCTATGGATAATATGTCGTTAACCACCGGGTTAAGGGTAGCTTGCTCTATCTCTTGGTCTGATTTCGCTCTATCCTCTTCGCTGAGATTCAAACCGATGTGCCGCAGTGAATCGCGGGTAAGACGCTTCAACCCTTTCTCGGCTGTCTCACCTACACCGATGCCGATTGCCTGCAGGATGATTTGCAGAGTCTGCAATAGGTCTTTAGGCTGGAACTCACGTTTAACAGTGAACACCTTACCGACCTGGGCCTGCCCGAGAATCAGCATCCAAAATCCGATGGTCTGATTTATAATATCTTCGACACCTGTGGCCGCGATTTGCAGCACCGCGTCAGTATCCATGAAATCCCAAGCTTTAGAATATCCACTGGTCTGAGTCGATGTAGAATCTTTATAGCGGAGCGATGCAAGGTCAGACACCCGGCGCACGTTCCATTCGATGTACTTAAAGTCGCCGTCAAGGCCTGACGATGGATAGCCTGCCCATCTGGTGTCTTTTGACCCGTTTGGCTCTTTGATGTAGATAGAAGCCGAGAGGCTCTGTATCTGAGAATCTATATCGCTCGCACCGTCTGGCACACAAAGTATATTCATCGCCTGCTGACGGATCTTCTGAGACAATACGCTTTCCGCGTTCATCGTAACAAATTGCAAGGTAGCGACTGAATCAATAATGGAGTTTGCGCCATGGCCTAACCATCCCTCGGCCACAGGGACAACGCCCAAAGTGTTTTGCTCGCGTGACTGTATTGTCATCTTGCCTTTGTCGTTGTACCATGCTGTGATAAATTCATCTTGTGTAATAAGCACGATCTTTTCGACCTCGTAACGCTCAAGGCCATCATAGAAGCAGTGCTCTGCCTTGTACTTGAAGAACTTAAAACCGCCGTTCTCATATGCACAGTCGAGCACGTCTTCACGCTTGATAATCTGAGAATAAGGTGTCCCCTCATTGGGATGGCCTGCCGGGTGAGGTAACGTCAAGACATAGGCTTTACCCATGCCCAAAAGCTCCCACGCTACCGAGTCTGCAAAGTCCTTGATGCTGGTATTTTCTCCGTCCATATCCTGTACGGCGTCGATAAAGTCAGACGGCAGGTCTTTATAGGCGATGTCAAAACCACCGCGCGCCAGGTGGCCGACATACTCACGCAGCACCTTGCCGGATTCTCCACCGTCTACCGCCAAAACAACGCGGTTAAAATACGACCGGCGGCTTTCGATCTGCTGCCGCACTACGTAGGTAGTGTCGCGACGCTTCTCGACGTTTGCTCGTTTTCTGAGCTGTGGGATGATATTCGCGTATTTAGGTATCGCGTCTTCTTCAGGGTCGACCTTGCCCCTCAGATTGCGGTCGATTGCCGCTCTGAGAAAAAGCATATGGTCAAGGTTTTCTTTGTACTCTTTGGAATACTGCTTTTCTATGATGTCTTCAAGCTTCATTTGTTACCTAACACACGACGGACGCGCGCTTTGAGTATCTCGTATTTTCTGCGGATGGGGTTTTTATAGCGATTGACAGCGATGGCCTCGGCCAGCTTTACCATGTCTTGCGGCATGTAATAAGTCTGGCCGCGATACCATGTCCATGAGTCTGACTTTTCGGTCATTATGCGACGCGGACTTTAACGGCTGACGATGTGCGATAAAGGCCACCGACTGCGACGCCGCCTGTAGCTGCTGCCGCGTCGTCTGCATAGTCTGTCAGCCCTGCCCCCAGAATCGATGTAGCGTTCTGATTGGTGTTCACAGCGACCAAAACCGCCTGTAAGATTGTCCCGAGTTTCAGACCTGTTTCGTCTTTGAATTGCTCGTCAATCTGAGTTGCTACTGAATCTGGGATTTCGTAAAGGGCCATAGTCTGCCTGTGCTCGGTCGTCTCAGGTTGTCAATCACATAAAGGATAGCTTGCCGATGCTGACAGATGAGCCACCCACAAGCTTTGATACAGCAAGGGCCATGCTCAGAACTATGTCGTCATGATACCCATGAGGTGCAGAATACTGTATATGCCCTCGCGGGGTTTTCTTCGCCCCGAATATCGATAGCTCATGAACTAAATCCGGGATGTGCGGGAAACTGATTTCGCCTTTCTCTATAGCCATTTGCAGTGATTCGATTAAGTGTGTTTTCATTGCCTCTGTTATCCTTACCCCGTCAACGTACAGCCCTCGACGTTGCAACCTGTCGTAAACCGGATCACCTACACCTGTAGCGTCAAGCCGTATCCGTGCGCGGTTGTATTTATTCGATGCCGCCTCAATTCTTGATTCGATCAAAGGCCAGTCCACTTGATTGAACCGTTCAAAATATACAAGGTGGTTGCGCTCAACGTCCCACGCTGTTATGACAGTCCAATCAACGTGCTTGGCGATATCAACACCGAGCAAATACACCCTACCGTCTATCGGTTCGGCTAACTCGCCTTTGATGCACTTTCGAAAGTCTCGGAATACCTCAGACCCTGATTCTAAAAACTCGGCAAGGTATTCCTGCCTGAAGATAGCCTCCGCCGTGGATGCTTTGATCTTTTCAAACTCGGCCTGTGAGAAGTAGGGCGATTTATTTGATGGTGCATGGTGGAAAGAAAAGTCCGTGTCTACCTTAGCTTGCTCGGCTAACTCCCAAAACCAGTTTTTCCCCTTCGGTGTTCCGATGAAGTCACACCCGCCCTGCTTGACTGCGAGCATCGGGCGCACGGATTCAGACCATACGGCAGCGTGCATTGTCCCGCACTCGTCAAGCGTCGCGCTCGTCAGCGTGTCTGATTTGATCGAAGTCGGATCGTCAGATCCTTTGTAGTGTATCCAACCGCCGGACAATAGCCTGGCTGCCATGAAACTCTTATTCTGTTTGCTGATTAATGGGGAATACTGAGCTAAAAGCCTTTCATACTGTACCCGCGCTTGTGAGACAATCGGGCTCACCCAATAATGATTAGCGTCAGGCCGAGACATGACCTTGCGCACAGCCCTAAGTGTTGCGAGAGTGCTTTTCCCGTA
>OFRO01000443.1_pt1 | contig 14818 bp, 16 predicted proteins | sample 1543091 | NCBI WGS metagenome assembly OFRO01 (sample SAMN07774217, study PRJEB24372) | wastewater metagenome | isolation source: Exp Tend NO 10WW | collected 2016-02
GGAAAGGCGACGCAAGCAAAGGGACTGTTTTTAAGGACTACAAGGCGGCGACGAATGAACCCGTTGCTGCATAACGCGATATAGGCGGGCGGATATCCTGGGAAATTCCGTTGTTCCAACGCATAAAAACCCCTCCAAGTCTCACACCCAATTGATTTGATGCTCTGATAAAAATAGCATGAAAGGACGCAAGATGAACGACACGAAACAACTCACCCGCGTATGGCACAGAGGACCCCCCCCACATGTCGGTTGGTGGAATGCGAGCATCTTTCGCTTCCATGAAGTCTGGCGCTGGTGGGATGGAAAGTCATGGAGCATAGTAGCTGACGAGACGGATTCTCCTACTTGGTCTGCAACTCGGTCTTGCGGGCGCTGCTGGCGCTGGTGCCCATCCAATAGCCGGTGATCGCTCCGAATCCGCCCGTCAGGATGGACGTTACAACCATCATCTTGATTTCGTCAGACCAGCCATCGCGCATCAGGACGGCATAACAGACGAGGTAGACCAGCGGGAGAATCATCGCAGTGACCCATATTGCCGGGTTCAGCCAAGACTTTTTTTCGGTCATCTCCGCATTTGCCTTGCGTGCAGCCTCTACGCCGCCGCCCACTTCGGTTAGTTCAAACCACTTGGCCTCAATCGCCGCCTTGACGCTGGCCGCCGCCGCAGGATCGCTCTTGATGGCCTCTGCCAACTCCTGCTCATTGCGCGCGCCAATGGCTTCTTTTGCTGTGTCGATCACAAGCTCAACCGCTTTGATGTTGCGATTAGACACGTCGGAACCAGAGCCGAAAATAGTTCCGAGCTTGGGCAGTAGGTCGATAACGGCGCTGATCGCCGGCATGATAAAAGGGCTCACAGTAGTCTCCTTGGTTTGTTGGGCTGGCTGGCTTGTGATGATTCCGCCTGCATTGGTGTAGGCTTCTTTGGCGTGGTCCATGCGGACCACTGGCTGGCCGTAGGGTGAGCCCGGCAGGCTGGCCCATTCTTTGGCGCACTTCGCCACGGCGGCTTCGAAATTGCCGGCAATCACGTCCTGCAGGGCGCCGCGACCCTTGATCAGCGCAACAGCGCCGAGGTCTTGTGATTCGGGCGTGAAGTCGGTAAAGCCGTATTGCTTGACCAAGCCGTCCCACGTACGAGACAGGAATTGATAGGCCCCTGCGGCAGTGCTGGTCAGCGTCTGGCCGGTCTTGCCCATCTTGTAGGTTTGGGCCTTGCGCGGGTGATCCTTGAAGCTGTCGAACTGCGCGCCGCCGAACATGCGCGAGTAGCCCAGGCCGTCGCTGGTGCCTTCGCCGCTCCTGATCATCGTCAGGAATGCCCGAACGTTATCGTCCTGGAGGGCGGCGCGCAGGGAGTCGAGCGATGTCATTTGCCGTTGCGCTCAAGTATTTTTAGGAGACCTTCATTGCCGGGGAAGACAACGAAGTTTGATGAACCTTGCCCGGCGCCGCGTGAGCCGCCGTCTAGGTAGCGAATGCCGGGGATGCCTTGTGACTGGAGAAAAGCAGATGGAGCAATGTTGCTGTCTCCATGCGACTGCCTTAGCATGTCGTAGTAATCCTCGCCGCGCAGTTTTTGAAGATCAGCTGCTGAATAATCCCCAAGCTGGCCCGATTGTTTTAGTTTTTGTATCGCATCGGAAACGACGGGATTTGCTAACGCTTTTTGCACTTCCTTGGGCTGCTGACTCAGCGGTTTATCCCAATCCAGCATCTTAGAAATGTGTTCGTCTGGTAGGTTTACTTTGTAGAGTGACCCTTTCCCAACCTCAGAAACTTTTACACCAGCCTTCTCGAACCTTTCAAGCAATGGTTTCATTTTTGAAAGCGCCGATTCGCCTACACCTTGCACGGCCAGATCATCTAACGCGGAAGCTGTCGTTCTACCCGCGGCAATTTGCTGCAAAGCATTGCTTTCGAATGCGTCCATAAACCTAGGGTCAACCTGTTTTCCACCAACCATATAAACTTTATCAGCTCCTGCCAAAACATCTTTGTATGATTTGGCAACCTCCGGTGATTCCGCCAGATACAGCCCATGCCCGTAAGCCTGCGCACCCTCACCTGTGCCGATCTTGGAGCTGTCGAACTTGTCGAACTTGTGCGGCGAGCCGTGCCACACGGTAGCAGCCGCCATGCCTTGCGCCGCCCCAGCATCAGCAAGCGCCTTGCGGGCCGCTAAATCAGGCACTGCGTTTCTATCCATCCCCGTCCAAGGGTAAGCCCTGGCCTGCATGTCCAATAACCCCTGCTGTTCTGCACCGAAATTGCGTACCCCTTGGTATAAGGTCTCTACCGGATCAGATAACAGCCCGCGCAACTGACGTTTCTTACTATCAATTGTGCTGTACAGGTCACCCAATAGTCCCATGTCGATCTCCCGCTATTTGTCAGCCTTGTGATCCAATTTCGCCTCAATCCTATCCAGCTTCGCGAATATCGCCGCAATGCTCTTGTCCATATCGTCTCGCCTGACGTACTGCCCGGCCACCAGGACTTCGATGGATTGCACCTTGTCGGTTAGCATGGCGTCGGACTTGTGCAGGCTGTCAATGGATGATTTGATGTTGTTCAAGATCCATCCCCCCAAGCCGCCGATTAAGGCGACGCCGACATTGAAAGCAGTCTGTCCATCCATGTGTTTGTCCTAGAATTGATTTCCGCGTGTTGCGGGGGGGCTAAAATGACAAAACCCGCACTAGGCGGGTTCTGGGGGTTACTTGGATTACATTGAATTCAAGCTGTGGAAGCTGTTGGTCCTGTGTGTACTGGCGTTTCTTTATGGCATGTGGCAAGCACATCAAAGGCACAAAGATCGTTAATCGTTCGCCAGCAACGGCGCACCGCGCGCCAGGGTAAGCCGCAACATGCCGACCACTTCCGGCCCGGCTGATTTGACAAACTTGACATCAGCCAACGCCGCCGCCGCCGCCTTTGGATTTGCCAGTAGCTCGGATATGGTTTTGCCTTTGTGCTGCATGACCATTTCCGCAGCCTTCGCGCGCAGTGGCTCCACCCCGATACCCTTAACACTGAGCATCTTGCTGACTGTTTTTGCCAATGGCGCATCAAGCAGACCAGCATCCATCGACCGCGTGATCTTGGCGTAAGAATCTGAGCCAAGCAGGCCCGCCACGTTTGATGCCGCGTCCGCGTTGCGGATATCACCGGCCACACTCATAAGTGATTTCATTTGATCCGGCGACATGGCTTCCAGCAGGCCGGACATACGGCTCTCAACGTACTTTGGCAGGGCCGCGCCCAGGTCCCCCGATGCTTTGGTTTTGCTGGCTGCGTCCGACATGATGAATTCCTGCAGCGACTTCATGGCCGGGTCGCGGTTACTGTCGCTCAGTACCCGTTTTAGGTTCGCCACGTCACCACCCAGGCCAGCGCCACCGTGCCATAGTTTGTTCGTGATTTCGTCACCTGTAAGCCGGTAGTCTTGCCCAACAGGTTTACGCAGGATGGATTCAATATTGTTGCCGCCGCCGTAGCGTTCATACCACTGCCGCGTGCTGTCGCGCGCCGCGTTGTACTGACCTTTGAAGCCCTGCGGCATCACTTCTCCCGTCAGCAAGTTGCCCGCTGACGCATCGTTTACGCGCCCTTCTAGCAGGCTCTTGATCTGGTTCAAAACGCCCGCTTCGGTCTTGTTGCCAGCGTTACCGGCCTTGGCCGCAAGCTCGCCAGCCGACGAGCGCAGCCGCTGGAATTCATCAAACGGGACAGGCACCGCAATGCGTTCCGCCGCTGGCAGATCACCCATCGCGTTGTCGATCCCGCGCCGGAAAGCGTCATCTGTGATGTCATTGGCAAACACATTGCGCCCACCACCGCCACGAAGCATATCAATCAAGGTCGCCGGGTCACTGTCTGGGATGAAGCCGCGTTCGTGCATAGTTTCGGCCACCCGTTCCACATCCTTGCCCATTTTTGACACAAGGCCAGTTGTCCCAGACTGCTTATTTGTCAACCCTTTGATTTCGCCTGCGAAGTCATCACGCGGACGGATGCCGCCCATCCGGCGCACCGCCTGCTCCAGAGTTTGCGAGTTGTTCGCAGGCGCCGCCTTGATAGCTGGCAATTGCATGGTTCCAATGTTTTGCGCTTCGTTCAAGAATGCGCGCGCATCAGCTCCTGCGCCAACCGTGCCGCGCCCGAGTGGCTTCATGGCCGCTTGTAGTTCATCAAGTGGGATTTGCAGCGCAACCCCATCATTGACCGCGCGACCATTCAAAGCCTCCCATGCTGCGCGCGTGGCTGCGCGTTCGTCCCCGGCTTGTGTGCGCAAAATAGCCCCGAGCTTGTCTCCTGTACGGGTTGACAAGTCGCGCACCGATTCATCAGCCACAGCCCCATTGGCGCGCAGGTTTTCCAACCGCGCCCCGGCCTGCGACTGGAAGCGGTTCAGCAAGGCATTGCCGCCCGGTCCTTGCGATGCCACACGGTCTAGCATCTTGACCGCCGGCAGATTCGCCCCCTGCTGTTGCAAGGCTTGAGACAGCGTGAGTTTCGACCCGCTAACCAATTCATCCGGCGCGTTGTTGGCCGCTTTAATGATGGCTTGCAATTCGGACTCATTCACGCCAAGCGCATCCGCTAGCATCTTGCCCGCGCCTGGTTTGCCACCCTTGACAGCTTGATAAACCGTCCCGCCTACTTTTTGCGCCAGTTGCAACATGCCCGGCAAAGCCGCACCAATGCCAGCCCCAAAGGCTGCATCTTCCGGGTTAACTAACCCCGCCTGTGCACCGCCTGAAATAGCCCCGCCAGCCGCGCGCGTGCCGAGTCCGGATAGCCCTGTCATGCCCTTGGCAGACATGCCACTGGTGCGGACGGCATCAAGCAATGGCGCGGCATTCTTGGCCAGCATGGGGACGCGGGCGCCAGCATTGGCAAGCACACCACCCATGCCCGCAGTACCGGCTATCTCTCCACCGAGTTTGCCGCCCTTGTACATCCATGACTCTGGTTCTGCGCCCATAGATTGCAGGGCGTCATCCATGCCCTTGCGTCGGGCGCGGTTCGATTCGAGCGACAAGCCTTTACCGTTGATGGCATCCTTTGCGATGTCGATCGGTGAGAGTAAGGTAGCGCCGATGGAACCAGCGCCACGCACGGCCCCGGCTAGGAGGTTTCCGGCGCCTTGTTTGATGCCGTCCATTGTTGACGGCTCAGCAGGCGCTGCCTCTACTGGTGCCGTCTGCATCTTGCGAATCTCTGCCGCAAACGCCCTCGCGTCATCCGCATTACCGGCCGCATCGGCCTTTATCAGTGCCGCGCTGAGTTGTTCGAGGGTTGCCATTATTTGTACTTGTCCAACAAAGACTGGATATCAGAACTGCCCGGATTGACGTACTTTTGTTGCAACTTTCGCAGCGTTTCAGCCGCCGCCTGTCTCGTTTTCACTGGCTTCATAGAGTTCGCCAGATCGCCTGCAGCTTGCTGATAAAGCATACGGTCAGCATCAGATTGTGGACCTTCCATACGCGGCATACTTGCAATCAATTGTCCCTCAATCGACTTTAGCCGAGCGATGGATTGAGCGCCTTTCGTAGACATACCAGCCGCCCCCGCCGCCATGTCTACGCCTGCGCCTATGGCACTCCCTGTAGAAGATGGCAGTATTTTTTCTGCCTCGTCCAACAAGGACAACACTGTTTTCGCATTGGCCGTTTTCTTCATCGCGTCTTCGCTGCGCACCGGACTACCGCCCATGGTGACAGGCACAGCCTGATTGCGGCCCTTGTCGATTGCAATCAAGCCTTCAGGCGTCTGCATGATCTGCGTGCGCGCGCTTTGCTGCTGAATGTTGTTCGCCTCTTTTGACCGCGCGTCCGTCATGTTCTGCCCGCGCATCGTCACAGCATTGCTGGCCAGGCTTTCAAGCGTTTGCGTCTTTGGCATTTCAGCACGCAAAGCCGCCTCGTATGGGTTTCTGAACCCCAGCTTTCCACCCAGGTTAACCTCTTCGAGCTTGTCACGGGCTTTGATGCCATCCAGGTATTTCATGGAGCCATCTTTGCCAAGAATGAAGGCCCGTCCTTCTTGGTCGTATTGCGGCGTAGTTGAAAATTCTGCTTGCGCTGGTGTCATGGCCTTAGCAATCTGCATGGCCTGCTGTAGCCCGGCCAGGTCAACCCCAGGATTAGCCTCCATGAAGACCCTAGGATCGAAGCCAGCGCCCTGCTTGACCATGCCCATCACCCCGGCTTGATTGGTCTGCCCCTGCGCCCTCTGCGCCTGTTTATCAGCCATCGCCGATTCGGCTTCTTTGGCTTGTAGTTCTTGCAATCGTGCAAGCAGCTTTTGGCGCTTGAACTGATCGACCGAGCCGACAGCTTCATTCAAGCGCTGGCCGAACCCTGCGCCATCGGTGCGCGGTGCAGCCGCAGCAAGCAGGCCAAGGCCAAAACGGCCATCGTCGGTGTTGAGTATGTCGAGCAGGCCCATGGTTAGCCTCCGCTCCCGCCGTCGCCGTACAACGATCCGGGGCTATTGCCGCCGCCAGTCTTGCCCTTGATGATGTCGTCAATCATGGCCTGTATCTCGTCGTTAGTCATCTGCTCGGGGTTCTTCGTTTGTGCGGCGATGCCGCCAGCATTGGCCGGGCTGTATGGGTTCATGGCGTCCCAGTTGAGCAAGCCATGCGCCGGGCCTTGTGGTGCCGTGGGGAACACTTGCGGCGTGTTGTTGCGCATGAGCCCGCCCGGTTGTACTGCGCCGCCATAGCCTGCCGCCGCGCCTGGCGCGCCGCCCCTTTGGCGCTGGTAGCTGCTGCCCATCAACCCGTTGGCAACGCCCATCAGGCCCGGGGAAATCTGCTGGTTCATCTGGTCGATGCCGCCGAACAGGTTTTGGTAACCCGTCTGCTGCTGCGCGTTGAACGGGTTCTTCTGCATGTACTGCTGCAGGTCCTGCCCGCTTTGCAGATTGGCCTTCATCCATGGTTGTGCGGGCTCCCATGGGGTTTTCTTCTGTTCAGTGGATTGCTGGCTGTCGCCGCTGTCCATAGCGCCCAATGCAGCGCTACCAAGACCAACCCATGTTGCCGCGCTTAGTCCAAGTGACATATCGTCTCCTTACCGTGTAGTTTCAGTGTGCGTGTTTGAAGACGCTCGCTCTCGTCGGTCATCTCGTCTTCGATTGCTTCAATATCTGTCAAATCAGTTTTGTAGATCGTGATCCAGACAGTGTTTTGGTGGGCGAATCCGACACGCTTCATGCCGGCCTTGGTAGGCAGGACGTGATGCCCGGTAAGTCGTCTCATGCCGTCATCTGTGGAAACCGTAATGTCTCCGGTGCAGATGTTGATGTGGTCGTGGTTATGCATTGCGCCAGTTAACACCACGCCAGCCGGTATCAATATGGTCCGGTAGTAGTGCCCATCGACTATGTGATGCGTCGTCTGCAAATCGACCTGAGGGGCGGCAAGAATTACCTTCTCAATGATGTTTATCTTGTCGTTGTCCAGCCTGACGACTTCGCCCATTACATGCCCTGCCGGTTGCCGCCGTAAGCACTACCAAGGCCCATCGAATAGCCGCCATCTGTAACGGCAGGTTGACCGAAGCCTAGATTGCCGGCGCCGCTGTAGAGTTGCGATCCAAGCTGCCAGCCACCAAGCGCGCCAAGGATAGGATTACCCTGCGCGTCTTGGTTTGTGGTGTTGCTCGCCAGGCCCTGGCCGACGTTGTTAGCCGCCGTGTTGAAGTTGCTCCAATTGTTGTACGGCGTGTTCTGGATGTTGGTGCCTGCCGTGATACCAGCCTGATTGCCCTGCTGCTGCGTGCCCCAGGTGTTCATCCCGAGATTTGCGCCGGCCAACTGGTTGTTGATGTTGCCTTGGTTGATGTTGAAATCGAGGTTCGAGAAACCTAGATCGTTGTTGCGCAGGCCCAGGTCGTAAGACTGATCTCCCTGATAGCGCTGCAAGTTGCGGCCCATGGAGGTCTGGTAGTCCTGGCCGTAGAGATTGGTCAGCGAGTTGGTCAGGCCGCCATTGATGTCTTTGAGCGCGTTCGCCTCAACTACACCTTGACGCGAGCCGCCGAAGCCGCCTGCCTGCATGGCGCCGCTGCGAATGCTGGGCGCAATGTTTCGGCTCCAGTTGTCGTTGACCTGATTCGTGATGTTCGAGGCCATCGAGTCAAGATAGGGGTTTTTCTGGTAGCCATAACCACCCATACCGCCGCCCCAATTGCTGCCAGACTGCCCACCAGATTGACCAGTTGAGACAGCAGGAGCTCCGCCGAAGCCAAGATTGCTTGCCGTCTGCTGGGGGCGTTGCTGTTGAGCCACTGGAGCGGATGGCGTCCATCCGTTACCGGGATTTGGGCCTTGCGATGCAACGCTCTGGGTTAGCCGGTCTGTCAGCTCTCCAGCCGGTCGCCCTGTGTAGTTTTGGAAAGCGTCATATTTTCCGGCCTGCGCGTCTTTCAGCCCTTGCTGCTGGCTTAGTGCCTCGTTTGCGTCGTACTGCTTTTGCCGCGCGGCCATGTAGGCTTTGTACGAAGCCGATTGATTGTTGCCGTAGTCGGGAGACTGCGCGTAGGTGTCATACAAGCTGCTGGTCTGCGCTTGGAGTGCTGCAAATTCTTGAGGTGTCATGATTTATCCTAGTAAATGCCAAGCCGCGTCACGATAGACATACACGCCCGAACCTGCGCCCGGATTCCAAGTCGTTCCATCAGCCTTAACGATTGTCCCCGTTCTATACTTCGTTGGCACTGCGTAAAGCGTAGTCAACGCCATCGACTCATTGGGAGAATCCAGCGCCGCCGCGATCTTGTCCAACTCAGTGCGGACAAAATCAGCGAGTTGTGCCGGATTGGTCGGCACGTTTCCGGGGATGTATCGAGCCATTAGAAGAACCCCTGGCCGACGTAATCAACTCGGAATGATCGAATGCGCCACGGTGAGTAATCGGCATTCGAGAACCGGATAGACAGATAGCGCCCGGTCGTAAACGAATCAATCTTGACGTCTGATCCGATGGTGAACGTTTGAGCTGTTTGCCAAGCTGGGGGAGAGTCCGGGAACATTGAAGCACCGACTTGAATGCTGACGGTTGAGCCGTTCACGCCGTCAATCACTGGGTAGATTGCCCGCAGCAACTTGACTCGATCAGGATCGCCCATTGACATGCCAGACCGCTCTAGCGTGGCAGTGATAATGCTGCCGAAATCAGTCGTTCCAGTGTCGGCAAGTGAAATCATCGGCGTGTTGTGTGAGAGCAATAGCCGCGCTTCAGCCGGTGAATACTCGTTCTCACTCCAAGCCGTTGCAGCCGCTGCCCAGGTCAACGATCCGGCCCCGGACCATGCTGTTATTGAGCTGGTTACACTGACTTGCCCAAATGCACCATAGGTGACGTTTGTCAGCTCGCGGATGCCCCAAGTCTTGTCTACCCAGTTCCACACGGCGGCACGGTTGCAGGTTGCGCTAGAGCCGTAGGGGAAGCACACCCACACTTCATTGCGTTGCGGATTCGCAGTGACAAACGAGCGCTTGTAATACGTGCTGTCAATGTTCTTGAAAATGTAGTCTCGAACGATGGCCGTGCAGATGGATGTAGCGCCCTGCCCTGAATGGATGATCACATCGCCGGCAGTCATCACCACATGCCCAAGCGGTGTAGCCACTGCGCAGCCCCTGGCAAGCATGCCAACGTCACCCGGCAAGCGTTGGAAGCGGAAAATATATGGCGCCCCGATGTAGCTCATCGCGTACATGGAACGCTCTTTGTAGATGATGTTCACGTCACCAAGCGGCAGGCAATCAACAATGATGTCAGCCGTCTCGGCTAGGTCTACTTCTCCGGCATCAAGCGCCGGGTTAGTGTGGTCCCAGCTTGACGGGATCGCTCCAGGGTCGGCAGAGTCCGACCACTTGACCATATGCGGGTAAACCGTCGCCGTCTTGGTCACACCCAGAGCGATGATGAAGTTCTTGAATGGGCGAACCGCTACCGCTTTCCAATTGGCGTCCCAGCCGGTCAAGGTGGCGAGGTTCACCGCCGTATTGCCAGCCCAAAACATCGGCAAATCCTTGCCGTTCGACAGCACAAAGACGCCATTCAAACTGCCGCCAGTCCACTTGTCATCAATGACCCCCGTCGGAGCTGTGCCGGTAATGTCCGTCCGGGTAGTGCCGTCATCAACGTACACCGCAGCCAGCCCGGCATGCAGCCAAAATCGTGTGGTTGACGTGGTGTATGGCGAGATGAAATAGGGCGTCACAGCAGGCGTATCAAACACCTGTGTCGTTCCACGCACACGCGATGCGAAGCCGTCAGCAAAGCGCATGTTGATCGAGCTTGACCAATAGCCCGGCCCCAACTCTTCAGGCGACAGGTCGGAGTTAAGCCCCGCCCCGCAGTTCGTGATGGGATAGAGTGGCATCTTAGTAAACGATGTTGCCAGAGCCTGTTGGAGCATCACCCAATGGCACGGCATAGCCAACAATCATGTTGTCTTCGGTAAGGCCAAAATCGCACGTGATGCCGTTGGACCCCGCCAAGGTGCTAGCGCGAACAACATGGTTAAACCGCGATGTCACAGGAGCGCCGCTTGTGCCGCCGCCTTGTATGCCGGATTTGAAGCCGGTGATGTTGTTGCCTGTGATCGTGTGGGCACCGCCACTGCCGCCAAAGATGCCGATTGTGTCTGCGCACTCTTGATCGTTCTCGATCCAATTGCGCTCCACAACACAGTTTGAAGATGATGCGCTGAGATTGATCGCGCAACCTTCCCCGACGCCTGTTGCGCCAGCCTGCCGGTAGATATTGCGAATGGTGTTGCCGCGAATCTCGGACGTTGCGCCGCCGATGTTTAGGCCGATGGCATACGCCTCGTTCGTTGTTCCGGCGATGCCGTCTATCAGGTTGTAGTACAGCCGCGCAGTGTGGGCCGTCATGTTCACACCAAGGTAGAAATTACCCGACAAATCCAACTCTTGCAGGCGCGTCCAAGGAGTAGCCGACGCCACACCGCACCAGAAGCCGGTAACGCCACCCACCTGGCCGTCGAACAGAACGAGGTTATTCGTCGCCTCGCCTTTGACGCCGAAGCTCGGGTAATTGGGGTCAAGCCCAACGCCGCGTACCTTCTTGCCATTCATATTGATGCGGACACCCGCTGCCGTGATGTACAGCGCAGCGCCGCCAACAAGCTGGTTCACGTTGGTGATGGTGATGTCGTTGGCGAGGTAGTAGTCACCGGGTACGGTGATCTCGCAGGGCTGGGTGATGGGTGTTGTCATAGCTCGCAGCCAGTCCAGATGATCTTGTTGCCTGCCCCGGATATGAATGTCGTGGCGTCGCCTGCGGTCAGTACTCCAGACCCAACCACAGCGGCGAACGATCCACCCCCTACAGCCCCAGCACCAAACGCTACTGACGTGCACACGGTTGGCGTGAATGCTGTATTGGTGAGCGAGTACCCCGCCGCAGCTGCTGACAGCGTGATCCCGGTTGGCGCCCGGTAAGCAGGCACCCGGAACGGCGCCGACACATAGCCGCTTGTGGTCCCGTAGGCTTGAGCTGCGAGGTAAGCAGTCTCAGTGACCGGGAGAAACCGTTCGCAAAGACTCTGCTCAACGGTTTTTGAACGGGGCTTGAACGCTCCTGCAGTGGTCCCGCGCTCCAGGCTGACATTGCCAATCGTCAAGGTGCCAGAGATTTGCGCGCCTACCGTCAGCACAATCTCAATCCCCGTCACAGCGGCCGCTGGAATGGTGATCGAAGCCGTGTAGCGGGTGATGGTGCTGGTAACGGTAAAGGTGCCGGTGGCGATCTGCGTACGGGTCGGACTAGCCAACGATCCGAAGGTGTCTGCGGTGTTGGCGTAGTAGGCCGTCCATGTGACAGAGGTAAGCAGCGAGTTTGCAAGATCGACGCCGAACGTCGCCGCCTCGTCGTTCATGTCGTAGCTGTTGGCCGCTTCGATGCGTTGCCCGAAGCCGATGGCCGTAACCGATGCCGCGCCTGTGAACTGGTAGCGGTACTGTGATTTGACAGAGCCCGCCACGCGCTGGCCGGTGACGTTGGCGCCTGTGCAGTAGCCGTACCAACGGTCCACACAATAGGCCAGTGCGGCGGCAGCTGTGAAAGTTTGTGCAGCACCCTCGTTGCGCCGGTCGATGGCCATGCCGCCGTTGATGATGCGGTTGTCGTTGTCATGATCGACCCAGCTAGCCGTGGTGCCGTTCGTGCCGAGCACCTTGCCGGAATTGCCAGACTGCGCCGGTAGCACTGCCGTGACACCAGACGCCGCAAGGATGGCCGCTTGAACCTGCGCGGTAGACGCCGCCAAGGTTGTATTGTCAGCCGCCGCTTGTGTTACGACGTTAAAGCCCGTCGCCCCAGTGGTCGCAGCGCCTGCTACCTTGTTCACATCCGCAGAAGTCGGAGTAATCGCCGTCGCCGTGAAGTTGGGAAAGGTTGCCAGCAACGTGGACTTGATCAGGTTTAGGTGGTTATCACCCTCGGAGATCAAGTCGCCAGCTGCAGGCAACGCGCTGTTAAGCTGGCTGATGTACGTAGCGGATTCGACGCTCATGCTATCTCCGGGGTTTGATTTGCAATGCGCCGCGTGTCGGCTGTGCCTTGCGTTCGATTAACCTGCGCACAGAATCAACAGTCTGCCCAATTGACCCTGTGATTCGTGCCTCTTGTTCTGCGTCTCTGGTGTAGCGATAGGTTTCCAGCAGCGATGCCTGGAGATACAAGTCGTGGGCGTTGGTAAGCAACCAGTTAGTCGAGACCGTGGAAGACAGCCTGGAAACCGTGGCGCCGTAATAGATCGTGTAGGCGTAGCCTGTCCCGGCTTGTGGGTAGAGCCTCAGCGCGCCTGACTCCATGGTGTAGCCGTATGGCAGGCCGCTTGTGGCAGACTCTGCGCGCGGGTCAGACCCATAGTCGAGCGTGTATTCGCGCCCGCCGTAAGTGGTGGTCACTTTGACCAGATAGGAGAAATCAGTAGGAAGCGTGATCAGGCCGCCCGCAGTTGTGCCGGTCGCTGATGTCTCTAAGTCCCGGATGTTCAACTCACGGAAAATGAAGTCTTCCGCCAGAGAAATGAAATCGGGGATCTTGGCTGTCAGGTCCGTCCGGTGCGCGTTCTCGGCGATCTCTGTTTGCAGCGTTGCGTACGTCATTTCAGGAACCTGTCAAACGTCACCAGCTTGGGATTAGCCTTGAGCCACAGCAGAATCTGATGCTTGCGCTCCTCGGATGATTTGTACGTCTCATTGATCCGCGTAAGTTCTGCCATCGGGATAAATCCAACGTGATGCCCATCGCCCCACCTGTCGCTAGCCGTGAACGTGCGCCTTGCGTGCGCCTCTTCAATCAATGGCTCGGCGTCATAGGTGAGCTTGGTTACGGCATGATCCCCTTCAAGGATGATCTGACGCCGAATGCCGTAAGCGTTGACGCCTTCATCAAGCGTCACATTCGCGTCCAGTTCCATCAGATGTCCTCAACCGGGGAGACTTGAACTACACCGGCCGCAGCCTGTTGGATGGCCGCAATGTGCGTGCATCCATTCGTTGCAATAATCACGGAATCGGACGGCTGCACTAGCAAGTCAGTCGCTACGGCAGTCTGTGCACCCGTGCCGATACGCACACAGGCGGAAACGGTAGCCGACACCCGGATATATCGAGGCACCGTACCTGCTGACGATAGCGGGATAGTCGCCCCGGCTGATGCCGCGCCCGTGGTGATGTTCACACCTGTCGCGAAGATTTGTAGTGCCATGATTTGTCCAGACGTAAAAAAACCGCCTCAGTGGGCGGTTAGGTGGATTGCGAAACTAGGCTAAATATGTCGCCATGTTTTTCGGTAACGTACTCTCTCTATCGCGCTTCTGGAGACTCCATAGAGCGCCGACAATTCATTCAGCGAAAGGCTTGATGCTCTGATGCTCAATACCTGCTCACTTGTCAACTTGCTTGCTCCGTGGTCGTCTCCCTTTAATCCGCTTGGGAGATTTATCTTGCGGCCTCGTGCAAATGCATCTTTTATGTTTTGGCTCTGAGTGCCAGCTTCTAGGTGATCAGGATTTACACATCGCGGGTTATCGCATTTGTGCATCACCACCATTCCTTCTGGGATTGGGCCTTTGTGAATCTCGTATGAGAGCCGATGCACTAGCTTTTGCTTTGCGCCAGCGCCACCAAGACCAATAGCGCCGTAGCCCTTCCCAACTAATCGGCCTTGCCACAGCCAACAGGCATCTGTCTTTTCAATATGACGAAATAATCGCTCTTCTACTGATCCTCTAGCGCGAGTGCCAATCGGAAGAAGTCCGGCGCGTCTTAACCTCATGTAATGCGTTGTGCACATTCCACGAGCACTAACGACACCGGAACAACCATCAACACAACAAGTTTCTGACATAACGGCTCCTGTAAATTAATACAGGCTCCATTATGTCAGATTTGCTACGCTACTATGGAGTTAGGTTCGCGATCTTGCTTTGCGCGGTCGGAGCGCGAACACTCAGAGCGCAGTCAGCCGTGATCAGCACCTTGTCGCTGTCGCCGGTCTTCGCAAGCGGGGTTTCTTTGAACCCGTCGAGGAAGGCCATGTCCAGATAGTCGGTGTTCAGCACATAGGCCGTATCGCCGCCTGACATCAGGTAATGCGGGACAACGGACAGCGAGCCGAAGTCGCTCATGTACACATCAGCACCAGCCACCACCGTGCCTTGCTGCTGTTTGGTCTTCACCTCAAAGCGGTTTTGCGCAATGCCGGAGAAGGCAGAGAACAGCACCTTATGAGCGGGAGACACAACCAGCA
>OFRO01000444.1_pt1 | contig 14811 bp, 10 predicted proteins | sample 1543091 | NCBI WGS metagenome assembly OFRO01 (sample SAMN07774217, study PRJEB24372) | wastewater metagenome | isolation source: Exp Tend NO 10WW | collected 2016-02
CCTCCTGAGGAACTTGTTGTGGCTATCGGCGCCCGGCTATCAGAACTTAGAACCAAAATACGCGGGCCAGCTGGTACAACAGAACAAGCAAGGAATTGCCTAGATGTCATCTACAAGACCTGGAATAACTTGGAAGACTACAGACTGAAGAGTTACAGCACTCGCCGGTTCTCCCATCTATTGAAACTCTGCCTAGTAACAACAGCCATGCGCGGGCAGACTACCATTGACAAGCAAGATGTTGTACTAGCAAACACCATCCTGACCTATACTGAATCTTCCATGAACAAGGCACTGGGAGAGTTTGGTAAGAACAGGGATTCAGATGCCGCTCACAACATTCTGACTGCGCTGTACGATGCCGCCAGCACTGTTCCTGTTAGGACACTGACAGCAGATGATCTTTGGAAGGTGGTGAGTCGTGACCTAGATAGAAGGGAGAAGTTGATGGATATTCTCAGCAACCTAACACATGCTGGAAAGATCATGTTGGTTGATGGGAAGAAGGGGCACTTCCTGCCTGTTACTAAAGTAGTTAAAAGTAACGCAGGGGTGTATGTTGATTTTGATTTGTTGAAAGAGGTGACTGGAAAATGATTGACATTGATCTTAGTGGCATGAAGTATTGGTACATTCATGTGCCAGTAGCAGATCAGCCGAAGTTTGCAGAACTCATCCAACGCGGTGCCAATCTCTGGCCAGATGCGCCACCTGAAATCAAGGAGTTTGCTGACCTAGTAACCAATGGGAGGGTGTTGCAGGATTATTATGCGCAGAACAAGGATCAGCGTAAGATTCATCACACACCGGAACAACTTGAAGGAGTTGCAAAATGACCTACCGTACTTTCACCAATGACATTGTTCGTATGAACAACACATACGAACTTCCAACAATCCCAGCAACTTCTTGGCTGGCTCAGATTGAAAGGATTGAAAAATTCCATAGCATCCTGCTAGAAGAATGCAATGAGATCATTGATATCAGGGAAAAGCTGAACGAAGCAGGTGACGACAACGCAACAGTTGTACTTGCTGAAGCAAAGGTGATGCTAGCTGATCTGCTTGGCGACCTGATTGTCTACTGCGCTAGCGAGGCAGAGCGTTGGAACATTCCTCTTGCTGATGTTCTCAAGATCATCATGTCTAGCAACTTCAGCAAGCTAGATGAAAATGGTAGGCCGATCAAGGACAACAGAGGTAAGTTCCTGAAGGGGCCTAACTACTGGAAGCCTGAGCCTGCTATCAAGGCGTTGCTGGAAGGGCAGAGTGTGTTGCTGCCAGATACGCCAAATGTGCCGCTGGATATGGATGAGGTTGCAGCTTTGGCGGCAGCTCAGATGAAAGTTTCAGGGACTGTGCCGCCAACTCTGTCGCAGGCTGATGCTACTCCGGTGTCAACATCTCACTCTGACCTTGGTGATTCCGATAATCATCCAGCCCCTCTCCCCCCATCAACTCGTTAAGTCTCTGGCCAGTAGAACTGTTGAGTTTACTGCGCATCTTTTCAACCGTACTTCTGTTGGCATCTTTAGCCCATGTTTGCAGAGTACGGTTGAAATTCTCCACTCTCCCACCAGCAGCAGCGTAATCCTTCATGAATCCATCCATCACTTCGTCTGGTGGAAATTGATTCTTGTAGAGATAAGTCTTCACTCGCTCGCCGAGTATCTCCATCCTATCACGATCAGCTGCATCGTATGCCTTGTTCCTGTACAGTGCATTGAGTGCAATAGACTCATCCATGGGTCTGCTACCAGCAATGCGGCTGGCAGTTGCAATCAAGCTGAAGTCGCTACTTGCACTGATGAGGCCAGCCCTAGAAGTAGTAGACTGCTGCGCCAAGACCTGTGCAAATCCTGCAAGCGGCCTGTTAACTCCATTGTGTTCCAATCCTTGCAGCAGCGTCTGACCGATAGCAGCACCGCCAGCTAGCTTGCTACCAACATCCATCACGTTAGCAACCACGCGAATGCTAGCATCAATAGCTGGAACATCTTTAGGGTTAAGAGGCAAGATACTGACATGGCGAGGATTAATATCGCCCCGTGAATAGAGACTCGGCCATTTATCTCCGAAAGCAGGAAAAGCGCTAGCAGTGCCATACATCATCCAGTCGCCAAGCTCTTTTCCGAATACAGCAGGAGCAAGACTGTAGGCATCGAAGTGTCCATCGTTGACGGCAGCGTTTCCAATAATGTGAGTATTGACCGCCTCAAAGAGCGGTGTGCCGTTAAGACCAAATAGTCCTGCTTGCATTCCGTACATTGTTGCAATTGCTCTTTTATCTTTATTCGCGACGTGACGAAGAAGTTGTTGCAAGAGGTTAAAGCTATAGGTTTGGAAGAGACCAACAGCTGATCCAAGAACTCCTTGGAAAACGATTGGCCTTTGACTGCTAATGTAGTTCCCTTGAACTCGATTAACAAACACCGATATGTAGGCATTTTGTTCCTTGAGTGTAAGTTTGCCAGTTTCAACAAGAGGCTCAGTCAGTTGCCGCATCACATCAGCACTGACAAAGCGAGTGAACTGCTCTGCCCAGTTATTGCCTGTGACGCCTGCAACTTTTTCAAACGCCTTATCAACTCCATCGCTGAAAGTTTTGAAGTCTGCGCGCATTGCAAGATCATCAAGCATGCTGTGGTACTGAGACATCACTTCTTTGATGTCACCATTAGCGCGATAGCGAGTGAGTAATTCTTGCTTGTTAACACCGAAGAAGTTATTGACAGCCTGTGTCACTAGGCGAGTAGTTGAAGGAACAGCTTTGCCGCCGCCTCCTGGAACTGCGACACTGGTTAGCTCGGACAATTTACCGATGAGGGCAGGATCATTCTTGATGAGATTCCTAATGCTGGCCATCTCAGTACCAAGCATCAGTGGCGTGCTCACCACGTTGAGGATAGAGTTTGCAAAGTCGAAGCGCAGGACAAAGTTTGCCAGCAGGCTGTTCGCTTTAGCAACATACTCTTTCACCAGATTCCTGTCACGAGGAACGTTGCTGGTAAAGAAGTCTGCTTCACTGGAGTACATGCCTTTGATGCCGTGCTTCTCTGCAATAGCATTAGCTTCTTGCCAGTTGATTACTCCTTTTCTGGCATCCCCGAAAGCGCTCTGAGCTGCTTGATAAGCGCGAGTTCCGAGGGCATCAACAAATTCGTTGGCTTGATGAAAGAATGTGTATTCGCTGCGCTTGCTAACATCAAGTGCTGTCTTGACATAGTCATCATAGGGGTTAGCAATCTCACTCTTTGAAGAGCGGAGTGTGCCGCTAAACTTACTAGTAGCAATCTCGACATATGATTCTCCAAGTTTTCTGAGTTCCTGCACCTGTTGTGCATAATTGGTTTCAACAGCATCGCGCACAAGTCTACTAGTTTGATTCTGGTGCCAGCGAATGTAGTCTTCAATGAGATTCTCTGATCTCACTTCTGGGAACATATTGTTCAAGACACCAGACTTCCGCAGCTCGCTGTTGATGCGAGGTTCGTTGATTGTCTGATCAAAGTCGTAGTGCCCCTTAGCTTTGAAGAACTTTTCAGTCTGATCTTTGGTGATCACTTCGAAGTTCTGCTTGTCAACAATTGCTGCACGCCGAGAAAGTTCAGCAGCATCGCGGCCAAAGATCATAGCAGTTTCGCTGGTACCAAATGCCTTACCTTCAATGGGGCGAACAAATGCGAAGTGTTTGAAGTAGGTGGTATCAATGGGAGGAACATAAACTGTTTCACCATCGAAGTTGGAGGTCAAGCCGCGCGCATTAGTTAAAACTTGCCTCTTGCCAACTCGCTCGGCATTCACACCGTGGTGAGTCTTGAGAAACTCGTAGGCTACAGGAGACTCAATGTCGATGAAGACTTTGCGACCTGCACTTGTAGCTGCTTCAATAGTTTCTTGCAGCTTTTCGCCGGTGAGCCCTTTAAGTTCTCGCAGCATCATCTGCTGTTTACCTTCAACCCAGATGTACTTTTCATCTGTGCCACGCAGCAGATTAGTAACGATACCCAGTTCAGCAGAGCCAGCAGCATCTGCACGCAGCCTGGTACTCACAGTCGAGAAAGTATCAACAAGGTCGCGCAAATCTTCATTGATCCAAAGGTGGACGTTCTTGCCGGTATTCTGGCTCCAAAGCTTCAACAGTTCCCCGTAGCTGGCATTGCTGCTCGCCAAGAAGGAGGCACCAACACCTGCTGAGTCTGCTAGTTTTGCAGCATCCTGTGCAAGATCTAGTAGCTTGGAAACTCTCTCGCTTCCTAGGACTGCTGCCGCTGCTGTTTTGGTTGCTGCAATGGCTGTCTGTACGCGATAGTGCCATGCCAGTTCTCCAGTGACAAACTGTCCACCGTTGTTAGCAACTTGATCCATGATGGCCTGACGCTTCTGCTGCCAAGTCATCTCAGGAGTAATAGTCTGCAACTCCTTAAACTGTTGGGGGCGCGCATACTCTGCTATTACCGTCTCGCGTTGCAGGTAGTCAGTCAGAGGACGCGACAGGCCATCTGTGTTGTCGATGACCTTCTGCCCTACAACCATCTCACCACTGAGAGATTGGCGGAACTTGTTGGCAACAGCACCTTCCAACCACTGAGCGTCGGTGTTGAGTCTGTAGGCAAGTTCACGCACATCAAGTGTGGTGTTAGCAGAGTAGGCTGCGGCAAAAGCATCTTGAGCGGCGGAGAGTTTGGCACTCTTAATAGCTGAGGGGATGGAGATTTCAGCTGCTGTTCCAATGGCTTCAAACTCCTCAGTAGCAGGAGTACGAAGTTTACTCACACTGACGGGATCAATCTGCAAGGCTGTCTGTGGATCCCAGTAGATTTTTACATCATGTGCCTTATTGCCAGTCTTATCTCCACCCTTGTGGAAATATCCGTGATAGCCCTTTTCTTCTAGCTGTGTACGTACTGCAAAAAACAACTCCTGCACGTCTGACTTGGACAGTCCTGCGTTTGCAGATTCAGCACGAACCTCGTCATGCCACTGTTTGAGGCTACGATATTCAAGATCAGGAAATCCTGCATCATCAGTTAGTTTGTTTAGTTCGGCTCGCAGATCGTCATCTACGCTACGTTCAAGATCGTAGATTTTAGTCTTTACCTTTTCAGCCACATGATACAAAGAGGGATCTTTTCCTTTGCCCTTCTTGGTATATCCAATTGCAATATCCGCAGCATCCGTAGTATACATTCCTGCTCCGTAGATGTTATCTGCAGAGCCAGAGAATGCGTTGTCATATGTGAAGTCTTCAACACTAACCTTATTGGAAGAGCCGTGGAATCTTGCAGATTTGCCACGAGTCTCAATGATACTTCCTGGCTTGGAGACAATAGTACCAATCTCAATTCTCTCCAATACTGCAGGATCTGTAACACTACGAAGACGATCCATCAAACTGAAGTCACGAGAATCAATTCGAGTAGGAAGTTGTTGATCCGTCAACCTGCTAGCCCATGCATGACGAGCGGTGAAGTATTCAACATCTCCATCAGGACGAAACTCCTTCATGCTGATGATCTTCTGCGTGATATTGTTACCAACCTTGACAGGAAGGTAGACTGCATCAATCTTGATGTTATTCTTGTCTAGCGTAGTTCCAGAAGGCAGGCGGTCTGCTGCAGTTAGAACAGCATCTTCTGTGATCGCACCTGTGCGAGTATTCAGATAGCGATTGCTGTTGTAGACTGGATCGTCAACTCGCTTCCAGTAGCGAGAAGAATCATTAACCCGTACAGTGCGATCAGGATTGAATGCTACATCTCTGCCAGCTTTCCAAGCAGCAGCTAGTGTAGGAAATCCGTCAGGTCCATCTCGACCAATCAGAGCTGCGTTCTCAAACACTCGCTCCATGTCAGATTGGTTGCCGACAAAGACATATGGTTTGTTGTAGGCATTGCTGCCTGCTTCCCAGGGAGTATTACTAACAAAGGCATTCTTCCAATCGTCAATTGTTTTGATTTGTTCACGTGGAACGGTAATTGCTTTGCTAAAGTACCACAGATCAGTCGCAGGAGTTGGCAGCTTAGCAGTAGCAGGAGTTAGTGCCTTCAGCTCGTAGAGATAGTCTCCCATGCGTTCAGCGATTACAGAGTTTGGGGCGCCCGCTGCCTTTAGTTTCGTGAACTGCTCCAGGATGAATCTTGCAGCACTGCTACCGACTTCTGAGTCTGGAGCAATAGCGCGGATGGCAATTTCAAAATCTTGGATTGCTTTCTTTTCCAGGCTGCTCTTGGCATTCGCAGTGAGCGCGCTGATATCAAACAATCCACGCTTGTCAGTCATCCTACTGCTGATCGACTCAGGCAGCTTCATGATCTGGTTCATGGCAGTTTCTTCTGGTACGCGCAAGAGACTGTCAATGATACCTGCTGCCTTGTCACCACCTGCAATGTTGAAGGGAGACAGCACCTGCTGGTAGTTGTAGTCCATCAACTTAGCATCAATCCCCTTGACAGCATCTTTGAAACCACGCTGAAGGATAATGGAGTCGATGCCGCCACCGATGACACCACCAAAGGCGCTACCGACCATGGCAGTTTTAGCAATGTCCCACCAACTGTCATCAGCAAGCAGAGGAGATTGCTTCATCGTCAAGGCGACGCCAGTTTCAAAAGCTGCGGCTGTTAGATTTTGATCTGCGAATCCCCAGCCCATTGCAGCCATCTTGTTCTTGTTGATCCTGGTGAAGATTGTGCCGCCCTCAATTGCAAGTTCTTTGACAGCAGCGTCAAGTGCTTCAGCCTGTCTTGTCTTGGCAAAACCAAGTGCGCGCCCAAAAGCATTTCCAGCTGCTCCCGCTCGAACAGCATTCAGCCCCTTGATGGCGAGAGTTCCTGGAATGAAGGAGGTTCCAATAAAGCCAACGACGTCGATAGGAGTTTCATTTCGTTTGTAGAATTCTGCCCAGTTAAGGTCAATTTCCTGGAGTTTCTTGTACGTGTCAATTTCTTCCATGCTGCCGCCAAGAGCATTAACTCCTGCAGCCGCAGTGTTGTAAATACTTCCAAGACCAGAGATGACAGCACCAGCAGCGCCAGCTGTTAGGTTGTTACTCAGGTCAGCTATGAATCCAGGACCGCCACCTTGGATATCTTGCGTGTCAGCAGCAGCAGCAAGTGCATCAGAGTAGAGACTCATGGGGCAACTCCAAAGGTACCAGAACCAAACATGTCCATATTTTGTTGCTCCATGAATCTCAGTGCCATCAATCTGGTGAGATAGTTTTCAACTTCTGCAACATCGCCAAGATCAACCTTACCAGCAACCATGCGACCAGCAGTTCCACCACCGGCAGGTCCACCAGTAGTTGTTGCACCAAGCTGCACCTGATATGTCTTCTGCGGGCTGTTCAATCCAAACAGATTGTACTGCGTCGTCATCAGTTGATCTTTGGTGCCAATCTTGTAGAAGTCTGTGATTGCCTTGACAGCATCAGGCATTGACATAGTTCCAGCACTAACCACATGAGCAAATCGCTGCATGATGAATTGTTCGTCAACCTTAGCAAAGTACGGTTCCTTGCTGTTCGGTCCATGCTGATTGATGAAGATTGCCAGTGGGTTATTCTTGAGTGCATCAGACTTAGCAATCATTGCATAGTCGAGACGCATTGGATTACCAGGACTGGCAGTCCTCATGTCAGTGTTAGCTTCTTCCTCGTACTTGTTCTGGAGGTTGTTGAGAGTAGTAAGCAGCCCCTTCTGCTTGTCGTAGTTCTTGACAGTGCTGCCAGGTGCAGCTGCGGCTGTTGCATTGACGTTGTTAATTCTCTGAGCTTCTGCAAGAGTCGTCAGGTACCAGGAACGAACAGCTGCACCGCCATCCTTGGCAACATTGTTGATGTTTCCTTTGGCGCTCATGAATGAGAAACTCTCGGAGAAGTCTGAGCCAAACTTTCCATTGCGAGCAGTCTCGCTGAGTTCTTTCATAGCAGCAGGTCCAGCTGCCTTGTATGCACTCCAACTTGGAAATGGTGCACTACCTGCTGCTTTCAGTGTCTTGTTGACATTAGCAAGTTCAGCTTCTTGCTCTCGTACTTGCCGCTGTTTTTCAGTCTCGCCTTCTTTGACAGTTTGCGTCTCCTTGCTCAGATCAACAAGTTTCCCTTTGAGGCCAGCAGTTGACTGGGCAAGCTGAGCAAGCACCATGCTATCACGAGTAGTTGCAGCACTTGCCTTCTCTTGCATCTCAGCAGACTTCTCAGCTGCTTCAGCTGCAATCCTTTGCTGAGTAGCAACACTCTTACGCAAGATAGCATCTGCATCTGCGCCGGCAGTCCTGTTCAGTTGCCCATCTGCAATAGTGCTGAGCTGCTTGTAGCGATCAATCGCAGCATTCTGAGTGGAGACAACACCATTGTAGCGAGCAACTGCACCAGGAAGAATCGTCTGATTGATGAGCCATTCAATGGGATTGTCAAGGAGACCGACGCCCATCATCTTATCAATCTCAGGCTTCATGCTGGTGAGAATAGCATCCGTCTCAAGGATTGCATTGCTGGCGCGATTTGCCTCGTTAGCTGTGACGTTGGGGTCGAGATTCATACCTGCAAGAATCTGCTGCCTACGGAGTGCTTGACCGCCTTCAATAGCAGCAGTTGCAGCAGCTTCTTCACCCTTAGCAGTTGCACTAGCAGCAATAGCAGCTTTCATCTGTGCCATGATGTCGCTGCGAAGAGTCCCACCAGCAATGACAGCTTCGGCGGCCTGTTCATTGGCAGTCACAGCCCCTGTGATGCTATCAGTAAAAGAAGCCATCACATCAGGATCACTCACATTGCGGCGAGTAGTCATGCTGCCAGTGCGACCAACAGTAGTGCCAGAAGCAGCACCTGCCGGGGTAGATTCAGTTGGGGTCATGGTTGACATAGTTGTAAACTCCGGCGGCTTAATCTTTAATCCCTGCGCCTGACTGGCAACAGCAACCTTGCGAAAGTAATCTGCTGTCTCGGCAGGAACTGGCTTACCTGCGAGATATGCCTTATGTACTGCTGGTGATCCATTGTATCCTGCTGCCATCTCGAAGACATCATTGGGATCTTTCATCCGCGATTGATGATCTTTCATAGCAGCCAATCCTGCCATGATTCCACTGGTCAGATTCTCAGGATCATGTTTCCAATCAGGAGGAAGCAAGCCAGCTTTTTGTAGGCCACGAGCAGTTCCAGGCATGACCTGCATGATGCCAAGAGCACCCTTGGTACTTACAGCATCTGCGCGCCCAGCTTTAGCCTTCCCACTGTCGCTGTTCTCAGCCATGAAAAGTGCAATTGCATGTTGCGGATTAACTCCAACAATAGGAGCTTCCTATTGATTTCTGCAATTACTTCTTCAGTGCTGAAAGATGCCATGATTGTGTTGTTACTGGTAACAGAGTTACACTCCAGCTGGTTGATGCACTTGAGCAATCATGCGATCAAGATGCTTGGTGCCGAAGAAACGAACAACATCAGCAGGAATGACATACTCTCCTGCGCTGTATGCAATATCTTTTCCGCCAGGTTGTTTGCTGCGTACACGGACGCTATCAGAGGTACCAGTTCCAGGACCGTGCACCATACCGCCATCAGCAAAATCAACACCACCAATGCCCTGCCCAGCATCGTTACCAGCATCAGCTGCACCGCCAGCAGCAGGACCTGACAATCCACCTTCCATGCTAGCAACAGTAGCAGCAGTCTGAGCATCAATGTCAGCCTGCGGAACAGCATCAAGTGCCATTTGCGACTGGCTGGACATGCTATTGTTGAGTCCAGTAACTTGCCCAAGAGCAGCCATGGCCATACTAACAGGGCTCATCGGAGCGGGAGTAAGTCCAAGAGCAGAGTTAGCCACTGTACCAACAATTCCAGGAAGCCCAAGTGCTGCGGTGAGTCCGCTAACAGCAAGTCCTCCAAGTGTCTCAGGTGAAGCATCAACAACTCCATTAGTGTTGCTAGCATCAGTTACTCCTTCTCCACCCATGTTTCCACCAAACTCTGCCGCACCTTGATCAACAGTAACAGCTTGTGTCTTGGGCGCGACAGGGTTGTTAGTTACAGGATTGTTGATGACATTGGCAGGTGCGCCGACGTAGTTGATTGCACGAGTGAGTGGAACAGTTCCTTGGCTGGAGCCGGTGTAGTTTTTGTTCCTGACGGTGCCGCCATCTGCATACGTCATTGCAGTACCAGAACCAACCACGCCACCATCTGCGTAGCCACGAAGAAACTTAACCACTTGGTCGGCCACTGAAGGAGCTACATTCTTGTTAGCAGCTGCAGGTTGTGCAACATACGGAGTAGGATTATCCTTTTCCGCTTCAGCATTCCTCTTTAGCTGCGTTGCCTTAAAGATGTTAGCACCGCCCTTGCCATCCTTGACAGGACCGCCATCTGCGAAGAACGCACCAAGATCGAAATCTTCCATGCCGCTGAAGTCAAAGGAGTCAGCTGCACTAACAACACTAGTATCAGGCATCCAACCACTGGCATCGACATTCTCAATGAAATCTACGTTACCGTCGCCGCCGAAACCGCCGTCAGTGACACCTGCTAGTGGCCCAAGATCTCCCATGTCGGTACTACCGATGACATCTGAGAAGGTCGGAGAAGCAGTAAAAGTAGGTTGCGCAGCAGGGGACAAACTTGCAGCCATCTCATTGATGCCAGCAGTTGTGCCATCATCCATTGCACTGCCAGGAGGGGTTACGAAACTTGGATTGCCGCCAATAACAGGAGCAGTTCCGCCCCCTTGCTCTCCAAAACCGAGGCCATCCTTGAGTTTACTCAACCCCTGCTTGCCAAAGTTATTGAGCAGCCAACCGCCAAGAACAGGAACAAGCGGATTAGTTGCAGCCCCAGTCTTGCTAGTAGTTCCAGCAGTCGTGGTAGTCTTAGCTTGCGTAGCCTGAGCAATAGGAGCAGCAGCGTTAACTGCAATGCTGTTATTAGCCTGTTGGTTTTGCAGGATTGCCTTTGCAGCATCTGTGGAGAGTTGGCGGTTCAGATCTCCCAATGCCAGGTTGAGGCCGCTATTCTTAGAGACTCGCGCCCCAGTACTGTTCGCAAACTGCTGCGTCAGTTCCGGTACCTTAGTGGCACCTTCCCTGAAAATGCTTTCAATCAGCGCAGTCATCTCAGGAACACCAGCCTTGCCATTAGCGAGTGTCTGGTTAAACACTTGCATCAATGGATCAATGTTGGCACTGCTGGTGCTAGTGCTGCTAGTTCCACCAGTCGTAGTCTTCTGCCCCATGATAGAGGTAAGAAGTGCAGGAAGCTGCGACTCGTATGCAATTGGTGTTGCCATGACTTTCTCCGATACTGAGCAATTGCAATTAGTATCTCACAACCGGCTACTAATTGCAAGTAGGGAATGAGGTAACGGGCTGTTACTTAGAAGGTACAGGAGGGACAGGAGCTGCACAGATCACAGCAGCATCAGTTGGGGCAACCTTGCTGGTGATTCCAAGCATGCCATACATGCTGCTGTACAGGGCAATACCGCCACCTTTGGTGCAACTCACACGATTCTCAAACTTTTCCCAGTCAATTGGCAAGCTGCTACAACCGCTAAGGACCATCAGCATTGGGACCAACATTGCGAGTTTCAGATGTTTCATGTTCAGTACCTTTAACCTTTCGTTTGTTCCAGAAAAACCAACCAGCTAAGCGCACACCAATGTAGTAGATTGTAGCAAGTGCTGCATTACTGTTACCTGGGATGACTCCAAACAACTTGTATGGAATGCCCTTTCGTAGGATACATTCATACAGCTTCTTATCTGCGACTGCTCTATCTACTTCTTTGCTTTGATAGTAGTAGTCATGTTCTCCGCAGCAGTCGTAGCCAAAGTTGAAATCTGGTACTGCTGTGCAACCGTCATAGGAGAAACCTTTCTTGATTCCTTCAGCTACAATCTTGCACTGTTCCTTGAAGGAAAGATCGCAGCTACCTAGTTCACCGTTAATTGCACGGACGTCGTATGTCATTGCAACTCCTGCTAGTAGCTAGATGCGTCGTTCAAAGTGCGGAACATCCTTGAAACTTGTCCAGAACATGCCGGCGCTGTTAGCAACATGCAGCGATTCCCAATAGCGACCTACAGGGGTAAGAGCCGGAATGTCATAAACTAACATACCGTCCTTGATGAAGTTGAGATCAATTGCTAGTCGCCGAAGATGGTAGCTGTTGAATGTCTTGCTCTTACCTGTCTTGACGTAGATCTCTTGCTGCTCTCGCGTGCGATAGAGTTCTCCACCAGTAACAGTCCAACCTTGCTCTGTTGCAAACTTGACCAGCTTGCCAACATCTAGTAGGAAAGCTGCTTGTGCAGAAACTAAGACACTCATTGCGGCTCCTAGACTGGTATCCAGTTGAGGGAAATGTCCATCAGCAGGGTTGTTGCGCCAACAGCAACTCCAACAGCTTGAATGTACTCACCTGCACCAGCTGGCATAGTGTTCTGAATTGCACCAGCAACAGATGGTGACAGCCAATACTGCTGTGCAAGTACCATGCCTGAGATGGTGTCAACAACTGCTCGCAGGAAATAGACTTCAACTAGGTCGCCAATAGCAGCTGTGTTGTTTGCAACTCCATGTGCCATCGTCGTAGTTGCATTAGCCTGCGCCAGTCGAACACTCAGAGTTCCTGCATCATCCCACAGGTTGACCATCTCACCAGCAGCAATTGCCTCACTAGCGACAACATACATGCGCTGCGAGTTGCCGAAAGTAAGAGCACCTGTCGCGCCAAGACTGCTCCAATCTGCTGTAGGATATGCCTGGATACCAGTTGCCAGTTCCAGGGCTTCATCAAGATTGTACAGCGCGAGATGAATTGCAACTAGTGCATTGTACAGCTTGGGATCAAGCGTATCATCAGGAAACTGGTTTAGTCCGCGGAGTAACATAGCAATCCTCAGTCGTCACCATCAGGAACTACTTCACTGACATACGCCGACAGGGCAAAAGTTCCTTCGAAGACTAGGATGAAGTTGTTTCCGCTGATGCGCTTATCATATGTCCTGCTGCGGCCAGTACTTGCAGCAAGGTACATGTCTTCAGCAGGTTCCATGTTCATGCCATCTTGACTGACAGCAATCTTTGCAGTAAAGGAGTCACCATAGGCACCTTCTACTGTTGTCAGTTGGTGTTGGATGAAATCAGCGTGACTGATTTGGTGCTTGCCAAGGATGAGCACTCCATTCTCTGCATCTGATGTTTTGTTGTAGGTCATCAAGGTAAGATGAATACTGCCATCCGCCTTGAGGAAAGCAAACACCATCTTGCTGGTAGGATCAATCGCATCAAACGAAACAGCTACTAGATCAGCAAACGTCTTGGTTCCTAGATCGTCAAAGGTTGCAGTGCCAAGATCATCAAAGGTCAGTGCCTCTCCGGTAAATGCTACAGCAAAGCCGAAGGTGAAAACATCAGTGTGTTGAATCTTAATGTTGCCCCAGCGCTTTAGTGCTAGATCGTAGACTAGGCACCAGTCAAATTGTGGCAAGACATTAGGAATTTCAGTTCCCCAAGACAGACACAGCCAGCGATTGCTGATGAGCGCAATCTTAGTGTAGAATTCGCTGAGTGGAGTATCGCCTTCATCAATGATGCCTGCCTGCCAGATGCTGTACTTACGTCCTGCAATGAAATCGTTGACTTCTGCACTAACAAACTCAGAACCTTGGAGAGTTACTTTCTGCAATCCATTCGTTGTCCATGCGTACTGTGCACCGCTCTGAGTATCTTGTGTTGCACGCTCAGGAGCAATAATACCGCCGGCGCCAGCAATCTCCTTAAAGGCGAATGGGGCTCTGACGTTATTGGTATATTGCGCAGCTACTGCATTCTTGAGTGTCCAGATAATGTAGCCACCAGCAACACCTTGCACACTGATGATCTGACCCTTCACATCTTGTGGAGTAGCATAACCAGCGCCAGTGGTGTTGCTGGGAGTGAAGTCGGTTGGATCAACCAAGCTGCTCCAGTAGACAGTAATGTCGGTGAAGATGATTAGGTAATTGTTGCTCGCACCAACCCCCATAATATCAGCAGCGACAACTCCTGGCGGATAGGTAATTGTTACTGGGAGAAAGTTGACCCCATCATACTCATAGATGTCATCGCCGGCGTAGGATACAAATGTCCTGCCATTGACGTAAGCGCGAGTGACAAGCGCAGTAGTTGCAGCAATAGGATCGGTGCTTGTCCAAGTTGCAGCAGTTGGATCGAAGATGTAGTTAAGGCCGCCAGCTGGAGAAAACAGCACGTTGTTCTCAACAGCATCTCGCAGCATGAATGCTTGGTCAAATTCAACAGCACCACTCACACCACCAACAATCTCCAACAGCTGCACTGACATGAAGCCTTCTGCTGTTGGCAGAACATTCTCCATGTAGATGACTTGAGGAACATTGAGGTCTGCAGATTCATCACTTCCATTGTAGAAGCGAGGAAGATTCCTGCCATAGTCAAGCTGTCCTTGAATGACAGTTCGCCCCTCTAGCGCTGCAATTAGCGGCCAGCGTGCTGCTTTAAGACTGCCAGAAAAGCGATAGTGCGGCATGAGTTGCGCCAGTCTGTTAGAATGTCATCGGGCGAAGATACTCAATATCAATTTGCTGCAAATCTTCTGCAACTGCAGGATCGCCAGAAGCAGTAGTTCCAAGGGGAACAACCATGATCTGCTTGATTGCCAGTGTGTATGTTGGATCTTGCATTGCTACGATGAAACTAAATGGCACCATCGTAGTATCATCAGTATCAGGCTTGTAGTAGAACTGTGCAATAGCAACTTCTCCTGCACCCTCATCCTTAAGACCAACA
>OFRO01000445.1_pt1 | contig 14768 bp, 22 predicted proteins | sample 1543091 | NCBI WGS metagenome assembly OFRO01 (sample SAMN07774217, study PRJEB24372) | wastewater metagenome | isolation source: Exp Tend NO 10WW | collected 2016-02
CTGAGATGGGGACCTTGGTCCGCAGGGCTTCGGCTTCGGCTTCCTCACAGCAACGATCCTCAACGGGGCCACCGTGATCGCCGTCAGCCTCATCGTCTGGATGCTACCATGACGGTACGCGAACTCATCCAACGGCTTTTCGCACTACCAGAGACAGCCCTGGATCTCACAGTCATCACCGAAGGGTGCGATTGCACAGGCTCTGCTGGCAGCGTCTCCCACGTAGATATGCGTAAAGGCTTCATCTACCTCCCCGACTCGGAGAACTTCCAGTCGCCAACGCACATCATTATCCTCCGCGAGAAGGACGACTACAGCGATGATTGAGTACATCCTGATTGCACCAGACGAGGAAGAGACATTCGGCCCCTTCCCAACGTACGAGGCGGCTGGCAAAGCCGCCGTCGATCTCCGCGCCAACGAGGATATCAAGCAATTCCTCTGTATCGAGATCACAGTAACGCCAGACGCTGGCATGGAGTCCGAATTCCGTGGTTGGCTCCCATGATCATCCAGCCTAAGCGCTTCTCGCGCCACCACGAATCAATCTTCGGCCCGATCAAGGAAACGGGCTGGGAGATGACGTTCCTCGACTACCACATCCGCTATGGCCACACTCCGTCTAGCTCTCCAATGGGGCGGTTCGGCGGCGGCTTCCAGTGGGAAGTCGGCTTCCAACTCGGAGGACGCACCCTGATCATCAACCTGCTGGTCGCCAGCATACGAATCACGAGGCCCAAGCGATGAGTGGTTGTGGCTGCTCCATAATTATCGGCATAGCCGTGGTGTACGGGGCTTACCGCCTCGTACGCCGCTGGCTCAACCAACTGGATGGCTACACAACGGTCATCCCCAGAGGGCGTCCTCGCGGGCGCTGGGAGAATTAGCATAAGGAGCACCCACATGGCAAACTTCGATCTCAGAGACTTGAAAGGCAAAGCCCCCCTCCCAGATCTTGGCGCAGTCGCGCAGCAGCAAGCACGCCAAGCGCAAATCATGGCGATGCGCCAACAAGACCCGTGGTTCGGCATCGGCGTCAACATCAACGAACTGCCGAACTCGGTGGTCTACGAGTTGCTGATGACTGAGGCGCTCTCGCACAGTCAGAACGCCACCACTCTCCAGCTTGCACTCGAAGCCGGCGATCCCAACCACATCTTCCCCAAGAACATCCCCCCAGCCCAGATCCCGGCGGTCGTATCCTCCAGGATCAACATGGAAATGCAGATCGCGAACGTGAAGTCGCGGCTTGCACTCGCCGCCGCCAGCGCAATGGGCTACGACACAGATCGCCCGCACTGGTTCAACGCCGAAGATGGCGGGCAGCGCACCACGCCGTTTGCACTCGCATATCTCGCCAAAAAGACCGCTGAGCGCGAAGCGTCGGAAGCACCGCCAGCCGAAGCAGCGGCGGAAACGCTCGACACCTAGCCGATATTCGACTAGGCTGTCACCAGTCGAGGGGAGTGCCCGCGCACTCCCTAACACCCCCAATTCAAGGAGATGTCCACCCATGAGCAAACAAATCGCTCAAACAGTTGGCGGCAAGCGGATTGCATGGCTCCTCGCCTTCCTCGCTTTCGTCGCCGTCCTCTTCACCCTCGCAACCCAAGCGACTGCGGAAGCGCCGCCCTCATCGATCACGTTCACCAAGGTCGGTGAAGGCACCGGCTCCGAAGTCATGTACTTCACGCTCCGCGCAGATAACACCGCGGCTGTCATCGAAGACGATGAAGACTCCGAAACAAGCGAGGACAACGGCTCCGGCCCCTTGCTGATCCAGGACTTCCTTCCTGATGGCGCGTACTGGTATCTGCTCTCTGCCGAAGTGCACGACGGCGACGGTAACAACAGCGATCTCGACTGCGTTGTCGAGGACACTGTGATCGCCTGTAATGTCCGCAACATTCTCGGCCAGCATCTGAACAAAAAGCAATCTGCCTTCGTTCACGGCTATGTCGAAATCGTCATCTACGGCGTCGCCAAAAAGTGCGGCACCTTCGATAACGTTGCACTCCTGATGGGAGCCGGATCTCCGCGAACTGCACGGGCATCTGCTAGCTTCCCATGTCCGGCCACCCCGACCGCGATTCCTACGAGTACCCCAACATCGGCGCCGACACTCGTCCCGCCCACGGCTACTCCGCAGATCATCGTTGTGACGGCCACACCTACGTCCACCCCTACAGTTCGACTAGCTCCGCTTCCGCCGAACACCGGCGATTCGGAACCCCCAGCATCACAAGGAGGTGATATGGCCCAATGGGCCTACCTTGCACTGATCGCTGGAGCGCTCACATTTGGAATCGGTGGTTACGCCGTCTCACGGCGATCTCGCTAAGCGCTCCCCCCAACAACACGAGGGGCTGGCCCAACCGCCAGCCCCTTCCGTTTATCTAGTGGAGGATAACGTATGAAACTCGCACTCTTGGTCATTGCACTCGTTGGGATCTTAATTACCTTCGTAGCCCGCGAACGGGATCAGTCCCTTGGCTACCCGACAACTGAACGCCTTACACCCGTCTCACAAACGTTCGTCTACAACGTCCCGGTCATCGCCAGCGAGCCGCCAGCAACCCCCCTCGCGATTCCAGAGATCCCCGTTCCCGTCGCCTGGATATATGCGCCGGTCCCAGAAGTTCCTGTAGTCGCAGCAGCCATAGGCGCTCCACACGAACTTTCCGCTCCCGCAAAAGTGGCTCCCCAGTCCTGCTACGACAACCCTGATCGCTACAACTGGCAGAAGTACGCCCTCCTCGTCGGATTCCCCGCCGACGTGATGCCGGAACTCCAAAAGATCATCAACGTGGAGTCAGGCGGTGGCGACCTCTGTGCCATTAATCAGAAAAGCGGCGCTAGTTGTTGGATCCAGCAGTTGCCCGGTGGCGAACAATTCTTCGACCCCTACACCTGTATGAGCCAAGGATACGCCAAATGGCTCGATGGGGGCCGATCCTTCTACCGGCACTGGTATCAGTGGTGGGGCCAGTGACGCTAAGTTAGGAACCTAACATACCCACGTATGTTAGAAACCTAACAGACGTTGCAAAAGTGTAACAGCCCGTTGACAACCGGGCTGTTTTGCTATATTCTTGACTTGTGAGCTATGAAAGCGACGACGACACCCTCTACATACCCGCTAACCAAGTCTGCGAGGACTGTTGGGCAGGATTTACGATGGTGTGGTTTGCATCTGACAATCGTCGTGTCTGCAATCGTTGCTCTGATCTACGAGTTGCCATTCTTACCAACGTGGCTACTCCCGCCCAACTAGCTGAGTACGCATCCTTACCTGGAGTAGATGACCATCGTGCAAGCCCAACCAGCAGTGTCAGTCGTCACCTCCTGCGAGCCGTGTAAGGAGATAGAGCTAACAGGCGCAGACGGTGAACCATTGATTCCGCTTGCAGCGCTGCGCAGTTTGCTTGACCAGGCAACGCCACCAGGGGACATAGATGACGACTTCGCAGACACAAACGTATCGCCAATCTTCACAAGAGAGACAGCCTAATCACGGCACGATAAGCGAAGCAAAGAACTACGGTTGCAAGTGCGCACCTTGCCGTGCGATATGGGCAGCGTATATGCGCGAGTACAGAGCGCAGAGAAGGGATAGATAAGATGGCATCAGCAGTAGACCCTGGCGAAGCATACGGAAGGCTAGTAACCGCGCCGGCATTTGGGAAGCCATCAGCGGTGCACAGTCTGGTGGAGATGTGCGTTGACATGCGCGTTGCGCCTTACCAGCACAGCGCAGGCGCGCCAACAGTGCTGCTTTACACTGGCGCTTACGAACTATCAGAAGCAGAGCGCGCAGAGATAGCAACAGGCGCACGCATCCTGCTGCACTTCACTGGTGGCGTACCCATTCACGCACTAAACATAGAAGGTGCGCCAGATGGCAAAGCTTAAGGTGCTAGAGCCTGGCACAGGCTGGTGCAGAACGCACCAGGATTGGTGCGGTACAGACCCGCCAACGCTTGCGACAGCGGCAGAGGAAGGCAAAGCGGAAGATGTGCATTGTAGTTACCACCAGGGCAGACCTTGCGTGCATTGTCACAAGATACCGCGCACGGAGCCGAAGCATTACATGGTTGGCGATAAGGTTGAACACGTATGCAGCAGCTGCTATTCGGCACTGACAAAGACACTGCCAAAGAAGCCCGCAAAAGGCACCGCTGCGCTAAGCCCGATTGGGAAGCGCGCGACCGCTGGCCCGCGTTCATAAGCCTACGCTGCAAGCGTTGCGGTTTCGTCACGACTTGCTATGGAGAAGGGGTCAAGGATGAATAGGATACTACCGCTGCTAGCTGGCACACTGTTTGTGCTTTCCTTCCTGCTTGCTGGAATTCACGCAGCGCAATGACTAGCCAGGCCGAACTACTGACAGACCCGGTAGCGTTTGTGCGCGGTGTGCTTGGGCACAAGGTATGGAAGAAACAATCAGAGATACTGCGCAGCGTTGCCGCCAACAAGCAGACAGCAGTTAAGGCTTGTCACGGCAGTAGCAAAACCTTCACTGCCAGTGAAGCGTTGCTATGGTGGCTATCGCGGTACTCAGATGGCATTGTAGTTACCACTGCACCTACCTGGTTTCAGGTAGAAAACTTGCTATGGCAGGAAGTGCATAAGGCTATCGCAACTTCGCGCGTAGCCTTCCCTAAGCCACTTTCAACAGAGCTAACCATCGCACCTGGTAACTATGCCATTGGACTAAGCACCAATGAAACGGTGCGCTTCCAAGGCTTTCATGGCGACCATGTACTGTTCATCCTTGACGAAGCGCCAGGCGTAAGGCCCGGCATTTGGGAGCACCTCACCTTGCAGTACTATTCAAACGATAGTACTGTCTCCAAACTGGACATCGCGATCCGCTACGTCCAGTACCAGTTTAGCCAGCAGCACTCCAATTGCCGTAAGGAGGCCACAGATGGACTGCCCAACGTGTCACAATAATCCACAGCAGAAGGTCGTCGCGGCTCTCGTGAATCGCGGCGGCACCGCAGGCTGTGCGCTTGAAGCCCATCCGTGCCCGACTTGTGGCGGCGGTGGTGAGATCACGCAGGACCACTATGAGCGGTTCGCCGCTGGATCCGTGGTCCATGCCGAGCGCGTTGACCTTCACATCACGATCGCCGATATGGCCATTCTCGCTGGGATCACGCCTCTCGACGTTTCTGACTACGAGCGAGGCCGACTCCCCGTTGGCCACGAAGGCGTCCGCGACAAGATCTACGCCGCCATCCAGCGGGTCAAGACAGCCCGCCGCACCGGAGTGATCGCGTGAGCGCCGTCACCGACGCCGTAATTCTAGATCGTCTGTGGGTGTACAAGAACTACCGAAATCAGTTCTTCCAGCACTACAAGACCAAGAACACCTACGTGGTGGATGCAGTCTCCCTGTTGGAAGAGGACATGACGACTGTGATGATCACGTACCATCCGGCCAACAAGGCCCAAATGTCGTTCACGCGCACAGCGGCCAATTTCTTCGAGAAAGTCACTGGCGACGACGGCGTCAAAGTGAGCCGCTTTACACGGATCGTCCCTCTAGCTGGATGAGGCCGAAATCGGAATTTTTGCAAAAATTGGGAAGGCCGGATTTTCCGGCTTTTTCCTTGCACTGGAGATCTGGTTATTTGCTGAACGGAAAGTCGCCAAAGCTCAGGCGCGTCCACTTACCGTTCACCTTGGCCCAAAGCTCATGGGCACGCATCCCCGGCTTCACCAGCGCAGTCTGCAACTCCGTGCAGCTTGCAATCGCATACGGCACTGCCCCCACGTTGATGTCAGCAGCCACGACATAGAAGATCGAGTTAGCGCGGCGGATCGCTTGCGTCTCGCCACCATCCCCCAGCTTATCAAAGACATAACACTCCCACTCCGTGTAGGTTGCGAAGCTCGCGGCGGGGATGAACGTGCCCGCAACCTGCTTCTCGCGCACGCTATATCTGATAAGCCGCGCCTCACCGGGAGCCGTGGCCTCCTTGAGTGGGATGTCGTATCGTCGCTCATCGACGTTAGGGTTCACGGCCATTTAGATGCTCCTCGTAGCGGTAGCGCGTGAGTCTGTCACGCTTGCACTCGCCTCAACCTTGTCCACGTACGTAGCCACTGGCTGCGCCTCACTATAGCTCGCGACTCCGCTCACCTCAAGGGCCATCGTCCCCACACCCAGCACCTCAAGTGCCAGCGTGGCCTGCGCCTCAATGTAGATGACCGTGCCATCTGAAAGTACGACCAGGCCGCTCAATCCAGCAGCCAGCGCCGTCGCCAGCGCACCGTTCACGTTGACGATCTGGACCCCGTTGACGATACCAGCAATGCCTGCTGCCAGTGCACTTGCACTCGCGCCCGTGATGACAAAGTCAACCTCAGCGCTAACAGCACCGGCCTTACCATCCGCACTCGCCGTACCCACCACACCAGCAATCGTGATATTACCCGATACTTGGATGATACCAGCGTAGCCCGTGGCGCTTGCACTCGCGGCCGCCCCTGTAATCGTTACGATCAGCACACCCTGCACTGTGCCAGCTTTGCCATCTGCGCTCGCCGTGCCAACTGTCCCCTGCACATTGACCGCGACCTGGATCTGCCCTGGCTTTCCATCAGCCGCAGCGGTCGCCTGAACGCCCACGATGCTCACGATCCTGAGCACCACTACGCTACCAGCATTGCCGCTCGCAGTCGCCGTCCCCGCTTCGCCCTGGATGCTAACCACGCCACCAGTAAGCACGATACCTGTGTTGCCGTTAGCTGCCGCAGTCGCAAGCGCACCGCTTACGTTTACGATCTGTGTAGCGAGGAGCAATCCAGCGATCCCGTTAGCCGTGGCCGTTGCAAGCGCACCACTCACAGCCAACACATTCTGCCCAACCACCGTACCCAACTTGCCATCAGCGGCGGCGGTCCCGAGGATGCCGGCGATCGCAGCAATCTGTACCGTGCTAACCACACCGGCTAAGCCGCTTGCGTTGGCGACGCCAAGCTCTCCGAGCACCGTCGCGATCCTCGTTGTGCTAACCGTCCCCGCCTTGCCATCAGCGGTTGCAGTCGCCAGCGCTCCCAGCACGGCTAGGATGTTCTGTCCCGTTACCGTTCCGGCCTTGCCATCCGCTGTAGCAGTCGCTAGTATGCCTACGATTGCCGCAGTCTTTAGCGCGATGATCGCGCCATCGTATCCTGTAGCGTTAGCTGTTCCTAGCGCACCACTAATCGTGGCGATGTTGGTAGTCGCCACCACTCCCGCGTTACCCGCAGCAAGTGCAGTCGCCAAGATCCCAGCGATGTCCTTCACGTTCTGTGCACTAACAACACCGACCTTGCCATCCGCGAGCGCAGTTGCGAGCGCGCCACTGATCGCCGCCACGTTCACCGTAGCGATAGTACCCAACTTCCCATCAGCCAGCGCCGTGCCAAGGATGCCAGCAATCGTGGCTTGCACTTGTGCGGCTACCACTCCAGCATTTCCAACCGCGTTGGCTGTACCCAAGATCCCCAGCACCGTGGTAGACAGCCCAGTGATGATGGCACCAGCTTTTCCATCTGCCGTTGCCGTTGCCGCCTCACCTGTGACAGAGGCGATGCGTACTGTAACAACTGTGCCCAGCTTGCCATCGGCAGATGCGGTAGCGAGCACGCCTGCAATGGTTGCCACCACCTGAGCGGCGGCGACCCCGGCTTTGCCGTCCGCAGAAGCGCTAGCAGCTTGTCCCGCCACGGCGAGCACTTGCTGTGCAGCAACAGTCCCCAGTAGCCCAGTCGCGTTAGCCGTCGCGGCAACTCCGATAATCGTGACGCTAACAACCCCGCCGCTACCAGTGTAGATGATCAGCGGCCAGTACGGGCGCGTCAGCGTTTTTGTATCGCCCTCTGTCGTCGGCCCCGGTGACCACTGTCGATACTTGTATCTAGCGCGCGGTCGCGTCCTGTTTGACCAGCGCCCGCCCTGATTGCCACGAACACCGCCTGTAGTAGATGCTGCCTTAACACGTTGCACAGAGAACGTTGGCGTAGCGATTACCGCTGCGGCACCTGTCAGAGCACTCGCCGGGACAGTGACGGTGATGGTCTCGTTGGCCGTGATGTCGTAAGCGGCTTGAGCGCTGAGAGTAATCGTGACGACAGTCGCAGATGTTCGCACCACCGTGGAGGTGGCAAGGTTGTCGCGGACTTCGTTGTTCCATCCAAGCGTCTCACTCTGTGCCGAGTCGAGGCCATCGATGATGTCTTGGCGAATCGCGTCGAACGTTCCGCCACTGGCAACGAACGTGTCCCCAGTGAGCGTGATGATAATCGTCTTGCCGCCAGCAACTATGTCCGCTTCGGTTGCTCCGACTGCGGTGCCAGTGATTGCAGCCGTACCGCCCGCAGGTGCTATAGCGAACGCTAACATCGACACCGGCCCAAATCCGCCTGTGTCTTCGGTTACTGGAATGCTTCCGGAAGCCCCTGCCGAGGCTTGGGTTTTGTAACCCATCTTGTCGCGGTTGTAGCTGCTTAGAGAGGCGGGAACCGTGAACCCGCTCGACGTAACACCGGTGCCAAGGTTGTCGGTTGCACCAAGCAGCCAGACGAGTACGCAGTCATTCACCGTAGTGGTAATGCTCGATATGTTTTGCGTCTCGTTGTAGAAGAAGTTGTCTTGAAGAATCGCCGAAGATTGAACATTGATGGGAGTGGTTGCGTTCGCACCACTCCAGCGATAGCCGACTAGAATTTGGTCGTTGTCGCCTGAGTCGCCAAGACTGAGCGTGTATGTAGCGCTACCCTCAGATGCCGCTATCTTCCACGCCGCCGAGTTGGAAGGTTCGTTAGATCCTCCGATGTCTGAATGCCAGAACTCAGTGAACCCAGACGGCCACGTTCTCGTTGCTGGCCCAGAACTCTTCTGGAAGTAGTGAAGGATGATGAGTTCGCCATCGCTTGGAGTTGCGGCGAACGTGAGGGCTTTAGAGGAAACCCCGAATTCAAGATCATCTATCGCTGAGTCGATTAGCGTGGCAGTCATTTTACATTACCGCCCGTGGATTGAAACGGTAGCCCCAGCCGTGGACGTTAGCAATGGCGTTGTCGCCAAGGGCATAGCGTAAGCGCTTTACTGTAGTCTTGTAACTATCGCTCGTGCCAGGAATATACTTCGGGTAGGCGGCGAGGAAGTCGCCCAGAGTTTCCGCCAATGTGGGCGGCAACTGACGCTCGAAAATCCCGTTGCGGCGAATCTCTCCCGTGGACGGGAGAAATTGCCACGCACCGAAGGTGTACCCCTTCTTTGCCCAGTGCGCCGCTTCGGCGGCAGTAACTGAGTCGCCGTCCGGGTAGATTCCCGGTTCCATCAGGCTGCGTTGCCCTGGATCATGCGGACGAGGCCGCTGTAGGTCGTGGCGGTCGTCGCGGGCTTCGCAAGCTCTATGAAGCAGAGGCAGGCATCGGTTAGCACTTCCTCAAGGTTCACGTCGCTGTTGATACCGTCGATCATTGCGCCCGCGTAAGCCAGGCCGATTGGAACGATCATCAATGTTTGATAAAGGATCACGTTCATCACGCCAGTCGCAACTGACGCCGAACACTGGTACGAAGTGAAGTCTGAAACACCAACGTCTGGCGAGTTCAGCACGGCGAATTGGTTAGCGCCAACTGCGTGGTCAAAGGTGTCTGTGGTAGCACCAGATCGTCCAGTCTGTGCCGTCGTTGCTTCAGCCGTGTTACCGTTGTCATCGACGTAAGTAAACGTGTTGTTGTGCGCGGTAGCCGCGAGGTTTGTACCGCCTACAACCATCGACAAGACAGAACCGCGAGACGATCCTGATGCACCTGTACCAGCGTAGCGAGTTGGCGTCATTGTCACGGTCTGGGCACCAGTACTCGCCATCGCGGGAGCGCCGTGCCAGATGCGGTCAATGATGGCGATCACGTTGCCGTTGACGGAACCCTGAGCGGTGCAACCGACAAGATGTTTCGTGTAGCCAGAGTCTGGGTTTCGCTGACCAAGAGCGCCGGTCGTTGTGCGATCGCAGTTTGTGCCACTCGCGAGCGCCGCGCCAACTGCACCAGCGGCAGGAAGACCTGTGGTGCGCCACAAATCTGCTGCCACGCCGACAACGCCAGTCGGGCCTACCTTCGAGAACGGACGCAATTCGTTGTTTGCGGACACGGACGCTTTCGCCAGCAGATCGCCAAGGTCGGCAAAGCCGCCTGTACCGAAAGCTGTGTGATCGGGCTTGAGAAGCTCCAAGATTGCGCGTCCGTACGAGTAGCCCTCGCCCAGCTTTGTCGCCACCAGGGATCCCTGGTAAGCGTACACCTGTGGCAGGCCAGAAATCGGGATCGCTTTGCCTTGTCCGACCGAGAACTGAAGTGTAGAGCGGAGAGCTTGCTCACCGATGAGGCCCGCGACCACACTTTCTCGTGGCTGTCGCCAACTGTGAAGCCGTGGACTCTTGCGAGGATCGCTTCCGCGCAACCCATTCACAATCTTGATACCAGTCATGCGATCCTCCTGTTAGCAAGAGGGCCGGGATCTCTCCCGGCCCTCTCGTTTGCGTCCCCGCCTTGATCCTAGCTCCCGTTTATGGGAAGCCCGTCGCGTCGGTGGCCGTAATGGTCATCCACCCAGAGGCGTTGACCTGATAGGTGAACGTGCCGCCGCCAGATGCTGTTTCGTTCTGGCCGAAGTCAGACCAGAGGAGCAGCGGGTTCGTGGCGGTTGTACCCGGCGTCGAGTCGCTGATCGTCAGGATGCGGGCCGTGTTGCCAGCGCCAGTGAATGTCCACTGCGGATCAGCAGAGTCCAGCGTATGAACGTTGGTGCTGGTCGTTGTGGTCGGGCTGGTAACCGTCAAGCCGCCAGCGGTGTATCCGTTCGCCGTGGACAACTCGTTGGTGAGGTCGTTCTGATAGTCGTGCGTGTCCTGGTTCGGCACGTAGGACGATGTATGGAGCATCGCCTTGATCGTGTCAGAGTTCCAGTCGATCTCCTTGTTGAAGACCGAGATGAAAGCCTTGGCGTAGATGTAAGTCGTGACAGCCGTAGAGTTATCCCTCCCCTCTGAAGTGCGCGAGGTAGCTAATGGCCGCGTTCAGGAGATCTGGTTTATCGGCAAAGAAGCCAATACCTGAGTTACAACGCTTGCAGAGCAAACCTCGTAGCTCTCCTGTTTCGTGGTCATGATCGATACAGAGGTCATCTGTCACTGCGCAGATCTGGCAGGCGTTACCCATTTCTGACTTAAAGGCTTCGTAGTCAGCTTGGGACAACCCAAACCTATACTTGCGAGTACGCGCTAACGTGTTAGAGCGGAAGTTACCCTCATCGGCATGATACCTACTGCGAAGGTGTTTGTTACGGCAGTCTTTGCAATCGGGGTGCCTCTTATAGCGTGCCACGCTGTGACGAGCAAAATCCTCTACGGGTTTCGTCAACTCGCATTTGTTGCAAGTCTTGGTAACCCAAGGGATCTCTAGCGTCGCAGTCGTGACAGCCATTAGACGCCACCTTCCTTGCCATCAGCGCCTGCGCTGGCTGTTACGCCCTCAACGAGAGCGTTGACGATCTTCGCCCTCACCTCTGGGCTACTGTTTGCGATGATCCTGGCCGCTTCTTCAGAGGCCCGCTCATCGTCGATCTTGCCCGCCATGACCCGGTTGATTTCTCTCGCCTGATCGAGGAGGGCGTTGGCCTGCTGGACAGTCTCAGTCTTGAGAACATCCAACTCACCAACGGACAGCTTTTCAAGGTCCACGGGAGCCTCTCTCATAATGATGGCGTGCGCCTGCAAGCGTAAGGCGCCCACGGGGAGCCTGTCAAGTGTCAGTCGGTCGGCTTCACCGGCTGTCTATAGTCGGTCTTGGCACCCGCTATACCGGGGCCAAGGAAGATGTGGCGGCGCGGTGCCCTTAACTCCGCACAGTCAGGCGCATGAATCCTTAGCGCAAGGTACGAGATGAATCCGTCGTTGCACAGCGGGCAGATGTGGACACTCTCGTCATCGCCCATAGCTCGCGCCAGCGACTCAGCATCCTGCACGGTCACCACTTCCTCGCCGTTCACCACGGCCCGCTCAAGAGGATTCGCCACCGTGTGGCCGTGCTTTGCATCCGCTAGGAAACGCCCAACCGCCCCGTGGATTAGCACGGAGCGTATCGGGTAGCCCTCGCCATCGCGGGGGCCGGTCCAGTCAGGATCGACGGCGTTGATGCTAACCATTGATCAGCTTCCACGCCTTCGGACCATTCTCATGATCACAAGCGAGGAACGAGATCCGCTTGCTGCGCACCAGCGACGAGTTCAACTCAGTGGCGGTGTCATCAGCCGGATTGTATGGCGGGGCAACGCCGTCGCTCTTGTTCACCTGCGCGAAGAAGCCAGCGGCATCCAGTGTGTCGTACGATGAGAGCATCGTCTTGAAGTCGCCGTTGGCCACAGCCAGCAGCCCGCGTTCGTATTCAGCCATCATGTTGAGTTCCTCCTGAGCGCGCTTGATAAAGATGTATGGATCGTAACAACGCTCGACAAGGCCACTGATGTACTTGTCGCGGCTGAATCCCCAATGGATGTGCGGGCCGGTGCTGAGGCCACTGTTGCCGCTCTTTGCAATCGGCGTACCCGGTCCCACGCGGTCGCCAACGGCGCACCAGAACTCTGAGAGATGCGCGTACACGCTGAACACATCCGTCAGCAGCCGCTCATCATAACCATGGTACAGGACGATCCAGTTGCCGAACGTGCCCCAGGTGTAGATGCCATCTACGACGGCCTCGGCTGGTGCGTACACTGGCACGTAGGCCACGCCCAGATCGATGCCGGTGTGCATGGACTTGGTGACGGAGACATCGTTGAAGATCTGCGTCATGGTGCCGTCTTGGGGCCAGCCTTCAAAGCTGCCACCCTGCACGTAGCCCGCGTCACCGTTGATGACTTCTGAACCTTCCAACACTAACAACATTAGAGGTACTCCTCGATGCCAATGGCATCGCCCCAGTTTTCGCCACCGCCCCAGATCAAGAGTTCTAGGTCGTCTCTCTTAATCCAGAATTCACCGCCATTACCTGCCCACTGGTTTCCTCCACCGATACCCCATCCGCGCCCCCAGCTATTTCGGCATCGATAGGCGTCACGCGGATTGGAGTACCCGCGAACGAGATATTCGTGGCCTCCAACCACTGATCCAGTGGGTCGGACAAAGCCGTTGGCGTCAGGATTAAACATTCCTTGTCGCCACGTGGTTCCGACCAAGACAGGCCCAACGGACAAGATCCAGCTTTTGAGATCTCCTGGCTGTTGCGCCCACAGGTATCGTTTAACACGTCCTTGATCTTTGAGCACGGAAAGCAGGGCGCGAGCATAAGTCCCCTCCACGGTTGGGATGCCGTCGATCTTCTTGCATTCGTGATAGAGGCGTAAGCCGGTCAAGTTATCAACTGTCGTGCGCGTGGGGCTGTTCTGCATCCAGTTGGCACCAGTGTAGCCGACGCACGCGCCGACGTTACCCTGATCGAGTGTGAGCATGCCGGGATACCAGTACTTGGAAGTGGGCACCGGCTTTGTGATCCCCTCAAGGAGCGCGGACATAGGATGATCCCTCGGATCCGCCGGTCCCTGAACACGTCCCATCTCTCGTTGTCCGCTAGCTGGCTGCGTCAATGTAGTCCTCCGTCATGGCGTCCTCGATGGCATCCTCAAAGGACGGCATATTGGATGGTGCGAGCGCACCCCTGGGAACGCCCTGACGCACAAGTTCTGGATTCTCCAACGGCGACGAAGTGCGCGTGCCAGCAATCAGTTGAGCAAACTCGCGCTTGGCACCCTCTGGGATGTTGTACTTCGTGGCGACCTTGTTGAAGTTGGACACAATTTGGACGAGGATGCTCTGCAACTCGATGACCGGGATACTATGGCGCTTGCCGTAGCGCATCTCGTACTCTTGCTTGACGAGCTTGCCCAGCAGTTCGATCTCTTCGACGGGGAGCACGGGGAACAGGATAGCTGGCGTATCTGGCAGCGTGCCGGTGTTGGCGGCTGCAAGGGCAACCGCATCCATGTACTCGTCATAGCGATCCATGGTGTCTTCTGCGATGGCGCGCTTACGACGGATCATCGCCTTGAGCGTGGCAATGTGCTCCGTAAGCTGAAGCAACTCGGGATCATTCTTGAGATCCTCAATCTGATCCCGTAGGCTCTGGCGGTAGGTGGCGGGCCGCTTCCCGTATGCTTTGCTGTGTGCACCAGTGGTCATCGTGCCGGACAGCCCGCCGTGCAGGTAGCACCGCTTAAACGGATCCATCTTCTCGGTGCCGTAGCCTGCAAGCTGCATGCACACGGTTTCCTTCTTACGGAGCTTCGCGCCGCAGTGCTTCTTGGGGTCAAACTTGGCGGGGATTATCAACCCCTCGCGGCCACCTTTAGGTTCAGGCATAGCGCTAGCATATATAAGGGAAGCTGTCGGTGTCAACAAACTTTGCATTGACAACACAAATGTGCCCTGCTATTATAACAGTATGAGTAATAGCCCTGCCACCTCCGCCTCCACTGCTGCCTGGCCTGATATCGGAAAGACCATTGCCATGGTCCGAATGGAGATGGATCACGGTGGCAAGGATATCAGGGACATCCTCCTTGAGCAACTGGCTAATTGTCCCACGGACAAGGAAGCCGCCCGCTACCTTGGCATCGACAACACGACGATGTCCACGTGGCTGGTCAAGCTGCGTATCGATAATCATGCCGGTGTGATCCGCACCGAACGCCGCGACATCTAGAGTGTACT
>OFRO01000447.1_pt1 | contig 14751 bp, 18 predicted proteins | sample 1543091 | NCBI WGS metagenome assembly OFRO01 (sample SAMN07774217, study PRJEB24372) | wastewater metagenome | isolation source: Exp Tend NO 10WW | collected 2016-02
ACGCGCTCGACGCCGAGTACGCCAAGAAGCTGGGCGTCGACATCGACAACCTGCTGGTCTCCCAGCCCGACAACGGCGAGCAGGCGCTCGAGATCGCCGACATGCTGGTTCGCACCAACGCGATCGACGTGATCGTCATCGACTCCGTCGCGGCGCTGAGGCCGAAGGCCGAGCTCGAGGGCGAGCTCGTCGACGACGTCGAGGCCGCGCAGGTGGGCCCGGGCCCACGCGCTCGTCGGCGCCGGCGTATCCGCCGCGCAGATGGCGAACAGCATGCGGATGGTGGGTCCGCAGATCACGGACATCGTCACGCAGCTCGCGGGCGGCCAGGCGCCGCTGCAGGTGTTCATCCAGCAGGGCGGGCAGCTTCGCGACATGTTCGGCGGGATTGCGCCGGCGGCGAAGGCGCTGGGCACCTCGCTGCTCGGGCTGGTGAACCCGTACACGGTCGCCGGCGCCGCGGTCATTGCGCTCGGGGCGGCCTACAAGGCCGGGTCGGCCGAAGCCGATGCCTACACGCGCGCGCTGATCCTGTCCGGGAACGCTGCCGGAACGAACGTGTCGGCGCTCACGCAGATGGCGCGCAACCTGCAGTCGGTTTCGACCACGCAGGGCGCCGCGGCCGCCGCGCTCGTGGAGATGGCCAGCAGCGGCAAGATCGCCGCGGAGAACCTGCAGCAGTTCGCGGGCGTGGCGGCGTCGATGAACCGGCTCCTGGGCACGCCGCTGGCCGAGACCCGCAAGCAGTTCGAGGACCTGGCCAAGTCGCCGACCGATGCTGTCCTGAAGCTGAACGACGCGACGAACTTCCTCACGGCCTCGACGCTGCGCCAGATCAAGTCCCTGGAGGACCAGGGCAAGGCCGCGCAGGCCGCGCAGGTCGCCGGCACCGCCTACGCCGACGCGATGGACGGCCGGATGAAGACCCTCGAGGCGAGCCTCGGCCTGGCGGAGCGGTCCTGGCTCGCGATCAAGGACGCGGCCAAGGGCGCGTGGGACGCGATGCTCAACGTCGGGCGCCAGGAGACCCCGGGATCGCAGCTCGAGCAGATCAACGCGCGAATCGCCGGCCAAGGGGCGCTGATCGATCGCGTGAAGTCGTCCGGGATCGGTGCGGTGGCGCAGGCCAAGCAGATCGAGCAGATCAACGCGCAGACGAAGGTGCTCGAGGAGCAGCGCGCGTCGTTGCAGCGCCAGGCGATCTTGCTGGACAAGGTCGGCCAGATGGAGGCGGACCGCAAGGACACGACCGAAGGCACGGCCGGGTTCCTGAAGCTGGAAGAGCAGAACCTGAACCGCACGCTCAAGATGGAGCAGGAGATCGCGAAGGCGCGCGAACTCGGCGCGCGCGGTCAATTCGAGCAGGCCAGGGTCGAGGCCCTCGTCGCGAACATCCGCGAGAAGTACAAGGACAAGGGCTCGACCGGAAAGAGCAGCGCGCAGCAGCAAGCCGAGGACTACGCCAAGATCATCGGCGAGCTCAACCAGGTGCAGGAGAAGTACCGCGCCGAGGTCGAGAACGTGTCCGAGGCCGAGAAGATCCTGGCCAAGGCGCGCAACGAGGGCAAGCTGCAGGGGCTGCGCGCCGAGTACCTCAAGGTCATCGAGGCGAAGGCCGCCGACGTCGAGACCACGCGCGCGCTCCAGGACGCGGAGAAGCGCCGCTTCGACGCGCTGGTCGCCCAGATCAACGTCGACGTCTCGGCGGCGGAGAAGAACGCCGACACGAACGAGACCCTGCGCCGGCAGCTCGCGGACCTCGATGCCTCGACGCGCAAGCTCGGGGCGACGAAGTCTCAGCTCCTGGAGATCGAGCAGCAGGACCTCGACCTCAAGATCGAGTCCGCCGAGATCGACCTGCGGCTCGCGGAGATCGCGGGCAAGTCCACCGCGGCGCTGCAGACGCAGGTCGACCTGCTGCGCCAGCTCAAGGACGCGCGCGCCGCGGCCTACGGAAAGCAGCAGGCGATCGACGCGGAACAGGCGGGCTACGAGACGCTCAAGCGCCAGCAGGAGGCAGCGCAGAAGAGTGCCGACGAGATCAACCGGGCGCTGACCGATTCGCTCTTCAGGGCCGCGGAGAACGGCAAGAACGCCTTCCAGACGCTGCGCGACTCGATCCATGGCATGTTCAATAACATGGTGCTCAAGCCGATCGTGCAGGCGGCGTTCGCGCCGATCTCCGGGGCGATCAGCGGCGCCACGCAGGGCGTGACGAGCGCATTCGGATCGTCGCTCGTCGGAAGCTCGGCCGGCAGCCTGCTCGGCGGCGGGTCTCTGTTCGCCGGCGGCATCTCGAACGTGGGCGCGAACTTCGCGTTCTCGGGTCTCGGTCAGTCGCTCGGGCTGTCGACCGCTGCGGTACCGGAGGCCATGATCGCCGCCGAGCTGACGTCGGCCGGTTCGATCGCCGCCACGATCGGCGCCGCCGTGCCGTGGATCGCCGCGGCCTACGCGCTGTATTCGATCTTCTCGGGCCCGGGCGGCGCACCGAAGGTCGGAGGCAGCGCGACCGCCAGCCTGGCGGGCCTGCTCCCCGATGCGACGCGCTTGTTCACGCCGAGCGGAGCGGACACGCAGCTCGGCACCACCGTCACGCAGCTGGTCACGAGCGTCGACAAGCTGGCAACGACCTTCGGCGGCTCGGCGCAGAACCTGCGCATCGGCCTGGGATTCGACACGGACCCCGGCGGGCAAGCGGCGAACCGAATCGCGTCCTACGTCGAGACCGCGATCGGACGGGTTCCGTTCCTGCAGACCGGTCGAGATGTCGGACGCGACGAAGCGACCCTGAAGACGGAGCTTGCGACCGAGGGCAAGCGCGTGATGCTGGCGGCGCTGCAAAACGCCGACTTGCAGAACGGGTTCGCCGAGATCTTCGCGCGGCTCGATCCGGCGACCGCGGCGCCCGAGGCGATCGACTCGCTGATCGAGCTGGCGACGAAGCTCAACGACCTCGGAGAAGCGGCCAAGCAACTTCCCGGCGTCATGGGATCGGTGGCCGAGCTGTCGGCCACGGCGCGCGAGGCGCTCATCGGGTTCGCCGGCGGCCTGGACGCGTTCGTCGCGAACCAGTCCGGCTACTACCAGAACTTCTACTCCACCCAGGAACGCGCGACGCAGTCGCAGAAGAACCTCACGGCCGCGTTCCAGTCGCTGGGGATCGCGTTCGAGCAGGTCGACACGCGAACTGAATTCCGCAACCTGGTCGAGGGTCTCGACCTCACCGACAGCGCGCAGGCTGCGCTGTACGGTGGGCTGCTCAAGCTGCAGCAGCCACTGTCGGACTGGATCACCGCGACGGATGACCTGGCGCAGTCGTCGCGGGACGCGGCCGACGCGATCTCGCGCCAAGCGCTGGAGACCCGGCGCGGCGACCTGAACACGCAGATCAGCGACCTCACGGCCACGTACGGCGACCTCTCGAAGAGCCTCGACCAGCTCGAGAACCCGGCGCGCACTGTCGCGCAGCGCTTCATCGACCTCGGCACGGAGATCTCGAATCTCGACACCGAGATGCGCCGCATCCTCGGCACCGGTGGCCTGTCGCTCGTCGACCAGCTCTCGGCCGCCGTGAACTCGCGCGCGGGCGTGTTCGGCGCGCAGCAGACGCTGCAGGACACGCGCAACTCGACGATCGTCCAGCAGTTCCTCGACAACGGCGACAAGCAGGGGGCCGTCGACTTCCTCACGACGATGTTCGACTGGCTCGTCGCGGCGATCCCGACCGCCGATAACCCGGCTGAGATGGCCTCGCGCGCGGCCGCGGTGCTCACGCAGCGCTCGAGCATCCAGGCGTCGATCACCACCGATAGCGCGCAGACCGAAATCGACCGCATCCGCACCGCGCGCGAGCTGCGGATCTCCGGGCTGGAGACCGAGATCGAGAACCTGCGGACGATGGCTGGCGTCGCCGATGACATCGCGCGCACGCTCACCGACCTGCGCACCGGGTCGCTGTCCGCGCTGTCGCCGATCGATCAGCTCGCGGCCGCGCGCGGGAACTTCGACGCGATCCTGACTGGCGCGCAGGCCGGCAACGTCAAGTCGCTCCAGCAGCTCACCGGCGCGGCGACCGGATACCTGCAGGAGGCGCAGTCGTTCTTCGCGTCCGGCGGCGACTACGCCGGAACGTTCGACTCCGTGACCAACGCGCTCGACGCGGTGGGCATGAGCCTCGCGGACGTCCCGACGCAGCTATCGGTCGCGCAGGACCAGCTCACCGAGCTGCGCAACACGAAGGATTCGAGCGCGACGACGGCCACGAACACGACCGACATCCTCATCGGCCTGGGCACGATCGAGACGGCTCTGGGGACCGCGCTCACGAACAAGGATTCGACGATCGCGACACTGACGACCGCGATCAACGCGCAGATCACCGCCTGGAACGGCGAGCGGGACGCGCTGCGCGGCGAGTTCGAGACCGTGCGGCTCGCCTACCAGGAACTGGTGGACGACCTCGACCAGGTGACGCGCGACCTCGCGCGGCTCGCCGGTGACGCGAACCTCACCGCCGCGCAGAACGGATGAAGCTAGCGGCGCGCCTCACCGCTGCGGTCGATGCTGACGGCACACAGCTCCAGCTGATCGTCACGCGCCCCGGGTGCGCCTTCCGCACCGGCGCGAGCGGCGCGCCGGCGAACACGCCGGCCTACGATCGGTTGCTCGACGGCGGGAACTTCGACCGGTCCATCGCGGCGAATGGAGCCAACGGTGCGCGGCTCGTGTACGGGATGACCGGCGCGTCGTTCGGTGACGCGTCGCTGGAGAACACCGACGGCCTGTTCGACGAGCTCGCCACCTGGGGCACGGCCGGGTTCCTGTACGAGCTGTTCGCCATCGACGACCATTCCGCGACGATCACCGCGTACGAGAGCTTCCCGGCCGCGTGGGAGCCCGTGTTCACCGCGAAGATGGTTGCGGTCACATCCGACGGCGCGACGACCAGGATCAGGCTGCGGGATGCCTTCGACGGGCTCGAACGCCCGATGTGCCCGCGGTTCGCCGGGACGGGCGGCGCGGAAGGCGTGGCGTCGCAGGCCGGCACCGCCAAGCCGGTCGTCGTGGGGGGATGCCTGAACGTCGAGCCGCAGCTCGTCGACGCACAGCGCCTCCTATACATCGTCTCCGGAATCGGTGCGGTCAGCGGGCACCACGCAAAGGACAGCGGCTCGGTGGTCGCGCGCGCGCTCACCGCTGGCGCCCAGGAGCTGAACGCCGCGGCCGACTACGACGCGCTCTGGGCGCTGTCGGTGCCGCGCGGCCACTACGTCACGTGCACCGACGCCTCGGCGATGAAGTTCGGCACGCAGCCCGTCGGGCAGGTGACGTGCGACGCGGTGTCGTACCGCTACGGTGTGCCGCGGACGAACCCGTCGGACGTGATCCTCGACATCGCCGAGGCGGCGAACATCGACGGGTTCACGTACGACATGACCGCGATCAGCGACCTCTGGGCCTGGTGCGATTCGTGGGACGCGAAGGTCGGCTTCTACGCGAAGGACGAGTCGACCACCTACGCCGACGCGCTCTCGGCGATCTGCTCGAGCATCGGCGCCTGGTGCGGTTTCACGCGCGAGAACGTCTTCACCGCGCGCCGCGTCGTCGATCCCGCGGGCGAGACGTCGACGATGACGATTCGAGCCGACGAGTTCATCAGCATCCGGCGCACGACGACGGGCGACCCGGGCCGCGGGGTTCCGTACGCGAACATCGTGCAGCTCCACCCGCGCAACTGGACGGTCCAGACAACCGGACTCGCGGGTGTCGTTCCTCCGGAGGTGCGCGCGCAGCTCGCAAAGCGCTTCCCGAAGTCGCTGACGACTCAGTGCACGCAGGTCGCAGCGTCCAGCCCATTCGACGACGTGCCGGTCACGCAGCAGTTCGCGGGGGCGCAGGACTACGTCGTGGAGACCTACACGTACGCGCGCCGCGTGACCTCCAGCGGCGACCTCGATGCCGCTGATCCGGCGCCGCCCGCGGTGTTCACAGATACGATCGGCGCGCCGCGCGACATCCTCGACGTGGAGGTACCGATGACCGTCGAGCGCATCCAGGATGCGGACATCGGAGGCGTCGTCACGCTCGACGACGGGCGCTACGCCGACGCGAAGAAGTTCATGGTGCTCGGGATTCGCTATCGCTGCGGGGCGTCGCCGTCCCTCACGTACACGCTTTGGGGGTGAGGCATGTTCGGACCGAATCTCATGCTGGGCGCCCCGGATCGGGCACTGGCCGGCACGTTCTCCGGAGGCTCCTACCGCGCCGGCTATGGCGCCTCCGCGATGGGCAGCGCCGAGGTAACGTCGGTCGCGCGCACGACGGACCTCACGCTTGCGTCCACGCAGGTGATCGTGGACCTGGGCGCTGCCTACACGTTCCAGGCGATCGCCGAGATCAACCACAACCTCCCGCAGGCCGCGCAGCGTGCCCTGAGCTTCGGCACGACCTCCGGAGGGTCCGAGGTCGGCTCCGTCGCGATGGAGGACGTCTGGGCGATCACGTGGTCGGAGACCGGAGTCGAGTGGCTCGCGCCTGACTGGTGGGGAGGCGGGCTCGACACCGGCATCTACGGCTGCCCGTACATCGCCCCGAAGATCCTGCCCGCGCCGGTGACCGCCAGGTACGTCAAGGTCGAGTGGGACGTGCGCACGAGCGCGGAAGCGTACCTGATGGTCGGGCGCCTTGTGATCTGTCCGATGTTCCAGCCGCGGCGCGGCGCGGTCTACGGCATCGACCATGGCCGAATCGACGGGAGCACGAAGACGAAGCTCAAGGCCGGCGGGTTCGCCGCCGAGGAGGCGCGCGCACCGAGTCGCGTGTCGTTCTCGCTGCCGATCATCGGCACAGGCGCCGAGGAGTACCGGCTGCGTGACATCCTGCGCCGGCAGCGCACGGTGCGCGACGTGCTGTACATCTCGAACCCGTCCGACCCGCTGCGCATGCAGATGACCTCGTTCCTGGGCACGATCGACGAGTTGCGCGGTGCGCGCAGGATCTCCCACGACGCGAATTCGATCGACCTCTCGATCACGGAGCGGATGTAGATGTCGCTCGATGGCGCGTTCTACGGCTTTGCGAGCGTGTCCGAGGCGAGGGCAGCCTGGAAAGAGCAGCTCGCCCGCGTCGCCCAGGAGTACATCGACGCGGGCGTGATCGTCGACGCGCTGCTCGGCGGATCTCCGACGCCGCCGGCGAACGTCACGTTCGCGACCGACGCCGACTCGCTGTCCGCGCTGCTGGAGGCCGTCACGGCACTGACGAGGGGACAGACGACCTCGGTCATGTGGCAATCCACGGACGGCGATTGGTTCGAGCTGCGACCTCCGCTCGTCGACGAAACCGGCACGATGGCGGCGAGCTGCGCGCTCACGTACGTGACGGCATGCCGCGCGAACTGGCGGTACCTCGACGCCGCGATCGGCGCATGCGCGACGATCGACGCCGTGGTGGCGCTCGACCTGTCGACCGGCTGGCCCAGCCGCGCGTGCAGCGCGGGCGGCACGGCCGGCGACGAGTACGTGCTGGCGCTCTACTCGCCCGGAAAGCCTGACGCGTCCGAGATCATCTTCGCGCACACGTTCACCGAGCGCGTGTCGTTCCCCGCGAACTTCGCAGGGAGCATCTGGGGGTGCACGGCTGACGCCTCCGCCTCCGCGGTCCTCACCGTGAAGAAGAACAACGCCACGATCGCGTCGGCCACGTACGGAGGGTCCCCGAGCTCGGGTGTCGTGAGCGGGATGTCCGCGACCACGTTCGAGTCCGGGGACAAGCTCACGGTGCACGCGCCGGGGTCGCAGGACGCGACGCTTGCGGGGATCGACGCGACGCTGGTCGGGCGGTTCTGATGCCCCATTTCCATGGCAGCACGTACGACCTCACCGTCTACAAGGTCGACCCGGCGGACCTGTCGCAGACCGACAGCATCGTGCCAGACTATTCGGCAGGGATCGGCGGCGACGATTTCTGCAACCTCATCGATTGGAAGGTCGACCAGGCGACCGGCGTCGGGTACTTCCTTACCGAGCTCGCATACTCATTGGTACAGAATCCGCCCGAGATTTTGCGTCTTGACCTCTCGACGTTCGCGGCCGGGCTATCGTCGACCGTGGTGTCCGACATCACGTCGGACGGATACGGGAACCGACTGTGCCTGGACTCCGCGAACGGGCGCCTCTTCGCATACGGGTTCTTCTACGACTACGGCGCGGGATACGACAAGGTCGTCGTGTCGCACTTCGACACATCCGACATGTCGCTCGTCGCGACGTGCACGCTCGACAACGCGTACCCGGGCGAGACCCAGTACTGGAAAGCGGACGTCTGCGAGACCGACGGGACGTACCTGTACATCTCGACGAACGGGTACACGGCGGCGGGCTGGCAGATCGTTCGCATCCGAATCTCCGACATGACCGAGCAGGGCGTGATCGGTCTCGCAACGGAGGGGTTCAAGGACACGAGCTCGGGCTACATCTCGCCGGGCTATCTGTACTGCGGAGCGCGCAAGACCTCCGACAACAAGCCGGTCGTGATCAAGGTCGACCTTTCGACGTTCACGTACTCGGATTACGTGTACGTGACCAGTCTCGCGAACGAGTATGCGGTCGGACTCTGCGGGGATGGAACCGACCTGTACGTGTCGACGTCTGGAGCCGGCGGGACTGCGGGAAGCTTGAACAAAATCTCGCTGTCCGGGTTCACGGCCGGGTCTCCCGTCTCGCTGTCAGCCGGCAATCCGCTCGGCGTGTACCTCTCTCTATCGCAGGCGGGCGACCTGCTCGGCGTGACCACGTCGACGGACGGATCGAAGCGGGTCACGAAGTTCCGCTTCGATAAATCCGACCTGTCGACTCTCGACAGCGAAATGACCACGTACACGCACTCTTTCTATGTGTCGGCTCCGCTGATCGACTACGCAGGCGTCGTTGCTGCTGCGCGCCGGTACGCCGTCCAGAACGCCATCACGCGCCGCCGGTGACGACCGGCCGGCCTTGCGTGTATCTCTGCGCCCAATCGACACCGAAGGGCGAGCATGGCGAATCAGATCCTGCTGGATTACGCGGGAACGCCGCGACACCGCTGGCACCAGGTCTGGAGATCCCCGGGCACTCCGCGCATGTGTCCCGAGATCATCCTCGACCGGTACACCGAGACCGGACCACAGGGCCGCACGATCAAGGACGGCGCGAACGTCGACGAGCTGCCGACGTTCGACGAATGGCGCGAGCTGTTCCCCCAGGAGCACCTCGACACCGGGCAGCCGGACAGCGGCGCCTCCACGCCGCCCCCGGAGCCCCCGCGGCCGCGCGTCATCCTGTCGGCCGGGTACACGCCCACCCGCGTGCGGGTGACGGCGATCCCGTCGATCCATGCCGGCGCCTGGGCGAGCCCGGCCGAGTACGAGGATTGGGCGGCGGAGCAGCGCAAGCTGCGCGGCGCGATCATCGCGCTGGGCGTCCCGTTCTACGTGCGCGAGCAGTGCGACGGCACCGTCCTGCAGGCGCTGGCCAACATCGAGCCGGTGCTGCTCGACGACCAGGCCACGCGCATCGACCTGGACCTGTGGTGGGACCGGATCGAGATGTACGCGCCGGCGCACGGGATCCTCGCGTACCGCGAGTTCATCGACGCGATCAACGACGGGCGGCCCTGAGCAGTCCATGCATGCCAGTGAAGAACAACAACGTGCAGACAGACGAAGAGGAACCGCAATTGTCGCCATCCGAGCGGCGGGAATTGCGCCAGATGATGGAACGCGATCGGCGCGCGAAATGGCTGGCGTCCACCATCCGGGTCTGGGCGCTGTGGATCACGGCGGTGCTGGCGGCGCTCGGGTTCGGATTCGACGCGATCAAGAAGGTCGTGCGGACCGCCGTTGGTCCTTCGGGGCTGCCGTGAACACCGTGCGCAGGATTTCTCAGTGGATGCAGCGGACCGTATGGCTCGCCGCCGCGCTCGTCATCATCCAGGCCGCGCTCGTCGTCTGGTGGGCGCTCGATCGAGAGCCACCGTTCGAATACCTCGATCATCAGCAGGTCGAGGTGCTCGACGCCGACACGGTGCGGCTTGAGTACCAGGCCGTCCGGCACCGCTCGTGCGACCTGTCTGCGAGCCGCTACGTCACGGACTCGGCGGGCTTTCGCTGGTACCTGGTCGACCAGACCCTTCGCGCGAGCGACGTCAAGCAGCTCGACTTCGACACCCCCGGAAAGGTTCGACTCGTGCTCCCGATCCCCGCCGGCGCGAGGCGCGGCGACATGGCCTACGTCGCCAGGCTCGAGTACCGCTGCAACCCGCTGCACACCTATTGGCCGATCACCGTCATGGTGCGCGTGCCGTTCCGGATCGGATGATGCGCGTGCGGCTCATCGACGACTGGCGCCGCGTGCTGCGCCGCGCGTGGTCGATTCGACTCATGGTGCTCGCCGCCGGGCTTTCCGGGTGCGAGGCGCTCCTGCCGCTCGTCACGGACAGCCTGCCGTGGCCGCGCTGGCTCTCGTCGCTGGTCGTGTTCTGGATTGTGGCCGGCGCGTTCGTCGCCCGACTGGTGGCGCAGCGTGGCAAGTAGAGCGCAGCGCATCGGCGGCGCCGCGGCCATCGCGACCGCGCTTGCGATCCCGGCCGAAGGGCTGCGCCAGGTCGCCTACCGCGATCCGGTGGGCATCCCGACGATCTGTTTCGGCAGCACGAAGGGCGTGCGCATGGGCGACACCGCGACCGTCGAGCAGTGCCGCGAGATGCTCACGCGCGAAATGCTCGAGGCGGTCGAGCAGGTGGACCGCTGCCAGCCCGGGCTCCCGATCGAGGTGCTCGCGGCGTTCGCCGACGCCGCCTACAACATCGGCCCGCTCGTGGCATGCGACACCGGCCGCTCGACCGCCGCGCGCATGCTCGCAGCGCGCGACTACCGCGGCGCCTGCGAGCAGCTCGCGCGCTGGGACAAGGCGCGCGTCGCCGGCGTCATGGTGACGCTGCCGGGACTCACCAAGCGCCGCGCCGCCGAGCGCGAAGTCTGCCTGCGGGGCGCGGCCTGATGGACGCACACGACACCGTCGTCGCGCTGCGCGAGCACCGGCGAGACCTCGCGCGCGATCGGCGCGCCTGGCGCCACTTCGCCGCCGGCGTGCTGGCCGGCATCGGGGCCCTGATGGCCGTCTTCGTCGTCTCCGCGCTCTGGAGGTAGCCCATGAACATCTGGTTCCGCATCCTCGCCGTGCTGCTGATCGCCTCGGCCGTGTTCGGCGTCGGCTACCGGCGCGGCTGGTTCGCCGGAGACGAGGCCGCCCGGCGCGACCTCGAACCGAAGATCGTCGCCCTCGAGGCGCAGCGAGTCGAGGCCGAGCGCCAGGCCGCCGCCGTGCGCGAGGCGAGCCGGCTGCGTGCCGATCAGCTCGCCGCCGAGCTGGCCGCGCGCGACGGAAAGATCCAGTCTCTGCAGAGGAGCATCGACGATGAGATTCGGAATCGCGCGTCTGCTGTGCGCCGTGCTCTGGATGGCCAGCTTGTTCGGCTGCTCAACCAGCTCACCCCCATCCGCGGGCCCGTGGGTCCGGACGGCAAGACCGGCGCGGCCACCCCCGGAGATGCTGCGGACCGACGACTTGCCGCCGCTGCCGCCGATCCGGATCGACCTGCGAGCGCGACAACCCCCGACGACGGATCCGGAGCCAGCGAGCAGGCGGTAGCGCTGGCGCTCTCCGAGCGCGGCACGCTGTACGAGCGGTGCCGCGCTCGCTTCACGACGCTCGTCGCGTGGGTGCGCGAGAACACCGATTGACGAACCCGCCGCCGCGCGGACCTCGCGGCGATTCCCAGACCAGGAGATACCCATGGCGAAGATCACGATCAGCCTCGTACACGAATTCGACAACGGACAGCAGTCCAGCACCGTCACGACGATCGGAGCGCTCGGCGCCTCCGAGGCCGCGGTGCTCGAGCAGACGTTCGTGCCGATCATCCAGCAGTCGCTCCAGCGCCTGGGCCGCTTCAATGCGACGGTGCGCGACGCGAACTTCCCCGGCATGTTGTCCGCGACGCAGGACATCATGAACGGCAAGGTGACCGCGCCGGCCCAGGGCGGCGCCACGCCCGCGTGATCGCGTACATCGACCCGTCCGCCATCCTGCTCGACGCATTGCTGTGGTACGCATATGCGCTGGTGGGACTGGCGGGCATCGCAGTGCTGCTGGAATGGACACGCCGATAGCGATGCTGTTCGAGGCGCTGCGCGAGGTGCGCGTCCCGGTGGTGTACGTCGGCTCGGACCGGGCCGACGGCATCGCTGTCGAGCTGCGCAGAATCCAGTACCTGCCAGCCGACGCGCTCGCCGGCATCGGCGAGTGCCTGGTGCTGCGCGGCATCTCCTACTGACCCATTCCCGGGCCCGCGAATTCGGGTATCTCTGGCCAGCAGCGACCAGGGATTCGTGAGCGCGGACAGGGGATGATCAGGGTCTTCATCGGGTTCGACCAGCGGGAGGCGGTGGCCTTCCACGTGGCGGTGGCGTCGATCATGCGCCACGCTTCCGAGCCCGTCGCGATCACGCCGCTCGCGCGCGGCAACCTGCGCCACGAATTCAATCGCCCGCGCGGGCCTCTCGACTCCACCGACTTCGCGATCAGCCGATTCCTCGTGCCGCACCTGTGCGGGTTCGAGGGGCGCGCGATCTTCATCGACTGCGACATGCTGTTCCGCTCGGACATCGCGCGGCTGTGGCATCACGTCCTGAACTCTCCGGAGCTGCGCGAGGCCGCGGTGTGCGTCGTCAAGCACGAGTACGTGCCGCGCACCGCGCGCAAGTTCCTCGACCAGGAGCAGACGCGGTACGGCCGCAAGAACTGGTCGAGCGTCATCGTGTTCAACAACCCGCGCTGCCGAGAGCTCTCGCACGACTACGTGGAGACCGCGCCCGGCCTAGACCTGCACCAGTTCGCCTGGCTCGACGACGCCGACATCGGCGCGCTGCCGCGCGAGTGGAACTGCCTCGTTGGCGAGGAGAACCAGTGCGCTCCGCGCGAGGCCGCGCTCCTGCACTTCACGCTGGGCACGCCGTGCTTCTCAGAGTTCGCGGCCTGCGAGATGTCGCACGAGTGGCACCGGATGCGCGCGCAAGCGAATGCACCGATGACGATCTAGGAGGCTGGACCGCGATGCAGACCCATTCGATCACGCAGCGCCTGGACGCCGCGACGCTCGTGCCGGCGACGTGAGCGCTACCGCCTGCGCGCACTGCGCGGCGCTGGGCTGATCGTGCAGCCTGCTCCGTATTGGCCAGCTCCGCGCCTGTGGGACGGCCAGACGGTCGCGATCCTCGCGGGCGGGCCGAGTCTCACGCACGAGCAGGTCGAGTCCGTGCGCCGCGCCGCGCACGTCCGCGTCATCGCGATCAACGACAGCTATCAGCTCGCTCCCTGGGCGGACCTGTTCTGGTTCTGCGACCTGCGCTGGTGGTCCTGGCACATCGACCGCGCCGCGTGGCGCGACGTGCTGGACCGGGCGGACGCGGGCGACGCGATCGTGGCGACGCTGGAGAACCGCGAGCTGCACGAGAAGTTCCCGTACGTGCGACACCTGCGCAACTCGGGCCGCGACGGCATCGAGCCTGCGCGCGACGCGATCCGGCACGGGTCGAACGGCGGGTACCAGGCGCTCATGGTCGCGATGAAGCTCGGCGCCGCGAGGGTGCTGCTGCTCGGGTACGACCTGCGCATCGCCGACGACGGTCGCACGCATTGGCACGCCGGGCACCCGATCGTCTCGCCCGCGACCGTCTACTCGAATCTGATGGTGCCCGCCTACGAACGCGCCGCGCCCGAGATCGCGCGCGCCGGCGTGCGTGTCGTGAACTGCACCCCCGGGTCCGCCCTGAAGGCGTTCCCAACCCAATCCATCGAAGAGGCGCTGCGACATGACGCGAGCCCTGGTGCTGGTCCGGGCACAGCCGCAGTACCGGCGTGAGGCCTTCGAGGCCGGCGCGCGGGCGGCGGGCTACCAGGTGGTCTCGTCGCTGCCGACTCCGGCGCGCACCGACATCTGCATCACCTGGAACCGGTATGGCGGGGCCGACGCGCAGGCGCGGGCCGTCGAGGCCGCGGGCGGCCAGGTGCTCGTGACCGAGAACGGCTACCTCGGGCGCGACGCGCGGGGCCAGAAGCTCTACGCGCTGCACCTGGGCATGCTCCACGGCGCCGGCAGGTGGCCGCGCGGGGGGGCGGAGCGGCTCGCGGCGCTTGCGCTGCCGGCGTTCGAGCCCTGGCGCACCGGCGGGCGCGAGGTGCTGGTGCTCGCGCAGCGCTGGATCCAGGGGCTGTTCCAGACGCCGGCGTGGCAGACCGGCGCGACGGTCTTCGTGTCCATCGTCGTGCAGGCGCTGCCGTTCCTGGTGCTCGGCGTCGTGCTGTCCGGGATCATCGCGGCATTCATCCCGGCCTCGTTCTGGCAACGGGCTCTGCCCAGCCGCCCCGCGCTCGCGGTTCCCGTGGCCGGCGCCGCTGGCGCGGTAGGTGTCAATGCGCAGGTCCTTGTCGCTGTGGGGCGTGACCGGCCTAGCCGGGACCGGGATAAACAGCTTGGCCGACTCGGTGACCAGCTGCTGGCGCATGAATTCCTGAAACTGCACCGCCTCAAAGGCCCAAACCAAGCAGGTGTACTGCCTTTGAAACTCAATGATGTGGGCGATCTGCAGCGACGGCACCCGCCGCGCCACGATGGCCTCGACCACGCTTAATTTGCCGTGGTTGCGGTCGA
>OFRO01000448.1_pt1 | contig 14739 bp, 25 predicted proteins | sample 1543091 | NCBI WGS metagenome assembly OFRO01 (sample SAMN07774217, study PRJEB24372) | wastewater metagenome | isolation source: Exp Tend NO 10WW | collected 2016-02
TTGAGCGCGGCGACGATGAAGCGGCCGAGGCGCGTGCGCTGCGCCATGCCGCCGAACCGGAGCACCTGCTGGAACTGGAACCCGTCGCGGTCCACGATGCCACGCATTTCGTCCCACCGGAACGGCGCTCCCCGCAGGTCGGACGGCTTGAGCGGGCTAGCCACGGGCGGCCTCGTCCCACTCGCGCAGGGCGGCGCGGATCTCCTGCATGAGCACCATCTCGCGGTTGGGCTGCATCGCTTCGCCCCCCGGCGCGAGGTCGGCATCCGCGCGCTGGTCCATGTACTCGTCGCATCGCTCAAGGGCTTCCAGCATGCGGCCCCTCCCCGCGCGCAGGAGCCGGAGCAGGCGCGGGAGTTCGTTGCGGAGCGTGGCGATCACCGCCCGGTTGCCAGCATGGTAGTCAGTCAACGACATGGGCACCGAGACGACGCCATAACCTCGCTCGGTTGGACTGTCGGAGATCACGGTGAACGTAGGCTCGCCACGGTAGTCATTCGGGCCGATGCGCCACGGATACTCCTGCGGAGCAGCCTCTCGCCACGGTCCCGGCGTTGCCGCCTTGTCGAGCGCCTCCAGCCGTGCGATCAGGTCAGCGAGCATCGGGTGCCTCCAGTCCCAGTATGCGGCGGGCCTCGTCCTGCGCCACGATCAGCGACTCGGACCCGTCGAACAGGTGAAACGCCAGCGCCGCGACGCACCGCTCGTGCTCGTCGATGCGCGAGGCGGCGGCGAGGTAGTCCGGCGTCGTGTGCGGGTCATCCATCCACGCTGCGGCAATCGCCTCGTCCGCCTCGTTCGGCCCGATCGCGGCCCACTCTGCGGGGATGCGCGGGACGCTCACTCGATCCATGACGCGCAACCCTCCGTATCGCACCTCGCCCACATGTGCCCGTTGGACGCAGCCACCGCGTAGCGCAGCCGCTTCCCACAGTTCGGGCAGTCGCAGTCAGACGCACCGCCGTTTCCCTTCTTGAACCCCTTCGCCTTCGCGTCGGCATGAGCCGCGGAGATTGGTGCAAGCATCTTCTCGAACGCGCGCTTTCTTTCCGCGGCTATCTGTCGCGCCTCGTCCTCGGTCGGGAATGACGCCGAATCGCACACCACAGACGAACGGCCAAGGCACGGCAACGCGCCTTCCGGCCACGGCGGGGGGAATCTCTCGCGATAGGAGACACCAGCCTTGCACCGATCGTTCCTCACGCCGTTGAAGTTCCGACAGTGGCGGTACTGGTCCATGGGGTCGCGCTTGCGCTCGCTCATTCCCCCTCCACGAGCTTCGACAGGTCAGTGTCCTTGACGAACTTCACGCATGCGTCTGGCGTGTTGATCGTCGGAATCCAGCCGACGGGGCGCGTGCGATCTTCGGACACCTTCGCGTTCGGGAGCGACTCAAGCCACTGTCGCACCCGCTCCGCGCACGCCTCGCGCACCCTCTCGGCGAGGGCGAGACGGGAGGCGTTCGATGCCCTCACTCCCTGCGGTAATGTGCCGTTGTCGAAGCACGCGAGCCCGTCCCATGAAACCATCACGTGCCCGGCGCGAGAATCGACGCGAAGAACGTAGAGCGTCGAGTCGTTGAGATACGCGCTCAGTTCGATGCCGTTGTTCGGGCGTAGCGTGACGCGGTGCAGGTCGAAACCGTCCAGCGCAGTCTTGATCGGCTTGCGGCTCATGCCTTGTCCCCCTCCCACGGTGCGGGCAGCGGACGCCACGCGACCACCCGCCAAACGTTCCACATCTCGCCGCGCGGATGCCAGCTTCCGGTCGTGACGATCCCGTCATTCAGCGTGACGTTGTACCAGCCCTCACGCTCCGGCATCCTCTCGCTGCACGGCACCCACGCCTGCGCCGCGAGCGCGGCCTCCAGCTCCGCGATGCGCGCCTGCGCGGCGTCCAGCGCTGAGGACTCGACAAGATCAGTCGCCGAAACGACTGCGGGGCCGCTGGCCGACAGGAGGACTCGGCCGTCCTTGCCGATCTTCGGGTAGATCGTCCACCGTCTCGGCTCAGGCATCGCGTTCCCCCTTCCGGGTGTTCCAGTGGAGCGCGGCCGCACCCCTTGAAAGTCCGCGCGCGACAACCTCGCTCGCCTTGCATCGCGGGTGTACGCACACAATCACCCACCCTACGCCAACCTTTGACGGGCCGAGCGGGCGTCCGCCGCAGAACGGGCACGGCTTGATCTTCGGCTCAGGCATGCGGCGCTCTTGCCGGATGGGCGCGCTCACGGCGTGTGCTCCGGGAGCAACGCGGGCATCCGGTTCTTCGCGTAGCTCTGCTCGATCTGCGGGCGCATGAACTGCCCGACCGTGCTCCCGTTCGGGAGCGCGATGTGCGCCATGAACTCGTCATCGAAGGTCGAGATGCCCGACTCCACGGCCTCGAACTTCGCTTTGAGCACGAGGATCAGCGCGCGCCAGCGGCGGCGCACCTCGTCCGTCATGCAGACCGCCATCGCACCTGGTCGGCGCTTGCGTCCGGCGGGAGTCGTCGCGAAGTCCTTCGGGTCCGGTGCCGCGAGCGCGATGCGAACCTGCCGCCCCTGCGTCGAAAAGCCGATCATCGCGCGGCCGTCCGCATCGCTGCCCGACACGAACTGTCCGCACCCGTAGCGCATGAGCACCCGCTCAAGCTCGACGCGGCTGCGCGACACGTCCACGGACGTTTTCTGCGCGTACCGGCTCACTTCACCTCCGCGTTGAGCCGCTCCGCCTCGGCAGACGCGCGTTCGCACTGGCCGGAGCCGAAGAACAGCGCGCTCACGCATCCGGTGCGCATGTCTTTCACCTCTCCGTTGACCGCCACGAACCTCGGCTTGGGCTTCGCCGCCTCTCGGCGGGCCAGCTCGGCGACTCCAGCCACCCACGCTCGGAAACAGTCCTCAGACGGGTGCGGGGCCAAGTCGCCCACTCGCCTCCGCACTTCCACGCACGCCTCGATGGCCTCGCGACCCCTCGCGGCCTCCGCCTCCGCCGCGTCGAGCAGCGGGAGCAGGGCGCGGACGGCCGTGCTCGACGTGCTGCCACGACTGTTCGGAAGGTTGCGCGCTTCGTCCGCCGCAAGCGTTGCTCCGTCAGCCTCAAGCGCCTTCGCGACGATCTCCCGCACTTCCTTCTCGCGTTCCGGTGTCACCTGTCACCCCCTTGCGTGTAGTGGAGCGGGCTACCCCTGCGGGGTAATCCGTATCCGCCTTCGTGTCTGGCGCGTGCTGAGCCGTGTAGCTCGGGGGCGTGCAGGAAGCGTCCCGAACCTTCGCGCCCGCTCCGTTCCTTCCGCCCTCTCGGGCTAGACCTCCAGTCTCGACAGAAGTTCGTCCAGCGCGTCCAGCGAGCGAGTCATCTCGCGGAGGCTGGCGTCGAGATCCTCGAACAGCGGCGGCAGGATCGCGATCAGCTCCTTCGTCATCGGCGACGATGTGTTCGTCGGCGGCGCCGCGCTCGTCACCACGGCCAGTCGCTCCCTGTACCGATCGACCAAGTCCGCAGATCGCTTTGCGACTTCTGCGGCCTTCCTGCGCGTCACGTCGGCCGCTGTGCTTCGCTGCGGTGCTTCGCATTCGTCGCGCCCGGCGGCGTACACGGACCCGCCCTGAAGTCCTTCGTAGTGCCTTGCCATGTGCTCCCTTTCCGCCCTCTCGGGCTGTGTGTCGTGCGGCGGCCGGGCGGGTTATGAGCCCTCCGGACAGAGCGCTGGCGCACTCACCGCCGAACTCCTGTTTCGCCGGGCCGCCGGGGGTTGCACGATCACAGCGGACTTCTCCCCCGGCACGCCACCCGGCACTACTCCTCGTCGGGTTCCGCATCCCACCGCTGATCCACGCCGCGAGAGTTCGACCGATGCACCGCCTTCGGGCTCCCCTGGCGCACGTACCCCGCCGCGATCGGCTTCGTCGTGTACGTGTGCGCACGGCGAACCACCGCGACGCGACGCGCCGCTTCCCGCACCTCTCGCGCACCGATCAGCACCGCGAGCCGCTCCGGGTCGCGCAGGACGATCAGCGACGTTTCCACCACGTCCGCCTCGTCCGTGTCGCCACGCATGATCGCTCCCGACGCCAGCTCCATCGCGACGCCGAACGCCCCCTCGGGTGCCCCTGCGCAGCCGGCGCGAATCGCGTCGGCGATCTCGATCGTGCGTGCGAGTAGTGGTCGGTTCACGTCGCGTCCCCCCTTCCTTGCTCGCATTGTCGGCGATGACGTTGCGGGAGTCAACCGAAAACCGAAACCGTCCGAAAGGTGCCGGGCGACGATCCGGCGGGACTGATACCGCCACCGCTACTCGCCTCGCCCCCGCAGGTTCGGCTTTCGCGGCTGATCGCCACCCGGGCACTGTTGCCCGCCGAGGGTCCTCCGATCCGGCGTCCCCTGGGGCGCCAGCCCGGCACGGCGGGCGATGCGCTACGTGAGCCCCGCGGACTTGCGGAAGTCCACCTTCCGACCGAACGACGCCTCGGACCGGCGCATCGCTTCCTCGCTCTCGGCGGCGAGCCAGAGGAGCGGGTTCGGGTCGGTCGAGCCCCGCTGGAACTGGTCGAGCGCCGTGGCGTAGCGGGCCTCATACTGACTCGCGAGGATCGGCAGGATGCGGGCCGTCATGAGCACGTCGCCGAGCGCGCGGTGCGCCGATTCCTGCGTCACGGCGAGGTCGCGTGCGACCTGCGCGAGGTTGTTCTTGGCCGTGCCGCGGAGCGCACGGGCGAGCCCGAGCGTGTCGATCACGGGCTTGCGGAGCCACGTCGAGCGGAATTCCGCCGTCTCGATTTCGCCGTGAAGGCTTCGGATGTAGTCCCCGCCGACGATCTCCGCGAGGAATGGGAGATCGAATGCCGCGTTGTGGAAGACGAACGCGTCGACGCTACGCAGTACGCTCGTGACGGCGCCCCACGCTCCCGAGTTGTCGAACCCACCGCGCGTCTGCTCGATCGTGATCCCGTGCACCTTCGTCGCCTCGGCCGGGATCGCGTCGACGCAGTCGATCAGAGTCGCGAACGTCGTCACCGGCTCGAGGTTCCAGAGCCGCACGATCGCGACCTCGATCGCCCGCGCCCCCTGGTCGACCCGGAAGCCCGTCGTCTCCGTGTCGATCACCGCCAGACGCGCCTTGCGGAGCGCATCGACGAGGATGCCGCCCGGGCGCTCCGTCTCGCCCGCCACGCCACCCGCGTCCGCTCCCGGTCCCTGCTCGCCGGCGACCATGCCAGCCTGATCCTGCTCGTTCATCGCGTGCCCCCTGTCCCAGAGTGAACACCTCTCGCTTCGATCTCGCGGGCGCGGACGCGTGCGGTTCGCCTTCGTCCGTGACCTTCGCGGCTACCGCCACAATCTCGGACCGTACTCGCCGCTCACCCTCAGGGGGTGTGCGCCCGGCCCGCGAGCCCTACCGTCGAGTCATCCCTTCACCTCGGCCGCGAACCGGCGCTCGAGGGCCATGCATGCCGCGTGTTCGTCCTCGGCCATCCGCGCCGCCGCTGCCAGCCGGATCTCGGCCAGCTTCGGCCCGTTGAAGTACGCGAACGGGTTCGCGATACGCTCCCGCCGCTCCAGGTACACGCCGACGAGCCGGTCGATCAGGCCGTCGTGCCGGCACCCGGCGTTCCACCACCGCTGCGCGAGCTGGATCGCCGTCCGGGTCACCTCGCGCCCGGTCCCCTCGGCGAGCTTCGCCACGCGGGCGACGTCGAGCTTGCCGGAGATCCGGGCGGGCATGCGGAGGGCGGCGGTCGTTCCCCGGAGCAGGTCGATCACTTCCGCCCGGCGGTCGCTCAGGATCGGCTCAGGCGCGCTCGCTGGGTCCGGGACGTGTTCCGAGCCAAGTTCCAGCTCTGAGTGGCAGGAAGGGGCGGTTCCGTTCGCCTGCGGCGGGCGTGGCGGTTCGGCCGTGGTGCCGATTTCAGAGTCAGGGCGCGCCGAAGGCGCAGGGGGTGCGATCTTAGTCTTTGACTCTCTGGAAGAGGAAGAGGAAGAGGAAGGGGCGACCGCTGTGCGATCGGATAGCGACTCGCTATCGGGTCGCTGTGCGACAGAACCCCAACGCGCCCCGTTTGTTACGAGAGCGCCATTTCTTGACTGTCGATAGCGTCTAGACTGCGCCTCGCGCTCGGCGACCATCCGCTTCTGTGTCCATGTGCCGCCGCGGACGACGAACGCGCGGGCAACCTGCGCACGGATCTCCGGCCAGCGGTCCCGAGCGTCGCTCAGCCCGGCCAGGTATGCGTCATCGTCGGGCAGTACGCCGGGCGTCTCGCTGTCCCACGCTGCGCACAGGAGCGTGATGTAGGCGCCTCGGGCTTCGAGGGTCATCGCTCGCACGGAGCCGTCCGAGAGGAAGTCGGCCGGATAGAACTGGAAGCTCGGTGGGCGGTCCTTCGCCATGGTGGCGGCCCTCAAAGACAGAGGCGGCGACGCTGACCTGAAACAGGATCGGGCTTGTGAGGGTCCGAGTGGTCGAGCGCCGCCGCTCTTGTCTTCCTGTTCGTGTCTCGCAACCCTCACACTGCGAGACTACCGCTGATGCGCCATGCATTCAAGTTCTGCCCGCCGCCCACGGTCGCCGCTTCTCGCACCAGAGGTCCCCGACGAGAGCCCCTCCGATCATCGCGGCGCCGTGGGCCGGCGCGGGCATTTCGAAGCGGGGGTCGAGTGCGGGGCATCCTGCCGCCGTCTCTGCCGTCGTGGCCCGGCCACTCGCGCCAGCGCCCGGTGGAGCGCCCGCGTGCCGGTACCCCCGTCGCGTGCTACTTCTGGAGCTCTCCGATCATCAGACCGGCCTTCGCCATACTGATGTGAGGCCAGTCAGGGACCGACTGGACGATGTCGATCGGGGCGATTCCGCGCTTCTCCTGCATGAGCCTCTCGATGGCCGTGCGCTGACCTTCGTTCATGGGACCGTTGGCGCTTGCGACGGACGCCCCCTTGCCTCCCTGTCCGTTCGTGCGGACAGTCGTCGCGCGGGCCTGCCGCGGTTCGTCCTTGGCGCGCTTGTCCGTTCCAGGGTCGCCCTCAGGATCGTCGTGCGTCGGGATCAGGAAGGTCTTCAGCAGGAAGTACTTCACCGCCCCGGTCATCGCCTTGTATGCGCCCTTGTCGCCCTTGTCGTCGCCAGTGCCGATCCAGCGCGCCTCATGCACCTCGCCCGTCTCGCCGTCCACGAACGTGAACTTGAAAACGAGCGTGGTCAGCGTCCCCGCCTGGTCGCACTGCTCGATGGACGGGATGAGGATCACGCCGCGCTCCGCGAGGTGCCCACGCACCGCCGTCACGATCGCCGATTCAGTGGCGTAATCGTAGTGGTGGAACGTGTTCTCTCCGTCCTTCCCAACGCTCTGAATTGCGCCCATGACCTCGGCGAGCTTCGCCGATAGGCTCTTTGGCTTCGTGGCCTCGCTCACATTCCCCCCTCGTAACGCGACGGGTGCGCGTCGGCATCCGCCGTGGTGTTCACGTCATCCACGACACAGTCGCAACTCTCTTGCTCGCTTCCGAAGCCTACCTCGCCGGAGCCGTGGCAATAGACGCAGTCCGGGTCTGCCCATCCGCCTTCGCACTTACGAAAGTCGTTCCCGAGATCGTTGACGGGAGGCGTCACGAGAGCCCCCACGCGCGCTCCCACGAGCGGAGGCATCGAACGTAGAAAGCCCGGAGCTTGCGCCAGCGGCCGAGGCGGTGCTTGTACCGCGCATCGCTGACCGGGCGGATCATCGCGTCGAACGCGCGGGCCTCGACCTCAGCCACGCGACCGAGGTGCGGCGTCGCGATGCCGACCACGACGTGCCCGCGCGTACCTTCGACGGGCCGGATGTACAGGCGTCCAGCGTTCACAGCGTCCCCCTTGTGCCGTCCTCTCGGCGTCCGGCGTGCCGCGCGAGGTCAGCCCCGCGCACCCCATTCGATCGCCAGCGCGAGCACGAACACCGCGCCGACAACGTTTCCTACGATGCGAAGCGCCGCCGCTCGACGCGAGCGGTTCCGCGCCTCACGCCACCCCTGGGCGGCGATCACGCGGCCGGCCGACGCGATCGCTTCGACTTGCGGACGACCTTGCGGGCGACCCTTCGGCGAGCATTGATTCGCACCCGCTCGCACTCCTCGCGGACGACGTCCGGGTCAAGCCGCGTCTCCCGTACGAACGCGAGCCGAAGCGACAGACCCGCTCCGCACTTCCCCGTCTCAACGTCCGAGAGCGTGCCGATCGCGCACCCGAGCCTCCGCGCCCAATCGGCGAGCGAGAGCCCGCGCGACGTGCGCCACTTGCGAACCGCCGAGTCCTTCCGTTCCGACTTGAGCATGTGAGCCCTCGTGTTGGAGAGGCGCGCGCCGTTCCCCGCGTGCCCGGGACGCGCGCCCGTAGGCCCGGGCACGGTTTCGATTTTCGGACTGTTTCGGCCAGGAGTCAAGCCGAACGCGCGGCAGACTTGCCGGCCTCCCGCAGGTATCCGAGCGACGCCCCGCGGATGTACGACGCCCGCGGGTGGTTCGGCAGCCCCGGCTCGCCGAGCAGGAGACGGGCACCGTCGCGGATGATCGCGTTCCGGTAGCTGGTTCCGTGCGGCACGAGGCGGCCCATGAGCGCGGCCGCGTCGCTCGGCGAGAACGCCGCCATGCCGTAGTGGCTCCCGCACGCGGGGCCGCGCGCAGACACGAACACCCCCGGCCGGACGCAACCGGGCTGGACGCAGAGAGCGGGCTTCATCGCTTCCCCTTCCGTTGAACGTTGGCCAGCCCGAACGCGTCGGCGTGCGCCGTCTTGCACTTCGGGCACAGGTTGACGGTGACTCGGTCCGAGACGGTCCGGGCGCGGCACCGAGCCCCGCACCACGCGGTCCCGTGCTCGCGTTCGATGTGCACGATCCGCGACTCGGGCTTTGCGAGCAGGAAGACGGTCACAGCAACGACTCCTGCTCGCCACGCTTCACGTTCTCGGCCGCCTGCACGTTCTTCACGGCTTGCCGGTAGTACGTGTCCTTGAGTTCAATGCCGATGCCCTTGCGACCCGACGCGACAGCCGCGTACACCTCGGACCCGACGCCCATGAACGGCGTCAGCACGACCTCGCCAGGATTCGACCAGAGCGCCAGGCAACGGTCGATCACGTCGAGCTGGAGCGGATGCACGTGCTTCTCGTCCTCGTCGTCACGGGCCGCCTTGAATGGGAGCACGCGGTCAATGCGCACGTCGTCCCAGAATGCGCTCGCGTACTGCCGCCAGATCCAATGCGAGTAGCGGTTCTCCAGTTGCGACCCCGTCCAGCCGCGGTAGCGCGCGAGTTCGATCGGCACCATGCGCGCGCCGGCATACTCGGTGAGTCCGTTCGGATGGGCGATCGGCACTGGATTCTCGCCCTTACACCGAAACATGAGCAGGTAGTCGGCCGATGCGACCGAACACCTCGAAGAGTCGTCCACGATGGTCTTATGTGCGAGATTCTTCGCCATGGTCCGATTGCGCACCCCGAGCGGTTCCTTCCACACCGAGTACCGCGCCACGTACCGGAACCCGACCTTCTCATGCAGTCGGATGATGTCGCCAGGGAAGTCCCGGAGTGCGTCGAGTCCGGTGTTGCTGGTCGGCACATCCATGCAATGCACGCCCGTGAGGCGGCCCGGCATCGTCAGCCGGAACAGTTCGCGCACCACGAACTCGTAGTGATCGAAGAACTCGGAGTAGTCGCGCGCGTTCGACAGGTCGCGCTCGCTACTGCTGTAGTGGTACAGGCCGCCGAACGGTGGCGAGTACACCGACAGATGCACGGACCCGTCCGGCAGTGTCGGCATGACCTCGCAACAATCTCCGTGATAGAGCGCGTAGCGGTCAGTGAGGATCTGATTTTTTACAGCCACAAGGGGACCTCCGTTTCGTGCGGGAAGAAACGCCTGCGGTCTATCGCCTGCGCCGCATTCATGTGCGCGACGAGCGCCTCGAACATGCGTTCAGCGTTAGCGGCCTTGCGGCGCAGGTTTCGCAAGACGCCACTTTCGCCTTTCGTCGTCACCACATCAACGACCACCTCTCGCATCTGCCCGAACCGCCAGCATCGCCGCACGCCTTGGTAGTACTGCTCATAGGAGTGCGATGGGAAGAACGTCACGTGTGCGCAGTTCTGAAGGTTCAGGCCCCAGGCTCCGATCTTGGGTTTGGTCACGAGCACGCGGATGCGCCCCTCGGCGAACGCGGTGAGGCGGTCCTCTTTCGCATCGTCGGAGTCCGCGCCAGCCACCTGCACCGCGTCAGGGATCAGTTTGGTGAGAAGATCACCCTCGGGGTTCAGGTGGCACCACACGAGAGCCTGCTCGCTGTGCGCGACGAGTTCCGCCACACGATCACACCGTTCGCGGATGGTCCGGTTGCGCTCGTCGCGTTGTTCTTTCAATCCGACCGCCGGCAGGTCGAACAGCATCCCATCAGGGAGTGACCGTGCCCCGACCTCGTGTTCGTTCTCGGTGAGCTTGGGAAGTACAAAGCCGTTGTCAGCGAACCCGAGGTCGGACGGTTTCCGGCAGGCCCGCGCCCACGAACACACCCACTTCCAGAACGGCGTCTCGGCGTGGCCCTTGAACCGCCACACGCTCCCCGGTTCGACGTGATGGAATCGCCCCGACACTCCGACGCGATGCGAGGCGTTGTTCTGCTCGTTGCGGAAGAATCTCGAGAGCATGTCCATGTGGCCGAGTTCACCGAGAGCCTCGCTCGAGGTCCCGAGTTCGATGTAGTCGTTCGGCGCAGCCGTCGCGGTGCACAAGAGCCGGAAGGGCAGCGTTCGGGCGAACTCGGTCACGATCGCCTTGCGCGCCCCGTCGAAGTTCTTCAGGATGCTCGACTCGTCGCACACGATGCCCGAGAAGTCGGCTGGCGAGAACAGGTGCAATCGCTCGTAGTTCGTCACTGTGACGGGCGCCGATGCCGTGCCGTCCTGAGAGCGCGCGACTTCCACGCTCATGCCGAACTTCTCGGCCTCATGCACGACCTGGTGCGACACGGCGAGCGGAGTCGCGATCAGCACGGGCTTGTGCGTATGCCGGTACACGTTCTCGGCCCAAACTAGTTGCATCGGGGTCTTTCCGAGCCCGCAGTCGGCGAAGATGGCGCCTCGGCCCTTGCGGATTGCCCACTCCACGAGCGCGCGCTGGAACGGGAACAGAAACTCCGGCATCCACTCCGGCTCGAACCCGAGATAGCGGTCCGCGTCTAACTTGCGATCGAGGAACGCCTCGTAGCTTTCTGACCTCACGACCGTTCCGCCACGCACAGCCCGAACGAGCGAGCCAGCCGGTCGTTATCTGCGTCCGTGGATTCGGCGACGCACTGCGCCGAGATCTCCACCTCGCGACGAAACGCGGCCTTGCTCAACCCGTCGAGCGTGCCGTTCTCGAGCCGCATGTACGCCTCAACGTGCGTCGGGTTCGTGCCGATGCGGCCGAGCTTCGCGAGGGCCTCACGGATCATCGTCTCGTACATCCTGTCCCCCTTGTTCGTCGGCGGGCCGTTTCCCGCCCGACAGGAGGACTATCGGCCAGCCCGTGGCGGGAGTCAACCGAAATCCGAAACCTCCCGAAACCGGCGCGTTTCGCCAATGATTCCGTGGGAAACAGAGCGGCCCCGAGCTTGCGCCCGAGGCCGTCCGCCGCCGCCCCCTGCACGCGATCAGGGCGCGAACGTCACGCCAGCGCGTAGAGCGCGTCGAACTCGGCCTTCGCCCACGCGCGCACCGGCGTCGTCCCTTCGGCGTCGGCGTACTCGATGTAGTCGCCGGGAACGGCCGCCGGGAACTGGTCGGTGATGACGTCGATGTTGAGGTCGGCGGGAACGACGGCCGCGAACTTCGACTGCGTCGCGAGCGGAACGTACGAACGGATTTCGAGCATGGTAGCCCTCCCTGTCTTGTGACCGAACGGCCAGAGTGACCGTAGCAGCCGGAGCAAGCGTAGCACGGGCACTACGGCGCGAACGTCAGCGTGAGTTTCGCCTCGGGCTCGTACGGCGCCCCGGCGAGCGCGATCCGCCGCACGCCCGCGCGCAGGCCCACCGCGTTCGTCCACTGCCACGCCACCTGCGCCTCGGCGAAGCCCTGCGTCCCGCGCGAGTACGACCAGCCGTTCGTCTTGGCGCCCAGCGCGACGGTGAACGCGAACCGCTCCTTGGCGAAGAAGGACACGGGCAGGCTCGAGCGCGTGACCGGGGCCAGCGCGCCCGAGACGATGCCCGCCTGAGCGCCGGCCGCCCATGCGAGGCCGACGAGCAGAACGACGAACGCCCCCGCGTTCCGTGCGACGCGCTGGACGTCCTGCGAGGTCGTGTTCCCGATCGCCTTGCCCACGCCACGCACGCCCGCGTGGATCGCCACGCCAGCCATGCCGGCGAGAGCCGAGCCGTCGAGGTGCCCGAGGATGATCGCGAGCAGGGGGTTGAGCCAGCTCCGGTTTCGGTCCCAGAGCGGGGCCACGAGGTCACGTCCGACCGCCGAGCCCTTGGCGAAGCCGATCAGCGTCCAGCGGATCAGCGCGAGCACAGTGACGGTCGAGAGGCTCGTCGCGCCCTTGGCGATGAGCCCGGCGACCTCGGGCGAGATTCCCGAGAACGTCGAGCCGAGCCACGACTGAATGGCCGGCCCGACGAACCCCTGCACGTGCGTGACGACTGCGGCCGAGTCGGCCGGTGAGATGCCGTTCATGATGCCTCCCTAGTTGAACACCGACACGCGGCGCAGTTTCCTGAGTTCAGAGAGCGCCGCGGCGCGCTCCGGTGAATCGACATCCTCTGCCTGAATGACCGCGCTGAGTTCCACAATCTGAGTCAGGCGCGACACGTTCCCGTCCAGACGGTCCACGTCTTTGCGGATCTGCATGGGCGTCCACCTCCACAGCATCGTCAAGACGGTGATGCAGGCGAGCACCGCGCCCAGGATGATCCCGACGCGCTTCGCGAAGTCCGTGAGGTCGCCCTCGCGCTCCTCAACGTGATCGCTCATCCGTCCCCTCCGGCGAAAGACACATCCCCAAGTTGAGCCCCGCGCTTCAGGAGCACTGCCGCTCCGATCTGCTTCGACACCGCATCGGAATCGAACTTCCCGTCCGAGACGAACTTGCCTTTCGTGTAGTGCTGGCACCCGGCCCACAGGTAAGGCGTGGGGATGCCGACACCCGCGCGCCGATACCCCCAGCCGTTCCACATCTCGAGCCGGTAGAGCGTGCCCGCCACGGACCAGTCGTGCCACGCCCCGAGCCCCTCGACGATCAGCGCGTCGGCGGCCGAGTCGTGCCACGAGAACGGCGGATTCCCGACGAGCGGACGCCCAGCCGGGACGTGTACGGTGCGCGCTGTCAGCGGGTCGCCGTTGTGGAGGTGGAGCCGGAACGAGCCGCTCGTCTCCATCATGTGCAGGACGCCCACGACCCACCACGGCACACCGCCGGCCGTGTCTCCTGCCAGCGCGTACACGTCGCGATCCGATGCGATGCGCGCCCACGTCACGCGGGCCATCGTCGGGTTGGCAATCACGAGCGAGGAGAACCGCTCCGAGTAGTCGGACCGCATGGCGTCCGTGAGCGTGCGCGTCATCAGATCGGCGCCTTGCGGATCGAGAAGCGGAACGGCGAGGTCCAGTACGTCTCGCCCCCCTTCACGATCTTGACCTGGGCCGTGTACGTGTCCGTGCCGCGCGTCCCCGGGTTGCGCGCCGTGACGCCGACGTCCTCGAACTTGCACGAGCCCTCGGACGGCGAGACTAGGTCGCCGTTGATCGTGAACGTGAACGTGCGCCCGCCGATGCCCATCGTCGCGACGAGCTGGACCGTAGCACCCGTCAGGTCGAACACGACACCGCCGCCCGTCATGGTCACTGGCAGGTCGGAGCCGTTGTCGCCGTACGTGATCGTTCCCGCGAACGGATAGTTCTCCGCGCGCGCGGGCCGGTGGCAGCACCCGAGCGCCGCGAGCAGGAGCGTGAGCCAGAGCAATCGTTTCATCGCCGACCTCCGACGCGGACGCGCACGCGATCGAATCCGACCGAGAGGCCGATCGTTCGGTCATACGTCCCGCGAGTTGAGACGGTGGCCGTCGTGCTGAACGCCGACTGGCACCCGTCCTGATCCGTTGCTCGTGCCGCGAACGTGTACGTCCTGCCCGCCGAGAGGCCCGTCACCGTGACGCTCGTCACCGTGCCGCTTGAGGTCGGGGCCGGGACGCCCGCGACCGGCGTTGCCGTTTCCCAATCGTCTTCATCGAACGTGCCTCCGTCGACGTAGCGGACCTCGATCAGCTCCGGCGTGCCGACTCCCCCGTTGTCGCCGGGCTCCGTGTACGTGATGGCAATGGCGGTCGGGCTGATCGCCGAAGCACGGATCGTCGACATGGGCGACGGCGGATTGCAGGTCACCGTGACTGTCGCGCTGGCCGTGTCTGATCCGTCTGCGTTGTACGTCTGCATCGAGATCAGATACACGCCGACGCGCTCGAACACGAACGACGGGTTCTGATCGCCGCTGATCTGCGGGTCCGCTTCGTCGCTGAGTCGTCGCGCGTACCATTCCCACGAAGTCGGCGAGCCGGCCGAGTGGTCCTGACACACGACCGTGAGCGCCTGCTGCCCCGAGGTCGGCACCACCGAGAAGGCCGCATTCGGCGGGTCGCCCGGCGGCAGGGCGGCCGTTGCCGAGTCCGTGTTCGAGAGGCACGACGTCAGGCCGCTCGTGGCGTTTGTCGCGCGCACGGCGAACCACGACGCCACGCCCTCGGGGAGCCCGCT
>OFRO01000451.1_pt1 | contig 14700 bp, 16 predicted proteins | sample 1543091 | NCBI WGS metagenome assembly OFRO01 (sample SAMN07774217, study PRJEB24372) | wastewater metagenome | isolation source: Exp Tend NO 10WW | collected 2016-02
GGTGTGCCGCCGCCGGAACCGGATGCGTTAAAAGTAATATCAGGATATGTACCTGATAGCGTTATGTTTGTTCCTGCGTGCGGCCTGAATCTTATATTAGCCGTGTCTCCTTTTCGTAAATAGTGAGAAAGCATATAAGTCGTATCACCTACACGCAAATATTTGCCCGATAAGGTAGCGGTGTCAACTATAATTGTTCCTGTGGTGGTGATTGCGCCACCTGAAAGGCCGTAACCGGTTGCTACATTCGTAACCGTTCCCGTTCCTGTTACCGTAGTCCATGAAGCCGCACCGGTGGCATCTGAAGTTAAAACCTTGCCCGCCCCCTCTGTACCGTCTTTAATTCTTACCTGCCCTTTTACGTCCAAAGGGTATTCAGGGAAACCAGTTCTGATGCCTACCAAAGCCCTGTTTGTGTCTCCCAACCCCACGCCCTGGTTAACGTTAATTGAAGCCCCGGCGCCTATGGCTGTTGAACTGTCCGCTGCTGCTTCTGCCCTCGGCCCTATTGCCGTTGAACTTGGATTTTTAGCCAGTGCCATATATCCAAATGCCGCCGCCTCCCTCCAAAATGCTTCAGCTAAGAAACCTAATTGCGTTTTACCAAAATTTGAAAGTCGCCCGGCCTCTGTATTGTCAACCCTGAAAACAAGATCCGCAGCATCCAAAGTTCCTATAAAGCACCCGTCACATATACCATAATTACCTGTGAATTTCCAGTTATTACCATTGGGTAGAATAGCCCCTACGGAGTACCCGTTTATCCAGTAAAATAAAGTATCACCCGAAACAGTCACACTATCCACTTTAGGGATGACATTACTCACTTTACCAAACCTTTCCCAGTGATGCCCGTTAAAGCCCCAAAAAAGGCTATCCTGTGGGCGCACCACCATTGCGCCCGGTCGGGTAGCTCCTCTCCCTGTAGTGGTGTCTCTAAAGGCTATTACTAATCCTGAATCAGCCTTTACGTATTTGAACTCGTAACCGGCTGCTGGCATCTGTGTATGAACTATTGGCGTTCCCTGCCCAAATGAATTTAAAGAGATAGTCAGCAGTAAAAGGAAAATCAGATTTTTCATTAGTACAAATTTACGGTTTTGCAACGCTGTTGCAAATAATTTTTTCTATAATCTTTAGCACCAAACGCTAAATTTTTTATTAAATGTCTCTATAAATAATATAACATTCTGTTCCGGCATCCTGTGACGTTGCCCAATCGAACTTACCAGTAGCGGAAGTATAAATAATCTCCCTGCTGGCTGGTGTGCCGGTTGTTTTGATCTTACTATACCCCGTTCCTCCTATGTCAACCAACACAATATATTTTCCGATAAGGTCGGCAAACGTCACGCTTGTTTGCCCGTCTGTTGTTGTAAATTCTTTTCTCATTAGTGTAGAATCTGTTGCGGGTGGATTAATAATTGTTTCATCAGGAACCCCCGTTCCTATTATATCAACTGAAAATGTCGCCACATTGTCAAAACTCATCGTATCAGTGATAGAAGAAATAAAACAATCGCAGGCCGTATTATAAGCTAACGTATTGCTTTTTTCTGTCCTTAAATACCTTACCCTTAACATTTCATGTCCGTTCTGTAATTGCCTTAAATTGTATAATGTCAAGTAGGCTGAATCATCTGTTAAGGTTGTTATGCCTTCGATATTTCCAGTGAATGAATTTACTGTAGGTGTAAAATGTTTGTTCTTGCCCCCGCCTGTTACAGTCGTGTCTATAAATTCCGTTGTCGTTACTAACGATATACTACGGGCGCAAAGAATTGTTTTCCAAGATCCATCCCGGTAAACCTCAATCGAACAATATTCGCCTAATATTTTTTCCGTCATTTTGTATCGTATATGTAAGTAAACGTATAGTCATCCACAACATCAGCCTCACCATTTTTGAACAATTCCCATGCGGTGCATCTCATTTGATCGTTATAATAATCAATCTCCAAATTCCCAAATAAGAAATTTAATCCCGGCAGTTCATTATAATTAAACCACTTCAAAGGAGATACAGAGCCGTCCTGATTAATTCCCCTGAAATTGCCCTCTAATTTTGTTCTGCTTGTATTTCTTTCCTGCAGTTCTTCACCGGTGATAATGTCTCCTAATTTCCTGGCCTCTGTGAAGCCGTCCCGATACCATGTCGCTGTTCTGTCCTGCAAAAGACCGTTAAACATACCAGTAAATAAAGTGCCTGCTATTGAGTTGCGGGGTGAATCGTCAATAGTTATTTCTTCGTCTTTGTTGTTCTTAATTATTGCGGTTTGTTTGTCCTTATGTATATGGCCGATAACTTTTGTACTGTCATTAATAAAAGGGATATACTCAAACCTTATGTCTGTGATATGGGTTTCATTTACCGGATTACTACTAAAGGATTCATTTAATAAATACAGGTACAAAAAACCGTCAAATGGTGCCTGCTGGCTTCCCATTTCCACAGAGTGCCACTGGTTTGTATTATCGCCTGTTGGTATCTGATAAATAAAACCCGAACCCGTACCCCACTGACCATTGGAAGGCGTTGGTATGTGGTTTAAATAACGTGTCGTTGATCCGTCGTAAAGCCTTGCAATTAATGAAAGTGAAACCGGCCCCGATACTGAATTAATCGTTTTGCACCTGAAAGAAAATACAATCTTATCTCCTTTGCTTATCTCTATTGGTCGGCTTGAAATGCCCGTCCACTGTTGGCCGGGTCCACGTGAAACCATGTAACGGGTTTTCTCGTTATAAAGTAAATCATATTCAACCCTGATAAATCTTTCAAGGTATGGCGTACCTTGCCCGTCTTCCCAATCGGTAGCAACAAATTCTTTTACTCTCGTATCTCCACCCCTCACATATTCCCGTAATAAAGCACCTAATTTTTGTAAATCGTAGTTCCTTAATAAGTATTTCGGCTGATTATAATTAAAAGTTTCTTTTACAAACTCATAAGGTCTAACGGCTTGTTTTGTTAACCCGTTTTCAGGATAAGTATCTTGTTGGAAACCCATTAACCAGCCGGCATCCATAATATCATTCCCCAAAAGAGTAAAGGAACTGTCATAAATAAATGCGTTAGGTAATCCGTATTTTAATTCACTCCACCGCACTACATTCCACCTGCCTTGAGCCTGGAATAAAGAAAGCCCGTAAACAGAGAATATTTTCTCTAATACAGAATAGCAATTATCGTAACTGTCACCACTGATAAAAGTTTCAGGGTCTATATAAGTTTGTGGGAATAATGAATCTGTTATGCCGTGTGTATCTTCAAACAAATTACAGTAAACGTATGTCTCTAATTCAAGGCCGGTTTTAATAAAACAGGCATGAACGATATTTGCAAGTGTTACCCTTGAATTAGGAATAGGTATTGATGATGTACTATTGATTGTACACGGTGCCGCAGCTGTGTCGCCGGTAGTTGTTGCTGTTCTTACTCTCCACGCTGTTGCGGATAATTGGATAACCTGTGTAGGCGTAAAAGTACCGTTCATGCTGCTATCAGGATGCCCGGAAATAGTAAACGATACCCCGATAACGGGAGTAAAATTTATGTTCGTTAAATTAATCCAGTTCTGAACGGGTGAAGTGATTGCGATAATATCACCTTGAGCAATACAGGGAACGGTTGTTGTTTCTGCTGAAAGGTCTAAAGCAATGTCTTTTAATAGCCCTAAATTATCAGTAGCCGACAATGTAACCTCATGGGTAAAGTCTAACATTGGTTCAATAAAATCATCCTGCACTAAGAACCCTACAAAAAGAACGTCAGAACCTTTTTTGAATATTACTTTAAAGGTATCGTCTGCAGTACTGAAGAAATTATTTATCGGTTGTGACCCTTTATTAAGATATTTAATTGTTAAGCTGCTTCCTTTTACCGGTGCTTTTGGTTCGTCTGTATTCCATGTATGCACAACGGGAACACCAGCCATTTGAAGACTGTAAAAAATACCTGAATAGTCTTTCTCGTAAATTTCTAAACGATAATCTACGTTTGAGATATTGGTAAATTCCCCCTGATATTTTAAACCGTATGCCATTAAAAACTTCTGTTATTAGAATCCGTTGCCCTTTTAATTAACACTAATAAATCTTTACCACTTATCCGGTGTTCAATTACTGTTGATTGGTTGTTATTCATTAACCCCGCTGTTTGCGCTGCAGGTATCACATTTGATCCTCTTGGAAGCTGAACTAATTCGGGTCCACGTTCACCAACTAAAGCGGCGCCACCGTCGAACCCTCTAACACCAACCGCAAAGGCTTTTTGTTTTGCTGTTGCGGATTGTATTGCAGCGCCTAAAGCAGAAAGCGCAATACCGGCAACTATTGCCAGTGTCGGGTTTTTAGTGATAAATTCCTTAAATAATTTAACCTGCAAACCGGTCTTAATAAAGTAAGCACCTAACTGTTTTAATCCACTTCCCAACGAACTGAATAACTTTTGAAACATATCACCAAACCCACCGCTACCGGTTAAGGCATTCCCTAATGATTCGCCCAAACCAACTAAAGCATCTTCAAAAGTGCTTTCAATAATATCTCTTACTGCTTCAGCTCTTTTCATTGCCTCTGCTTCTAAACCTTTGGTTATACTTGCGATTGCTTCAACACTGAAAACAGCTTTTAACTTTGGTGCAATTTCTACTTCAGGTTCAACTTTCTTTTGGGCTAATCTTGTTGTGAGGGCAAAAGAAATATCCCTGGTGAGCATATCTAAAGAACTTTCAACCTCTGCTTTACCCTCAATTTTTATTTTAGGGTTTTTGATCTTTATATCAGGCTCTTTAAATAAAGTTCCCCCGACTGCATCTTCACCTAAAAGTCTTTGTAAAACCTGCTCGTAACTTTTTATTACCGCCTCTCCTTCTTTTAATTTTTCCGCCCTTCTGTCAAGCCCTTTAGTTACCGCATCCGCTTGCCCTAATGATGGATTTAATGTTGTGAGTGTGGCGTTTTTTACCTTATCCCAAAGGCTTAAATTGTCGCTTAAATCCTGCGTTAATACTTCAACATTCTTTTGCGCCGTCTTAGTGATTAAATCCTGAACACCTTTTATTTTTGCCTGCCTTACAATAGCCTGCGTTTGTTGCTCAATTAATTTTGTCGCTTCAGCAGTATTGATATTTGCAAGTGTCAGCTTGCCATTAAAGCCGTCGTACTCTTTATTTAAAGCCCCTAACGCTTCTTTTCTTTCATTGTCTGACCTTGTAATATCTTGTGCAATGGCAACTAAAGCCTGTAATCTTGAAACATTACCGGCTACACTGGCGGCACTTTCAGAAAGGGTATCATTTAATGCCTCCTGTGCTTTTTGTGCGGCAGAAGTATTGTTTACAAAGTCTTTTATTGCAGGCCCCAAAACAAGAAATAAAGAACTCACAACCGATAAAGCAACGCCAATACCAGCGGGGCCAATTAAAGAACTGCCCAATGCTTTTAAAGCAGACCCGGTGCCGCCCGTTTCCTGTTTTAATCTTTGGAATGATTCTAAAAGCGGGTTTAAGTTGTTTTGAATACCTATGAACCCGTAAGGGGCATCCTGCGCAACCCGGCCAAAGTTTGTTAGTGCGTTGCCTGCCTGGTTAAACCCTTTTGAACTTTTCTGCAATGCAGAATCCATCTTAACGGCAGCTACGGCAGTTTGTGCCATTTGGGTGCGGGCGCTCTGTAATCCTTTGTCAAGATTACCGCCGTCATAGGATGCAACTACTTTAAATTGTTCATTCATATTTGTACTCCGTGTAATCTTGCGATTGTTTGCTTCATTTCATCATCCAAAACATACCGAACACTTTCTTTTTTGCTACCTAAAGGCCATGCTTTGTCAAAATCTTTTACCATTCCGGCACTGGCAAACATTGCAACACTTCTCATTAATAAAATCTGTTCCTCCCTTTCATCAAAATAGCCCTTAAAAGCGTAATAACACTCCTTTGGGCTACTTGTATAGTATTCATAGGCAGTCCATTTAAGGCGACCCAATGCGATTTCTAAACATCTTATGAAGTAGTCTTTTTCACTGTTCTTTTTTTTTCCTCCTTTGGTAACTCTTTTTGGAATGCGATACTTTCATTAAATGCCGCCGATATTTCGTTAATCTGTTCAGGCACCAGCTTATCAAACAAATCACAGGTTTCCTCAAACGTCATTTCAAATTCTTCACGCTTTGCAAAAGCATTCGATTTTAACCCCGAATAAAAAAGGGCGTAACCGGCTGTTACAGTTTCGTGTTTTGGGTCTGTGTATTCAGCCAATAGCATTAAAGCCATTTGGTTGAATTTCAGACCGTACTTTTTGCCTTCAATTTCTACCTGTTTATAACTCATTATACTGTTTCGGCGATTGTTGGTGATCCGTAAATACCTAAAGAAGCAGTAAAGGCGCTTGGGCTTTCATCATTGAAATCAACCTTCACTGAAGCAATAAAGCCAGTGCCGGAAATAACAACGTCACCGGTTGCGGGTGTTGCTTCAGAAATCTTCCATCCAATAGTTGTTTTATCCTGTGCCAAATCCAAAAGGTTGTAAACACCTACCCTGCCAGTATCAGGAGAAAGTATCACCTGTCCGGCAAAATCAACTGTTACTGTTTGGGCACCAGGTAAATTATCGGGGCCGCATTTGCTTTTAGCATCAATGATAGCATTCTCAATACCGAATGAGTTTTGCGTTAAACAAACCACCAGTTTATAAGAAGTACCGCCGGCGGGATCAATATACATTAGTACATCATTACCAGCCACTTTTCTTTCTGCCATTTTATTACTTTTAAATTGTTACCAAAGTTATGATTTTTGCAACATGGTTGCAAATTTATTTATGATAAATGTTATGAGTAAATGTTATGATTCTTGTTACAAAAGTTCTGTTACCGTGACCTGAAATCGTATTCACTGAATCGTTCTGCATTTTTGTACTTACCATTTGTAACCCGTCAGCTGATAAATCCAGTACAGTGTGCGTATTTGGATAAATAGCCGTGTAAACATCATTAGCCAGATCGTCGGCCACCTTCCCCGCATTCCCGTTCTCTGCCCACGTTCTTATCTGAACCTGCATTGATGTATTGGTATCTGAACTGTCCTTTGTGCTTACGTCCACATTCGACGGGCTTACCAAAAGAACATAGGCCGGGCTGGTTTCGTCTTCAGGTGCTTCCATATAGTAAACAGGCACTGGATTGCTATTAAGCGTCAACCCGTTCAGACTGCTAACATAAGCCTTCCGTAGTGCGTAGTTTACTGACTTCATTTACTAATTACTTCTTTTATGTTTTTTAATAACTTATCCTTTGTTTCATTGTAAGCAGGGTATAAAAATGGATGCGGTTTTATGCCTTTTCTTAATATAGAAAGTGCTATTGCATATGCTGTATCGTGTAGCCTTTCATAATCGCTTTTACCTACACCTCCTGAAGATGGCTTTGACAGGTTTATTGATATAACTCTTTGCGTTTTTACCGAATATCTGTTTGCAATACCCTTTCTTATTACCCAATCCAAAATATTATTTAAAAAGTCGTAAAAATCACCACCCCCTTTGCCTTTATAAATAGCGGCCATTTGTTGCCAATCCTGTGGTAATGTGCCAACGTATTCAGCTGCAAATTTCCTTGTGCCAAATTCTACATAAGCAGCATAATTAGCCGCAACGGTTACTGATGCAATAGTTTTGCCCTTGCTTGCATAAGTGGGGTTTATTGAACCTTTTAAATGCCCCTCGTCCGTTGGTGCGTAATCCTTTGCCTTTTTAGATGTATTGTCAGCCCACGCATTCAGTTCGTCCACAACACCACTATTTATTATCTCTGACTTCCTGGCAATGTTCTTAACCGCTGAACCCAAACCCGTTATTTTGATACTAATTCCCACCGTGAACAGTACATTTAATTATTTGCCACTTTTGTTTGCCTTCGTCTTTTATCTGTACGGACTGAACTTTTAGCGTTTTGGATCCGTAGGTGATTGTTTTAGCCGTTGTTACTTCTTTGGCTGCGTACCACCTGCAGGTAATTTTGTAATCATATTCTGCCTGCCTTTGGCCTTCAATGAAATTTGCCTGACCGGTTTTGTTTTCTACATACGCCCACAAATCAAAAGAACTAGCTACCGACCTACTAACACCACCACCGGTATCAACGGTATTTGATAACGTGTTTACTGTTATTATCTGGTTTAATTTTCCTACCATACACGGCGGTGCGGTTTAAGTGACATTTTTACCATTGGTGATAAGTTCTCCACGTCTCCCCTGTTTTCGTATAAGAAACAAATTTGGTTAAGGATAGCCGTTTTAAACACTTCAGGGATCGTCGCATAACCGGCGGCATAAACAATCTTTATGTAATCGTAATCCGGCTCTTTTAGCCTTTTAAATTCAACCCCTGTAATAGTGTAGTCATCTGTTAATATATCCGCATCGTCGACGTCCTTTATGCTTGTGATGTCACCAATAGGACCATAAGGCAAATCAATGTTACCTAATTCGTTTTTAAGCACTGCCGTAACTGTCCTTTCAACCAAAGAGATATTTAGATAACTTTCACACTGTTTACGTGCGGCGGTTATCATCAAAGTAAGCAGTGAATTTTCGGCGGTTTCGTCCAGTTCTATTTTACAGAAGTTTTTAGCCTCTGCAAGTAAAACCGGCTCTACAGCCCCCGTTTCATCAAAACTTACATCTAATACGGCGTTATCAATCACTTCTTTTCTTTTTTAGGCTTTTTAATTTCTTCTGTTACTTCCACGGCAACCCCTAAAGTGATTAGGTAAGCAGCGTTGGGGTGATTATCAATTGTAACACCCGCAATGTATTCGCAATGATTTTTTATAAACCGGATCTTCATACTTAAAATTTAAAAAGCCCCCGACCAAATCGGGCAGGGGCTTTTATTAACCAATGAAACTTAATTAGTACAGCAAGTAAGATTTAAAACTTGCTGCCATCGTGCCCGTACCAGTCCACATCAATTTATAATAACCGTAACGCTTTGTAGTTGTGATATAATAGTTAGCGGTTGCGTCTGTTGCGGTTGTAGCTGTTTCGCAAATAGTCCAGTTAGTGCCGTCCATTGAACCATACAGGCCAATAGAACCGCCAACGGTACCGGAAATCTTTGTTACAATTACATGAGCTGAAACAGAGGCGCCGTAATACCATGAACCTACCTTTTTGGCGGTTGTACTTTTTGAACCGGCATTAGTAACCGTATCCAGTGTGTTACTGTATGATGTTGTAGTAAGCAACACCGGGCTGTTCTGTGCATTTGCACAAAAAGCGAATGAGATTAAAATTAAAACTGATAATATTCTTTTCATTTTTATGATTTTATTAAGGGCAGTTTTTAGCCGCCCAATGGTTATTTAATTAAACTGCTCCTTTAATGAAGTAGTCGCTGCCATAAACAGGCAATGCAACGCTTTCTTCAATACGAACGGTAACTTTGTTTTTAGTTACGTTGTCGGCATCCTGTTCGAAGAACTCAAGGCGTAACGCTTCCTGTGTCAGGAATTGAGCGCCCTGTGAGAAATTACCAACAATGTAATCACCTGCAGTTAACGCAGTGGTAGCGAAAACAGGCACACCAGAGATGTACAGCTGTCCGTTGCTGATAACCACGTTAAAAGGCAAATCATATTCACCTGAACCGCTGGCAGTGTTCTTAAAGAAGCTGTAATAATCAGCCGGGCGTAACAGGATTAAATCTGCATCCCTTTCGGCTGTATCTTCCAGGTAAGAAATATCATCAATCAGCTTTTCAACCAGTTTAGTGGATGAAGATGTAGAGGCGGTAAAGTTGCCTGAAACCAAAATACCTTTTGGGTTTGGTGTTGAACCGTCACCGTAAAGTATTGCGGCATCTTCTGCTTTATAGATTTTTTCCAGCAAACGGCTTTGTAAGAAAGAAATCATGCCGGGAACATTATTCATAGCCTTTTTAGTGATCCGTGAATAAGCGGCCAATGTTTCGATCTTTACAGAGCTTTCGATCAGGTCTTCATCAGACTGTGATTTTGCAGCACCTTCAGCAACAAAAGCGGCACCACCTTCACCGGCCCCGTTTTGTTTCATAAAGTAGTAATCAGTACCGGCACCAACGGAACCGCCTACCATTACCTGCCTCATGTGTACTTTCCTTTTGGGTGCTTCGATAATACCCGGGCGGTATTGTGCGCCCCAAACAGTAGTCCCGGTTACATTACCGGTTGACATATCGCCAACGGCTTTTAAATCCAGTTCAATACCAATGCTTTTTACACCACGTTCGCCCCTTGCCATTTTAGCAAAGTCGTCTGTTTTTTCTTCAATGGCAGCCTGCAAAACTTCGTTGAAAGTTTTGTTTTTCTTAACGGTATTATCTACCTGCTTAAACTTCAGCTGTATTGCATCGAAACCTTCAGTAAGGCTCTTCACATCTTCCAATACTTTTTTCAGGTCTTCTGCTTTTAAATCAGCAGGGAAGCTCACAATAGCTGCTAATTTTTCGTTTACAGCTTTTAACTGCTTTTCAATTTCCGCTTTTGCGGCGGCTGAACCTGCTTCGGCAGCCTTTGCTTCCAAACTGGTTTTTATTTCGCCCAGTTCTTTTTGAACTAATTCTAAACTCATAATTATTATTTGAGAGTGTTTTTAAATGTTGTTAGTATGTCCGCTAATCTTTTTTCTTCCTGCAAAGTGGTTTCATCCTGCTTTGTGGTTATATCTAAGATTATTTGAGATAATTGTTTTGAATGGAGTAAAAGAAGTTCAATGGTTTCATCTGTGGCATCTGTGTCTTTACAGAACTTCTCTATTCTCTTTTGCTTTTCCAGTAGTTTATCAATACTCAAATCCTGCATTGATTTCAGGCCGGTTAACGGTGTCCGGTCGTTTGCGCCCCACGCTGTTAAACTTGAGCCTTCCCATAACTGAATCGCCTTTAAAACCCTTGCATCTTCAAAGCCTAAGTCTTTACCTTCGCCACTGTCAATAATCCTGAACCCTATTGAGTGTTCAGATACCAACCCGCTTTCCACCATTTTAATAAAGTCCTGCCCTAACGCATGATTACCAATTTGGCTCTCATAATACAGCCCTTTAGAATCTTCAGTAAGGGTTTTTATCACCCCTAAAGGCTGTTCAGGGTTATGGTTTAAAAGGTGCTTAATTCGTGGTTTTGCTGATCCCGGCCCCATGTCGCCTATTGATTTGGCAAATGCACCCTTTACGATAATATCACCGTCTGAATCCTTATTATTGAATGAAGCGAAGTACCCTGTAACGATACCTTTTTTGCTGTCAGCGTCTTTGAACTCCGCTGGCATTGTGGTTGTGGAAACTGAATAAATGCTTTTCAATCGGATTAATTTACTACCAAAGTTATAAAAAATGCAACAATGTTGCAAAAATATTTTTGACAAAGAAAATTATCTCGCCAATCTGCCGTTTTTATCCCTTACGACCTCATGGCCATGTGTACACCTGCAATTACAGATATTGCCCGCACCGGCCCCGTGTTTCCTATCGCCAGGGTGAAGCATCCTTTCGTTTGATACGTTAAACATATCGTCATAACCAACCGTTACACCGTTCATGTTTAAATGGTCATACTTATCTCTTGGCTGGCGGCGTGTTCTGTTGTCCTGTGCTGAAATCCAAATTTTACGTAATTGCAGCCCTGTTGTTTTGGCTGCTAAATGTGAACCCGTATTGGCTGCGGTTACTGTTTCGGTTCTGGTGATTAGCCTTGCCCGGGCTTGGGTGAAACCAACTGAAGTTAATTCGTTGCTTATTTCAGTGAACGACTTACCTACTGCGTAAGCGGCAATAAGAATATCCCTTATCTTTTCCCTTGTGGTTTGGGTTAAATCTTCCACTAAGTTTAATAAATCAATCTGAAAGTACCGGTTCATTAGTTCTACCATAAGCTGATTAAAGCCTATTGGCATACGTGCTTTTTGTCGTCTTAAATGAGTTATCGTCTTTGCACCGTAGGTAATACCTGCATCCAAATAAAGGGGCTTTAATGTCCTGTACAGCCCTTCAGATGTTATTTGCCCGATCGCATCAGCATCGTTATATCCATGCTGCTTTGCTGATAAGAATTGATTGACTTGGTCTTTGAGTGCTTTGTTTATTTTGGGGTAATATGTTTTCTCCCTGCTTTTTTGAAAGCGGTTGAATTGGTGCCATAGTTCGGATTGCTCTTGGTCGGTCATTTATTTTTTAAGTAACACGGCTCACACAATACAATCGGTATTTCCTGTTCCACCAGTTCGCCGTTTAATTTATAAATCATTGAATACTGATTGCCGTAAATTGTTTCCTTACAAGCAGAACAAACGGACATATCCGGCGGCTGCCGTTCCCATTCATTCGTTACCTCTACACTTGCCATATTTACCTTTTCAATCGCTGACAAAATACGGCTTTTCTCTTTCTCCCGCAATACCTGTCTTTTTTGTTCGTCAAACCGGCAACGGGTGTTCTTTGGGATATAGGAATGAATTATCTTTTCCAATTTACGGTTTATTGTTTCCATAGTCGCCGGTATCTTGTAATGGATCTGGCATACCTAAATCCTCAAGCAATGTGTAACCCGTTTTTACATAAACTTTATCCATTAGCGGGTCTGTGCTTATTGGGTATTTAAAAGCAGCTAAAATGTGGTTTGGTATCATAATCGGGAGCGCAGCAAACACGTCGGCCATTTGCTTCATATCGTCCTGCAGTTCCGGCACTTCTGAAATGTCGTAATTGATAAAAAACTTTGTGCCTTGTGTCAGCCCTTTATTTAACGCATCCCTCAAACGTATTACATCTGGCAGTGTTGTATTTGTAATAAGCCCCTTACGTGCATTATCGTCGCTTATCTCGCTGCCTGTTGCATCATTGTTAAAAAGCCTATCAGAAACCCCAAAGGCATTGCACATCTTTTTAAATGTTATTTTGCCCAGTTCGATAACCTCAAGTTCTGCCAGTTTGGTTCCTATGGCTATGTAATTCAGTTTACCGCTGGTAAAGTAAGGCGCTGATTTATTGGATGAACTATTCAGATACCTGGCGAAATTATCTTTATGTGCGTTCATTACTTCAATAGCACTGTCGTAAGGCATATCATCGTAAACAATGCCCGGTAATCCACCGTTTTGAAGTTGTGCGGTTGTTACGTCCACTTGTGCGTCTCCCTGCGCCATTCGCTTTAAAAGCACATCTAAAGGGCTTAACCCTCTTAACCCGTCATCTGTAATTCCTAAATTAGGATTGAAGTATTTTACATGAATTACTTCTTCATAAGGGATATTCTGAAAGATAGTTTTACCCCCTTCCACGTAATCAATAGCGACTATCCTGCGGGGGAAATCAGCTGTTACCCTTATTACTACGTTTTGAGGGTTCAGGTAGTGTAATTTCTCTTTACCTGCGTTTGGCCCCAGTTCTGGTGTTTCCTTATACAAGAAAACCTCACCCTGCCCGTATAGTGTGGCGTAAACAGCAAATAACCCGTCAAACTTATTGAACCCAACCAAAGGCTGTTCTAATAAAATATTCAGTGGGTGTTCTTCCGGCAGATCAATCAATTCCCCTTCACTGTCCTTTGTGTAGCCGTAAAACGGTATCATGGCTGCAGTGGTGGATAGTAATCGGATAATACTGTAAACGTCATCCGTTGTACAGTACCGGTCGATATTCTTTAACCCCTTGTAATTAGGGTAAAGATTTAAAGTATTTAACTGTTGTTGTAATCGGGTTGAAAGTATTGACTGAAGCTGGCTGAATTGCTTTTCGTTTAACTTAGGACGGAAAATATCGAATAATCCCATTATTTAGATTTTAATATTGTGCTGCTGCAAATACTCTTTTTGGCGCAAATTCAAACCACATACGCATCATTAAGGCATCGGAAAAGTCAGGCGAACGGCCAATAATCTCTTTCACTTTATCCTTTGGCACTACCTGTTGTTTGCCGTCCTTATCCACGTTATGCCGCTTAACCTGCTCTAATTCCTGAATGATACTGCTCTTAATCGCAACATCGTTGCAAAAAATGTAAAGTTTACCAAAGTTAATAAATTCCGCTAACTTATAATAACATTGGCTCTTTAAGTTTGCGAAATTATCAACCGGCTTTTCTCCTTTATCTGTGTAAGGTGCGTTAGGATTAGGCAATGCCCGGCTGTTGTTTACAAATCCTTTACACTTGAGTATATCCATTACGCCGCCACCAACCCCGTCCTCGTCCACAATGGTATTACTGTTACTCACCCCCTCTTTTGCCTGGGTCCCTTTTATTATTTCTGCAACCTCACTAACTGATTTTCCTTTGAACTGCTGCAGACTACACCGGTAGCCATCCCATAAGGCAATTACGGTGCTATCTGAACCAAAGCGGGCAATATCAGCTGTGATATACTTTTCACCTTCAGGAATAAACGTATTAGTGAAACAATCTAAAATCTTATCATAAGGAATTAAGGTAGCTGGATCGTCATCATAATCAAAATTACCATATAAAAGCCTCTGCTTCCTCACTTCGTCTGTTATTGATCTAAGTGATTCAATATAACTTGGATCAATAAAAGGGTTATCCTGAACAAAAGCCTGCAAGAATTTAATACCGGCCACCAATTTGCCTTCTTTGAACGGCACCCAAAAAACACGGTGGCACCAGTTTTTCTTTGGGTTAAGCGTAACAAACAATTTAGGGAATAGG
>OFRO01000452.1_pt1 | contig 14675 bp, 13 predicted proteins | sample 1543091 | NCBI WGS metagenome assembly OFRO01 (sample SAMN07774217, study PRJEB24372) | wastewater metagenome | isolation source: Exp Tend NO 10WW | collected 2016-02
GTTTGCCGAATGTGACGTAGGTTTGCGTCTGCTCGATAATGACAGTCCAAACGCCCGCTGAGGCGACGGTGATGAAACCGTAGCCAGCAATATGGTCATTCGGCCCTGTCAAGCTCGTAAGCCCGCTTGGCAGGCTCATACGAGCTTGCGTTGCTGTAGACGTGCCGCAGACAAACCGCACGTCCAGTTCCAGAGTATCGCCAACCCGACGCCAGTAAGCGTCCACGCCCGAAACGGTGCCGAAGCCGGTAAAAGTCGGCGTGTAGGCCGTCCACGAAGTTATTACAGGAACATTGCTCGTAGCTGTTTGATAGCTGACACAGCGCCAGCGCCCAGAGCCGTCTGAAACAAAAACCGCAATATCGCCTGCTGCGGTTGTAATGTTGCTACCACCCTGGAGAACAAGATTTGTTGAATGGTGCGTTAGTTGGAGGGCTGCGTCGAATTGGAGGACAATCAGAGTGCCTGCCTGCGCAGATGATATCGCCGTTATGGTGGTAGTGCCGGTAACGTCGAAGTAATTCCCGTCCGTGCCGAGCGTTAAGGTTGAGGCCGAAGCAATGTCGGCTCCTTTTCCCCAACTTTGGGTCGTAGCGAATGCTCCGCTTTGTGTGGGGTTGATGAGAACCCAGCCGCCAGCCGCGCCGTTCGCTGCCGTCGAATAATAAACGTAATAGATACCGTTGGCTTGTATTTCGCCGCCAGCCAAAGCGACATCGCCGCTCGTCGTCATTTTCCGAACGGACTTCGCACCAATGGAATTGACGTTAAGTGTGGTTGCTGCGGTGTTTGACGACGCGGCCTTGAACGATACAGGCCAGCCATTGAAGAAAACGGTGACGCCGCTTTTTGCCGTCAGTGTAATAGCATTAGCCGAACCGCCAACCGTACCGGCAGCCGAGAAGTCGCCGCGAAGTTCAGCCACGCGCTTCATCATGGCACGGCCTGAATCGTCCACCGTTGACGGAGCTTGGCTGTCCGACCATGTGATGATTGGATCGGAGTTATTATTGGACGCAGCCGTGTACGACCAGTCAAATATACTGGGCATTGCAGTCTCCGAAAATGTGAATGGGTGCGGTTAGCCGCGTTGAAGGAATGCGAGGCGGCGCTGCAAAAGCGTGTCGCCCATGTTGGGCTGGTTCATAACTTGAGCGAGCATATTGCCGCCCTGCCCGCCGTAGGAACCGCCAGCGCCGGGGGCTTGTGGGATACTGTCGTCAAGAGCCTTGCCTATGCCGGAAAGGCGCTCCCAGATGTTCTTGTCGCCGTCCATAGCGTAAGCCGCCATATCAGACGTGATTGGATCACCAGAACCGCCTTGGCCTCCAGTGCTGGCAACCATTGTGGGATCAGGCGCTACGCTTGGTGGTGTGTAGGCTTCCTTCCCCTTGGGGCCGTCCGCAACGTCCGGGACAGTTGCCGCAGGGAGTGAACCAGCCGCAGCACCGTTATATGCAGCCCTGAGCCATTCCGGAGCATTTGCGCCCCTCCCGCCTGCTCCCCATACGCCGGGAGAACCAAAGCCGACATGCATGGTGCCTTCGCCCATATATCCTGGTCCTGCGCCAAAGCCCGTTATTCCTGCCGCTTTTCCCTGCTTGACGATATCCTGAAATGTAGGCAGATCGCTTGGGTTAGCCCAACTCAGCGCGCGCCCATCTTTGTAGAACCGAATATCCCCTGCCCCACCGTGATCGTGGCGATGTGAGCCAACGCGGTTTGGCCCTGTCGCATCCTGCCCGCCTGAAAAAACTTCAGCGGTAATGCCCATCGGTCCGAGATACCCCAAAGCCTGCACCAAACGGGGGTCTAAAGGCTGATTGCGGGTAGCACTTTGGTTGGCGTAGCGGAGGTAGCTAACCATATGGAAGTCCCTGCAAAATGTGGTAATGTGTTGGGATGCAGATCGAACACGACCCGAACGAAAACCCCGCTCCAAAGAGCGCCGTCAAATCCGAGATACTGAGTTTTGTACTAACCGCCGTCCCTATGGGATTGGTTATCTGCTTTGTCAGAGGGGATTTCGCGGGATACAGTTTTGGTGACGCCTTGGCCGTCGCCTTCTATGGCCTGTTTGGCGCGGCCTCACTGATCTTTATCGGCTATCTTCTGTGTAAGGCTTGGGATTCAACGGTCGGCAAGATACTTGGGCGCATTCGCAACAGGCGTAACGCCAAGAAGCATCTTCTGAACAGCACCAGCCTGCGTTCTCGTTAACTGCTCGCCACGACGCACGGCATTAGCCAGATCAGCCGCCGCCCGCGTTGGCGAAGTCTGCATAAGTACATCGGCAATCATGTCCCGCGTGGCCTGATTCCGGCCCTGCAAAGAATTGGCGGCGTGAGCAAGCGCCGTCTTTGTAGCGTTACTCCAGTTGCCCGAAAGAACACTACCAATCATTGAAGGATCAAAAGAACCAACGTCCGCCATGTCGGCAAGATTGTCAGCGGTTCTTGAGCCGCCTGTCGCTGCACCTCGCGTTTCGAACATGGTGTTTTCACGCGCAAGCTGACGCGCAAGCCTGTCTGATCTACCGGGCTGTGCGAATGCCGGGAATTCCACCGCCGTTGCATCATTGATAAGAGGGCGGGCTTTATTAACCCCGACCGCTGCGCCCTGCGTGCTTTCAATAAGCGGATCGACATAACCAGCCCTGAACCCAGCCTGCTCGTCAGCACTAAGCCCGTTGAACCGTGGAACAGTATCCTCAACTCTGCCTCTGCGCGCTGCGTTGCGCCCTGTGTCCACTGCCTCAAGAGCCAGCGAACGCTGACGATACGCATCGCGCGCCTGAGCATAAGGTTTTGAAGCCTGCGCAAGCTGCTCGTCCAGCGCATCCCGAACGGGCCGCAGTTTGGCTGCCACTGTCCCGCCGTTCTCAATAAGAGCATCCATTTCCTGTTTTGCGAGCAGGCCGCGATTGAAATCACTGATCTGGGAACGTCCATCAGTCAGCCATTTGCGCGCCCGGCTCAACGTGGAATAAACACCATTGTCCGCAATATCGGTGCCACCGGCAATTGGCGTGACTCCGGGCTGAATAATGTTGTCTATCGCCTCGATTGCAGGCGTTACATCCACGGGACCGGCAGCAGCGCGCGCCGCGCCATAGTTGGCATTTCCTTCCGAAGATCGGAGCGCCTTTGTCGCGGCCTCTGTCTGCGCCGCAGTTTGTGGTGCGCCAAAACCCTCTTCGAGAAAACCTGCTATGCGACGGCCTTGCCCAGCCTGCCTGCGGTCCAGCGCATCTACAATTGCCTGCCTTTTGTCCCCCGGCGAACGAGTGACGCCAGAGAGCATTCGTTGCCCGGAGTTGCCCAACTGATCTGCGACGGTATAGACGCCTTGGCCTTCGCTTGCTGCCTCTGATAATCCGCGCGAAACATCATCAGCCGACTGCCCGGAGCGGAGCAACGCTTCGGCCACGGCATTCTCGGCCCGTCCCTGATTGCCAAGCCCCAACATGCCGCCGGCAGTTCTGCCGAGCATTGTAGCGCCTTGCACGAGTAATGGAGAAGCCCCGCCAAGCGCGGCGGACAAGGCTGCGCCGCTCGCTATTTCTCCGGGCGTCCCGCCTCTTGCCGCAACATCGCCGCCGCCAAGCAAGCCGCTTGATATCCCGCCCCTCAAAACCTGAGTGCCAAGCGCTTGCCCCGGCGCTGCCCCGAACAAGGCAGGAGCCGCAGTTACCATAGCGCCAGTGCCTAGTAGCGCACCTGTAGCCCGTCCTGCGGTAGTGGCTGTCGGCCGCGCATTCTGAGCCGCCGTTACGCGCCGTCCCATATCGTCATACACTTCGCCAAACGGCTCACCAGTAGCCAATGACGCGCCACCGGCAGCAACGCCGCGTAGGCCCTTTTCTATTGTCGGCCCAACAATGGGCAAGCCCTCTACACCGCCAGTCGAGAAGGCCCCAATACGTTCCCAGTCTTTCTCCATCCCAGACTTTTCGATATTCCCCGTTTTGGCATTGTAGCCCTTTACGCCGGGATCGTACTCAGGAACGTCATGCGCTGGAGGATGGTAGCCAATAGCGACATTGAATTTGGCTTTGGGCATGTCGCTGTAAAACTTCTTGTGAAAAGCATCCACAAGCTGTTCGTCGGGAACATCATCATATTGCGGATACTTTTCGCGAATGCCTTTAAGCGTCATCGTCATTGGCGGACGCCCAAGAATTTACGCACATCTAGCGGATCGTTCCCATCCTCAACTTCGCCGGGAGTGGACGGCGTTTCGCCGCCCGCCTGTTTGATTGCTCTGACGTAATTATTGATACGGGACAGCTTGTCTTTGATCGTCTGGGGCTTATCACCCATTTTTGGCATGAGAGAATTCGCGTTGCGTTCAACTTCCGCATCCGGTGCAGACGCGCCAGACGTGACGTACATGTAAGATTGAATGATCGTCATGAGGGAGTTCTTCCCTCTCTGATAGTCTTCGGAAGTTAGCCAATTCCCGGAATTCCACGGCATTTTATCCAGCGCTTGATTTGTATTGTCGCCAAGAGCCGGGAACATGTCTTCCACGATCTTCATTTCGGGCGATGCAACGGTATAGAGCGCGCGGGCGCGGGTTTCTGCCTCCGTTGCCATCTTGCCGGGTTTGCCGGGAGTGAGCTGCTTTGCGCCGGGAATTGGCTTTGCGCCATTTGGCAAGGACGGTGCAGTTGGCTGTGACGGCGCAACAGTGGTAGGAACGGATGGAGCCGTGGAAGGTGCGGGAGCAACAGGTGCGGCTATGGCGGGTGCATCTGGAGCAGCGGGAATCGGTGCAGGTGCGGGTTGTGCCGTTGCTGCCGGGGCTACAGGAGTTACATTCCCCGTTGCGTCTCGGCCAAACAGCCCTTGTGGCGTCATGAATATCTGAGAACCGTCAGCCGGGTTGGTGATTACCTTGCCAGCCGCAACTTGCATGGCTTCTTCTTCGGTAAGCTGGCCGCTCTGAATAAGGCCATTGAGCGCCTGTGCCTCAACACTGTTGCCTGAGAACCGGAAGCCACCCCCTGCCGCGTCATTAGGCGCGGTTATCCATTGTTTTGTATTTGGATCGTATAGGCGGCCATCGCCTGCATTGACGAGAGCCTTTTCGTCTTGGCCTTTGATAATGTCCCGGCCCGCAACAAAATTGGTGAACTCAGGCGTTCCCTGTTTCAATCCAAGCTTAAGGGCTGCCGTTGCACGTTTGGTGTATTCGTCCACTTCCTGTGGGCTGCCATAGGTCATCAACACCTTTTGAAGCGTTGGCTTATCCTTGGCTATCATCTGCGCAGCTCCAGCATCATAACCCTTGCGCTGAAGCCATTGCACCGTCTCGTTGTAGCCCTTCTCGTTACCACCACCAAACAGGTTCTGCACAAACCCGCCTATACCGCCACCAGAAGGCGCAGGAGAAGGCATTGAGGCCGTTTGCACATTATCCACCACTGGAGCCGCCGAAGGCGCTGGCTGGGCATTTACCGGCGCTGCACCACCCATATACGGGTTAAGCTGCTGCTGCATGATACGCTGGCCGACAGCATCAAGTGCGCCGCCACCCGCTGGTGTGTCCATGCCACCAAGGTTGGTGAGCCTGTTTACTGGCCCAGCAGCGACGGGTGTAGCGCCGCCCTGCCCGCTCAACATTTCGGCAAGCATTTGAAGGAAATTCGCCATGTGCCGACCTCAGCGTCCGCCTAGAAACCGTGGCATTCCGCCCTTGAAGTTCTTCTTTTCTTCGTCGGTAAGAACGGCATTCGTCCGATAATTTTTCAGCCCACCAAGGTCGTGCGGTCCGGGCTGTTTCCCGGTAGGAGCCACTGGCGCAGCAGGGGCAGCAACCGGCGTTACACCCAAACTCGTCGGCATTGGCATAAGGTTAAGCCCTCCGCTCATGGAGCCAAAGCTAGGTGCGCCAATCGTCGGCACATTCACCGGAGCGATTGCAGAATTGCTCAGGAAGGCATTGCCAAGCCCGTCTGCTGACGTTCCGGTATTTGTGCCATTCGTGCCGAACTTGCCCTGAAAAGGCGACGTGCCAGTTGCCTGTGTTGCTGTTGTAGCCATTATCCGACCCTCATCATCGGGAAGCCCAGTTTTGCGTAATCAACCGCCATAAAGCCGTCCGGCCCGATTGCAATTGCCTCTGAACGATACAACGGCACTTCCTGCGCCATGACGCCGCGATAGCGGGCCTTTTCGCCCTTGTAGGAGAAGTCGTACAAGGTGAGGCCATTCAATTCGCCAACGCGGATAATGTCTTCCTTGAGGCGAATGTCGGAAGATTTCAGACCGCCCAAACCGCTCATTATGCCGCCGATATTGACAGGCTGGCGGCTGGTGCTTTCCGTCACGCCGTAATTGCCCGCGCTGCCCTGCGCTGCGGAAAGCATCATGGCGAGACGGTTCCAGTCTTCGTTGTCCTTGGCGTACCAACGCGACACATAGTCGGACAATTGGTTCTGGCTCTGCGTATCGAGGATATTGCCCGCCTGTAGCGTTGCACCTGCCCCGGCCAGTTTGTTTTCGAACTGCTTCTGATCGAGACCAGCCATAGACGAAGCCGCGCCTTGAGCCTGCGAAAGCCCTGTGGTGAGCATATTGGCTCTGCGGTTCCAATCGTTTGCCAACGCGGTTGTGCGAATATCGCCCAAGGTCTGGGCCAACGCATTCGTCTCAGCCCCGCCGCCAAGCCTGCCCATGCCGGACATTGCGCTTCTTGTCTGGGCAGCCGCCTTGTCCAATTGAGGTTGAAGCGACTGCTCAAGATAAGCATTCTCGGACAGATACGGATTATCGACAGCCGCCGCGCCGATCTGCGCAAACAGGTTTCGGGTTCCTGACGTATCGGTATTCGCCCCAGCATTGGCAAGCTGGTTGACGCCCGTCATGGTAGTGCCAGACAGCGGCGCTACCGCACTGCCCATATAGGTGTTGCCACCAACGCCCGCCTGATAAAGCTTGTTTGCTTCTGCTGCGCCTGCCTTAAAAAGCGGCGCGCTCCATTCAGGGGGTGAGGATTCGCTTTTTGTCTTGCTAGTTTTGGAGATGGTCGCCTCCTGTAAGGCTGACAGGCCGTTCTTTCCTTAGAACAACGGCGTATTCCGAATATCCGTGTTTTGATAATGCCCTAAGCCAGCCCCTGCGCCCTTCCGCCGCGCAAAAATCTGCGCCAAGGCTCCAGGCGAAATCTTCGATTTCAGCGCACATGTCGTCTACGCAATCCAGGCCAGCAGCACCCGCATGAGAGGACAGCGTAACAATCTTCTTGCCCGCAGGCGTCGTGGCTATCGAGGTGCAGCAGAACGACACGAACTCGTCGTCCCGATCCAGTATCAACCACATAAGCCGGTCGCCCTTGAACAATTCAAGCGCCAGATCGCGCACCGTCACGTCAGCCGGGAATTTCTCGGCCAACTGCTTCATGGCGGCGGTTATCTGCGGTGTGTAGCGGGCCAGTTTCTCAAACGGCCAATCCTGCGTGCTGACAACCTTGTACTTGCCCACTAGCGAAGCCCCGCGCTGGTGGAGTTGATCGAAACGCCTTGACAGTGCGTCCAGTTGGCCCCCGCCGATATTACTGTCTTGATCCGGTTAAACCGCGCTCTGACGTTCTTGCGGCCAATGCCCGTATTTGTCGAAGGCGTGAATTCGGAAGTCCAATTGATCGTGTCAGTCCGGCGCATTCTGGAACCAACGGACAATCTCAAATCCGAAAAATCGTCTACGTCCACAATCGGCACGACTTCATTGAAGCGCGTGACGCCTGCGGCTGGATCGCCCAGTTCCTGCGTAACGATTGTGGCCTCTGCATTGGCCCCTTGAAAGAACCCCAACGCCCCGTTGCTATCGAATGCCGCCATGACAGGCGCACCGCCCTGCCACACTTTGCTGCCCAATGGAAACGGCAATCCGGCCAATGTCGCGGATATCGTATCCAGTCCGGCCAGCGTGTAGCCTATAGTTCCTGAAGCCAGCGGAAACAGGATATTCAGGCTCATGCGGATTTGCGTCCACTCGCCTATCTGCCAATCATAGCAAAGCATCCTGTCAAACGCGTCAGTCGTGCTTTCAACCTGAATGGCGAAATAAACACGGCTGTAGAATGGGTCGATTTCACCAAATATGCGGGTTAACCCAACACCGCTGATCTGGCCGAAGATTGTGCGATCAACCTTTTCAAACCCAATCGGCGAGATTTGCCCGTCCGACGAAATCATGAAAAACGCGCCGCTATCGGCAAAGAACGTCACTGCGCCTCTGGTGCAGATTGAATACGGTGCAGCAGCCCCGCGTTGATCATGCAGGGTCTGAAACGAAAACGTCTCCAAAGAGCCAGGAACAAATGTCCCCAACCGTATTTTGGCTTTCTGGAATATCAGCGGGTTGGTCGCGTCGGTTAACCCCATAAGCTTGCCGCCATCGGGGAATTTCTGCGAGCCTGACGTACCTGTCGTCCAGTTGGAAATATCGTCCGTGTCACACCAATACATCGTATCGTCGTCAACGCCCGACAGCCGATCACCCGTAACCGCAATTTGCCTCATGCGCGGCGGCGTGCCGGGAAGATTGGCAAAGTCCGTAGATGTCCCGATCTGATAATATTGCGGGTCATCGTTGATGTTCACCGCAACCACGTAAGGCTTGTAGTATTTGAACCGCCAGCGCTCATCTATCGTAGCGCTATAGGTCGTGGCAGCCTTGGAAACATCCTCCCAAGTCAGCGTCGTGTTGTCCAGTTTCCATAGTTTGCCGGCTGTACCGCAAAAGATATGCGTCAGTCCGTCATCGTCTCGAATGGTAATCCCACCCAGGGGAACTGCGCCAACCTGCGCAGTGAAAGCCTGCAGCGCCTTGAACGGAATGTAGGATGATTCCGCCCGGAGAACTTTCCATATCTCGGTTGCGTAGGCCGAGTTCAAATGCGCATTGTCTGGCCGGAAAGGAGCAACATCGAGAACCGGCATTAGAAGCTCGTGGGCAGTATCCTGCCCGTCCCTAGCCTGCTGGATGTTTCAGCCTTCAATGATTGAAACTGATCCTGATAATCATTCAACGCCTCAGCGGCAATAGCGGCGTCTTTGAGGGTATTCTTTGCCAGAATGTACTTGGCGCGGGCCTTGATCATGTCATAAGCCTCAGTCGTCCATACTGTCTGATCGCCATCTGCAACGGGCATTGCCAGGCGATACGGCGCAAGTTGCAGCCTCACCTGATAAACGCCGTTTGGAATGGGATAGAGACGTATTCTTTGCCCAAACACGCAGTAGCCATAGGGTTGCCCCGTCGCCGCCGTGTTGTCGGAAAGCTCTTCAATCTCGTCCGGCGAGATAAGCAATAAATCAGTCGTGTTTCCGAGTACCGTCACATACGCGCGCTGAATGCGAACCATTGTCGCAATATCAGCCAGATCGTCCTTGTCGTACCATTGACGGCCTACAACCGTGTTGAACGTCTTTTCGCGTGTTTCGTTGAAATAGAACTGCGTGCGCTCGCAATACCGAATAGCAGCGAGAACAGCAGACGCGATTTGCGATCCATACTCATTATTCGGATCATCTATATCATCGCTAATTTCGGCCTTTAAGTCACCGAATGTTGCCATTTGTTACCTCGCACGCAAGAAAAGAGCGGCCCCCGAAGGAGCCGCCCTGTCAGTTTTTAGCCGTCATTCGCGACGGTGTACTCGACCTCGACATCAACCACACCCGCAGTCGGCGTACCGGCTGTGGTGCAAGTAATGACGGTATCGGCGTCGACGCCCAGCGTGCCGGTCGCTATCAGCGTGACGTTGTTACGTCCAGCAGTCGTTACCGGGCCACCCGCGAGAGCAAAGTACCCTGCCGGTGTACCGGACGGGCCAAAGCTGATCGTAGGCGTTCCACCGGAAAACACCGTGCGCACCAGCGTGCTGATGCGCGAAATGTTTGCCCCGGCTGGAATGGTGCCGATGGTGTAAAGCGCGTTCCCGGCAGTGCCAAGAATGCGCTTGCGGAGGTAATGCGTCTGCTGCTGGTGAAACTGGCGAGCAGTCGTTGCGATTGTCCCTGTAGGCATATCCGTTTCTCCTTATTAAGAGGCCGGAGCGGCGTAGGTGGACAGGACAATGGTGCCGTAATCGACACTATTGTAGACGGTCTTCTTCATGCCGAAGATCGCGCTCGAACGGACGCCAAGTTCACGATCATAGTCGAAGAGGTCTTCAACCCATTTGAACTTGTTCTTGCCGCCGTTTTTGCCAAACGCGAGGCTTGCCGACTGTGCGCCGCAGAAAATGGAACGACGCGAGTTGGCAACCGAAGCGCCGGTCGAAGAGTGCACCCCTTGCGGGACACGATAGTTCTCAACGATCAGCGTGCGGTTGTATATGCCCAACGCTCCGGTATAGAGGCCATTGTTGTCCTTTTCGCCGCCCTGCAAGCGCTTGCCCTGAAGGTCAAACCAGTTGCCAGCCGTCGCCGTATCAGCACGCAGCGAGAGCGTCTGATCCGGGTGGATGAAGCAAACATAGTCAACGTCCTTGCCGAGCCCTTTAATGGGACGAAGCATTGGGGAAGTCGTCTTTGCACGGTTAACTGCCTTGTCGATCATCGACAGCTTGAAGCCTGCCGCGTTATCGCCGCCGACAGCCTGATCGGTCGTATTGGCCGCACCGCCACGGAAAATGCGGGTTGAAGAAGGTGCAATCGCAGCATTGAAGCCGAGATATTTGCCGTCCGAAACCGCAGTATTCCCCGCCAACTGATTGAAGAATGCAGTGTCAATACGATCTGCATACCAATCCTTCAGCGAGTCATAGCATTCCTCGCGCATGTCATACGGAACGCGCTGGCGGTCGATTGTGCCTTCGTTGCGCACTCGGTGAGCGTGACCAAGTTCGTTGATCAGAAGCTCGTCGTAGTAGCGCGTGAGGCCTTCTTCATTGCCTTCCTGCGTTTCGTTTTCGGTGGTGCCTGCACCAGTGGCAAGCATACGGATACCCCAACGGATGCGGTCGCCCGCGCCCTTTTTGGTTTCCGACATAATTTGACAGAGAGAGCCTGCGCCCTCGCCCATGAATTCGTAGGCGGTCGTTTCCTTGAGCGCCTCGACATCCATGCGCTGGGACCACAGCTTCACTGTCAGTGCGTCATTGACGCCCTGAGTAGCAATAGACATGTGTCTCAGTCCTTTGAAAGTGGATGGTTTTGGTGAGGTGCTTTCGCTTGACGCCGCGAATGCAGGGCGAGCGCTTCTCTGCGTGGAAGCGGTGACGCTTGCGGTTGACGCTCCGCACGGCGAGCAGGGCTTAACCGGCCCCGGACGGTTTAGTTATTTCAACGCATTAACTGCTTGAAACCCTTGACGCCGTTCTTCTCGAACCACGCGTCAAACTCTGAATCCGACATTGCCGCGACTGCTTCAGAGGTGCTGGGAACGCCAGCCCTTGTGCCGCCTGCCGCCGATAAGGAAGTCTCTGCTGCAACGCTATCAGCCAGCTTCTGAATGCCAGCCGCGTCGTTTGCCTTCGGCTTTGGCCCTGTGTAGCCCCACGCCTTGGCAATGTTGTAAATCTGCTCTGCCGAGGAAATACCGTGCTGGCCCGCGCCAACCACGATCTGCTTCAATTCCTCGTTCATGACGAAATCGCGATATGCCTTGTCAGCCAGTCGAGGATCGACCGCCGCCATAGAGGCCAGCTGCTTGTCACGCGCTTCAGCGAGAAATAGCGCAGCATCGCGAAAGTCCGGCGTAGACTGATTGAATTGAGCGCCGTCCGATTCCCATTTTCCCCAGATTTGGCGTTCCATCTGAGCAACTTGCTGCTGCTCTGCCGTCTGCTGTTCCTGCCCCGTAATCTTGGCCTCAAGAGCCATGCGCTGCTCGCGCTCGTATTTCAGGGCTGCAAATATGTCCTGCTCTGGATCGGGTATTTGCGGCTGTTCTGCCTTGGGTGCAGGCTGCTGCTCACTTGCGGCAAGAATGCGCTGCCAGCGATCATCAAGAACCGCCTGCTTGCGCTCCATTTCCTCAAGCTTGCGGCGTAGTTCCTTCTTTTCCTCGCGCTCTTCGTGCAGGGCGTTGACAGGAACCATTTTACGGCCCTGTTCCTTGCCTTCTTGCCCGTCTGCTGGCTCGTTACCCTGTTCTGCGCTAACTTCTGGCTCGGCTGAGGTAACTGCTTCCGGTGCCTTTTCGCCCCGGCTTTCGAAATACGACTTCTCTTCTGCGGACAGGCCGTCCACATTCTCGATATCTGACATTTGTCACCTGATTTGTGGCGTGCGCTGCCACTTGCGGACCCGCAACGCGCTTGCGGTGAGCGAACACAGGCTGCGGGCCTGCGATCCGTTACGCTGCGAACAGAGCGATAATTTCCTCGTCTTCTTCGTCCAGGAAGGACTGATATGCCGCCTGAGCGTCTTCCAGTTCCTTCGCAGCCGTCATTGCGGCCCTGACATTGCGCTTGGAAATCAGCTTTTCCGCCGCTTCCATGCTGCGTTCATATGCCTGCTCGAGCGCCAGTAATTGCCGATAAAGCTGCGGCCCAATAGCGTCCGGTTCTACCTGACCAGGCAGCGAAACTTCCTGCTTTTCCTCGTCCTTGGCCTGCTTGTTGCGCTTTTTCTCGCGCCATTCTTCGAGCAGTTCCGCAAAGGCTTCAGGATCGTCGTTGATGCTGCGGCGGCGTTTGGCTCTGCCTGCCTGATTGCCGCTCCCGCCAGTATCGCGTTTCCCGCCAACTACAGCCCCGAAGAAACTGTTGTCGTTGTCGTACCTTGCGCCTGAAATATTCTGCGCAACTGGCTGCGAAACCGTTGCTGCAAAAAACGTGTCAGGGTCAGAATAAAGCGCGCCAGCAACTGAATATTTGGCCGCAACGCTTGCCGCATAAACCGTCTGCGTATTGGCGTAGAGTGCGCCTGATATGTTCTGAGGTGCGCCGTCTTGGCTGACAGCCGCTGCATAGAATGCGTTGCTATTTGAAAACAGCACACCGCCGATTGTCACCGAGCCGGGGCTTACCGTGGCCCCGTAGAATGTGTCTCCGTCCGTGAACAGGGCGCCCTGAATTGTGTAGGACGCTGAAACGGTGCCTCCGAAGAAACCGTTTGAGTTCGTATAAAGAGCGCCGCCGATATTGACCGCACCGCGACCAACAGTTGCCCCATAGAACGTCTGACTGTTGGTAAACAGGCCGCCCGAAACAGTAGCAGTTCCCGGTGCAACAGTCGCACCGTAGAACGTGTTGCTGTTGGTGTAGAGCGCCCCGGTAATGCTCTGTGAGCCGCCGCCGCCCGCGCCCTTCTTGAACACCGCAATGATAGCGGACTGGCTATCCGGTGATCCGCCAGCCGATATCGTGCCGGTGGTGGTATAACCCGTCGAGCCGTTACCCGTCAGGGTGCGGACGCCAAGGGCTATGAAATCCTTCGTTCCCCCTGTGCTCGCGCCAATGTCGCGAATAGTCGTGAAACTATTACTGAACGTCGCCGTGCGGGTATTGAGCGCACTACCTGAAGAAGCACCATAAGTGGCAAGCGCTGCCCTGTCGCCGGTGCTTGGTGTAACGCTCGGCGTTGCAAGCGAACTGCCACCAGCCGTCGAAAGCGTGCCGTTCGAGACATCCAGCGGCGTACTGTCGAACGGCCCCTCGATTTCCGCAATAACCCAGACCGAAGGGCTGTTGGAGCCTATAGTGTATTGATAGGAGTTTGACCCGTCCGAAATGTGATACCAGAGATAACCGCCGTGATAAGTCTGCTGCTCGCCGCCCGTAGGCTGCGTCCACGGACTGTTAGGCGTCCCGTTGTAATCATCCCCCGCGAAGGCAAGAACAATAAGGTTTCCAGCCGTTGGCGACGACGACAGCGTGGCATTCGTCGTAGCTGTCGAGCCAGTGCCTTCGTTTGACTGTACTACATCCCCGAAGGCCATTGCCTATTCCTTTAGGCAGCAGCCCGCCATGCCTGCACGGCAGCCGGTGCAGATTGCGTGGCATCATCCCACAGCACGTTGCCCGTTTCCGTGGCACCGCTATCGTTATTGATATAGCCGAAAATGCCCTTTTCGATGTAGTTGCGAGCGATAACCACCCCGCTCACACCCTTGCTCGATTTCTCGGCATAGACCGTATAGGACGCCTGCCCCGTCAGGAGATTGTCTGAAATCTCGCCGCCTGTGATCTTGCCCTGTTGGCCGGACAGGAACACAGCAGCCGTGCCGCCGTTCTGTGGGGGCATGATAATGGCATTGCGACGAACGATGCAGCCGCTTGCGCCAAGGTTGTGGATACCGTCAAAGTGACGATCATCCGCAGCCTGCGATTTTTCGGCCAGATCGTGAATATAGCAATCCTCGACAATGCACCCGGTACCCCAATGCTTGATGCCAATGACCATACCGAAAATGTTGCACCGGCGTGCGATGCCGCCTGCTTGGAACGCTGCACCCGTCATGCGTGAAGAACCAGTGCCGTCGATGGTGCAATCTTCAAGTGTCAGTGCGTTGTAACCGTCATTCTGCCAAACGGCATACGTGCCGTTCAGTTTGAATAGGCAGTTCTTGAATTTCACCCCGTTCGCCTCAACCGTAATGGTGCGCGTGATGATTTTGTTCTCAACCACGGTGTTGTTGGTGCGGATGATATCGCCGCCTGTGTAGGCTGCGAGTGTGCCTTTCGCGCCGGTATTCGATGTTTTCGGCCACTTGAGG
>OFRO01000453.1_pt1 | contig 14637 bp, 27 predicted proteins | sample 1543091 | NCBI WGS metagenome assembly OFRO01 (sample SAMN07774217, study PRJEB24372) | wastewater metagenome | isolation source: Exp Tend NO 10WW | collected 2016-02
TCTGGTTTTTCTCCATGTTCGCGTTCCCAAACCCAGACATGCTCGAACTTGTGTTCGTATTTGCCGTTGATGTTTCGTCTGAGCATGATGTAGCCTTTTTGGTAGTATCTACCTGCTGTGTCCCAGGTATCTTTTCGGTAGTAGGCATATCGGCAGTCCCTAGTACAGAAAACAAGCTCTTTATTGCGTTGGTCGTGTCGTCTTGAAATCTTTTCAATTCCACACTGTTTGCAGGTAATAGTAAATGGTTTAACTGGCATAGACTAATTATACTATTGAGGTCGCTTCCCTGCAAGCAGTAGTCTGGCTTAATACGACTTCCATCTATATTCAACCCACCAGTACCGTGCTTTAACACATTATTAGCTACTGTACCCTCTATAGGTTTACGAGCTAGTACGCAAGGTTCGTGAGCTGGTTTAAGAGCTGTGCCGTAGCCTTCGTAGGGTGAGTTGCCTTTGGTTAATCTATAGTCTGTTTTTAACTCATCTTCACCAAGCTGTCTGAACCCAGCACCGCCTTTTTTATAATTTTGGCGTTCGTGTAGACCAGCATCTTTTCGCTCATTACCCTGTATCTTATCTACTGCCTTGCCGATATTCAGACTCTTTGGGAATCCACTGCCATACACCCACTCAATCATATCTCTAATCTCAAACCCTGCATCTTCTATTGCTACTGCCATACGGTGATAGGTTCTTGAGCCTGAGAACGCCAGTAAGTGTCCACCTGGTTTAACTAACTTGAATAGGTCAGCCCACATCTCAGTATCAAAAGCGATGCCTGAGTTATCCCAGCTCTTACCCATGAACCCTAGCTCATACGGTGGGTCGCAGAGAATACCGTCAAACAGTTCTCCGTCGTAGTTAGCCGCCCAGTCTTTGATATTGGCGTGGCTCATCTTATGCACTATAGCCCCAGCTTATACAGCATATCTTTGCTCTCGATAATCTCTTGCCGCTTGGTGTATTTATTGCTCGACTTCTTGGCGCTGGTAGCGATCGCTGACTCGACGTAAGTATGCGTAAAGCCCTGCGCTCGACTTCTAGCCCTTACCTCCTGTGATAGCGAGCCATATAGGTTGCAGCGTTCGTTAAACATTCCCATCTGTATTATTTCCGAGCGATAGACACAACCAAAGTTTTCCACAAAGTCTTTTTTGCCGCCCTTGTTTCCGAATAGCCATTGCTTTGGCGTCAGGCGAGCCACAAACTCCGTCACCGCTTCCGGCTCCATGATCTGCCGCTGGTCATCAAACACCAATACTTCACCCGTCGCTTCGATGATCCCCACGTTCCTGGCTCTGGCCAAGCCATAGTCACCTTGGTTGGTATTGTGATACTGGACTGGCTTGCTGGTCATCGAGCGAAACTCCTGCACAACGTTTTGGATATGTGGCTCGTTGCCATCATCGACCACCACTATTTCGATGTTTGGGTAAGTTTGATTTTCGATAGCTACCAGGCACTCTAGCAGTACCCTTGGGTCAGTGGCGGTGGGTACAATCACGCTAACCGGCTGCTCGCTGCTTTGCATTTGCCTATACAGCTTTTTATATAGCCACGCTCTACGCTGGTCAGTGTAGCCTTTGACGGTTTGCCACGCCTTCTGCGCCATCTCATGCAAACCCTTTTTGTCGGCCAAGGTCTTAAATATCAGATCCGCTAAAGCGTCTACATCTTCTTTGTCATTCGGGTTCAGTATTAGGTTTTCGCTATTGTACAGGTCAGGCACATGGCCAACGTTGCGAGTCACTACAGGCACACCAGAAAACATGGCTTCCAGAATAGGCATAGTACCCGACTCGAAATTGTCTTGTGAATTGCAAACGTGCAACGTAGCTTCAGCGTAAGCCTTGGCCAGTTCGTCATCGGTAATACCCTGTGAAAAGGTGACAGTTTTGCACTGGAGTATCTGGTTAAAGTAATTAGGGTCAGATATGTTGCCGACCAGGTGAAAGGCGATATTCAATTTCTCGCAAGCTTGTGCCACTTCAAGTATGCCTTTTTTGGCTTCGATCCGATTGGCCACCATCAAAACTGTATCATGCGTAGTCGCCTCCTCTCGAAACGTGTAGTGCGTTGGGTTACGAGTTATCGGGTGCAATAAAACATTTTTATAGCCACGCTTCAGATCAGCTTCAATACTCTTGTTACAAGCAATTACCCAATCGTAGCCCGACCAGTCACCGTCTATCGAATAGGGGTTAAAGTGGCGCAGTATGCTTGGCTTGGTTTTGAGTTCCGGCATGAGCTGGCGCAGCATTTCAGCAGTGCGGAAGTAATGATAGTCGATGATGTCTGCCTGTTCAGCCAGGCGAATAAAGTTAGCTAGCTCCTGTGCGCTTGGCCGCTTCGGGTGTATGTCGATCACCTGATAATCAAAGCCATTCATATAGCTCATAACACCTGTGGCAAGTCTATCGATTGCACTATTTTTCTTATCTGTCACAGATAAAATTTTAATCATTAGATAACTTCCCGAAATTATTATGTAATTGTTTTGACGCTTTATTATATGCAGCCACAGCATCAGCTATCACAGTATAGCTCCCTAAATATACACTTTTGCCGTTGATACCAATTCTTGCTTGATAACGATTTTTTGCCTTTCTAACGCCTTTTGGTAGACTACGCCCTTTCACGCCACACCTATTCATAAGGTTTTGTGCTTGTGTGCATTGCCTCAAATTACATCTTCTATTATCTAACTTATTGCCGTTAATGTGATCGGTTACAAGCCCATTTTGGACTCCTAAGATCAGCCGGTGCATATAGATAGATTTTTTACCAGACTTATTCATTGCATAGCCGTTTTTAGTAAAAAACCATTTATATTTCGACACAATATCAATATCTTCTTTGTCTATTATGGCAAACCTACCCTGTGTAAGTTCGATTTTAAGCATGATAGGCGTTCTCCATAAAGTTAAAACCATTATACCCGAACTGCTCCGGCTTGAGTAATCGAATAGTCTCCTGCATTATTTTTGGGTGATCTGTCAGGGGGATAGACTTCTGCGGCTTAGCAAAGCGACCACGCTGCATATACAGCCAGTTATCGTAAGCTGTCTCGGTTGTGCCGAGCTTGGTGTCGCCAAAGTAGCGAGTCCATGCCCTCGCCATACGCTCGACGTCATCTCGGACTTGTGCCTCGGTCTTGAGTAGCTTTTCGTAATTGTAAAACGGTATGCGTATTTCCGGCACAGTACCAGGCGCAATATAGTTCCCATTCAAACTTGGTTGGCATAAATCACCGCCGGAATCGAACCGTATCTGATCGCCGTAGACCTTTTTATTGACTGCCAATATCAGGCGGCTTTTCAGGTTATACCGATCAGGCTGTATAAATTGCCACTTCAGAAAACTCAGCGCCGGAGCTTGTGGGTTATCTAAGCACGCTCGCCGGATAGTCTGGTAATCGTTTTCGTGGAATATAAAATCTGTATCTAGATGGAATACCCAATCAGCTTCGCACTGTTCGTAGCCACGCTGGAAGTGCTGACCAATCAGTTCCCAGCTAAACTCCTGTGGCCAGGTAGTTTTGCCATCTATAATCGTGACTACATCAAATAGCTCGCTGGCCATCTGTATGCACTCCTTATAGGTATCACCACGCTCGTCTGGTCGGGTAATAGTTACAAACGCCCCTATCACTTCAGCAGCTCATTCAAGCGGCGTGTCAGCTCAAAGTCATAGGCTTCTACTTGGTTACGGCGCTGCTTGGTAGCTTCGACGTCATCTATATCTTTTATGCCGTAACCATGTATACCCACAATCTGATTGACGGTTTCGCAACGGCGAGGGTTATAGAACTCGTCGATCCGATACATCTGACTCTCTGGCCGTTCGCTGGTTTCGTACGTGCCGATATTGTAGCGCAAGGCTGGCAAAGCTTCGTAGCCAATAACGTGCGCCCCACCAGTCGTGACGTTTTGCTTATACCAATCAAAGGTACAATATTGCAGCCACCATACCGTCGGCACAGTAGTGAGCTTATCTGGCGCAAAATCTCGGTTCACAATCACGTCAGCGTCTACCCTCGCAAAGCCATCTTCGGCTTCGTTATACAGCCGTTTAAGCTTCGCCCATAGGCTCGTGCTGTCTTGATAGACCACTACCTCCCAGCCGTTACGCTCCAAACTCCACACGCACAAGTCCAGCGTGGTCTCGTCTGTTGCAAACACGTAACACTTCACAAGCTGGCTCCAAACTTGGCGATCCCTCGGTGTGCGTAGCCGCCATCTTTTTGCGGTATTTCGCCCTCGGCTATCATCTCGCCATTATTTCTTGTAATAAAATGCTCGTACTCGGCTCTGCCAGCGTCGTGCAAAAGCACTACCCCATCAGGGCTTAGTATTTTACGTGCCATATCCAAGCATTGTTCACGCATCAGGCCATCAACCAATATGAAATCGAACACTCGGCTATGTTTTACACAATCAATATACCACTCATTATCTGGCGACCAAATTATCATAGCGTTATCAGGTAGGGTAGGGGCTACCCTCTGTACCCAGTGACCGTTATGCTCGACGGCCACCCATTGCGTAATGCCTGGGTGCTGCTTTGGAAAATACTCAGTCGAGCGACCACCACCCCACTCCAAACAAAACTTTGGTTTGAGCTTATCGAGAATATCGTTAATCATCGCTATCTCGGACTTACTCATCATCGGCTCATCGGTCATTTGCGTAGCTCCACTATATACCCGAGCGCGTTGTGATCGTAATGCTTAGCGGCTCGCAGCCGTTCGACTCGCCATAGCTGCTCGATAGCGTTCGTTTCAGGTCGTCTGGGTATAACCTTTTCAACGGTAAAGCCAACCACCTCGGCCAAGCGGCGCAAACCAAACTCCGTATACCTCAAGCTATCTTCGGCGAGTGGCTGGTGGGTAGGGTAGAATAAGCCACTACTCACAATGCAGCGACCATTCACCGCCGTCAGTTGGTGCAGTATCTTAAACGCATTGACCGGATCGTAGACGTAATCTAATACCTCCAGGCAAAAAACTACATTCCCCAGGCCATAATAACCAACCACGTCAGGGTTTTTCTTATTATTCAGATCGACCACAAAATCAGGTTTCGGGCTATCTATGTGCGGCTGCTCCAGGTCGCCGATATAATACTTCTGTACTGCCCAGCTTTTGACTCGCTTGGGGATAGGTAGTTGGCTGCCCCCCACATCAATTACCGTATCAGCCGCTACATCTAACTCGGCCAGGTAATTATCCAGGGCTATACGAAAACTGCTGCTCACGCCAGTAGCTCCAAGTAATCTTTTACCATGCGATGACTATCAAAATAATCTTCGCCCTCACTATTCCACTTATCAAGTATCTCTGGCGAGCCGCCGGTGTTGAGCATACCGTAGGGATCGAATACATCACAACCACACGATAGAGCTTCGATCAGCGTATTCGAGCAAGCGTCGTTGAAGTAGGTATATATCAGCTCATCAGTCTGACGGTATATGTCAGCTAAAGCGTGGGGATCGCTGACCACACCCAGGTAGCGATATTTCTCATCGCGATAAAAATCAAAGTTATACTCTCGCAGCTCCGGCGAGAATTGCCCGATAATAGTTAGCGAGCTGTTGGCGTTGGCTCGGTATTCACGCTCGTAAATATAGCGTGCCATCTCCCAATTTTTTGTTTCGTCACGATTGTACCGGCTGTATAGATAGCGCATGGTAGTAGCTTCGGTGCGGCCTGTACCGTTGTAGATAGTCTGGTCACAACCGTTGAGTATTACCGCCCACCGTTTTGGAGCTACCCAGCCGGATAGTAGCTTTTTAGCAAACTTGCTCTGGTAGACCACGACATCGGCCATCGCTGCCATATCACGCATACGAGTCATGCCGGTATTACGGTTCCGGCTATTACGAATAATGTTATCGAGTCGCAGAATAATAAACTTGCCATCAGCTTTGGCTCGCTCGACATCAGGTCGCTGTACCATCGACGGGCTTGGTATCACATAGACTTGTGCGCTATCGTAATCACTTAAACGATCGCCGATCCCCTTGGCAAACTCTCGACTCCAAGTCCAGCCACCACCCAAGCGTGTCGGCTCGTAGCTGGCAATATGTATTTTAGGCAATAGCATTTTTGCAGAGCTTAATAAACTTCAGCAGCCGATCCCACTGGCCGAGCCGGTGACATTCTTCGCCATGCAGCCAATAGTGCAGCCGGACTGGTCGGCTATCGGCTTGCTCAATACCTCGCTGGAGTTGGTTTTCGGCGTAGCTGTACCAATCAGTGCCATACTCCGCCCGATCATAACCCAGGTGCGCCGTTGTGATAATCTCCAGGCGGTTTTCCGGTGGGTAAATATTGCCAACCTTCACAGTCCGAGCCGACGTATAGCCAGCCTTGGCGACTTTTAGCAGTATTGTCTCATCGTAATAGCCACGTGGGTAGCAGAAGCTTTTAATTGGTTGGTCAAACATAGCCTGTAATATTGTGCGACTCTCTATAATTTCTCTATCCTGCGTGTTTGAGTCCACTCTAGTTAGTAGCTCGTGGTCTATGCCATGCGAGCCAATCACAAAACGCTTTGCAATTTCGTGCGCCTGTTCGGTAGTCATCGGCTCAATACCTTTGCGTATGAGGTATTTCTGCCAATTGACCGGCAAGTAAAACGTGGCTTCAATATTGTTGCGATCTAATACAGCCGCCAATTTATAGTCGTAGATCGAGCCGTCATCGAGACTAAAAGTTATCGATAACATCATTTTGTTTGTGAAAGTCGTTTAGATCGAGTACAGCGTTTATCAGAAAAGCCAGGTCGCCAGCTTCCACGCTTTCGGCGTAGCTCGCCAAGGCTGGCACATCTTTATCCCAGCACTTGCTTTTCCAACCACGCTCAAAGCCAACGGTGCGAGTATGCATAGCGTCTACCCGACCATCTTCAGTCCACGCCTGATGTATCCGAATAGGGTTAGCACCAGCCTTCATCGCCAGGGTATATAAGGCGTTCGCAAACGTCACCTTGAAAGCCCCATAAGTATTTTCGACAAGCTTAGTTATCTCGGCTTCTAACGCCGTCACAATATGTATACGAACATCTGGACTCATCGCTCGCCACAGCACTTCCGCACAAGCCGTCGCCGTAGCTTCTTCGCCACCGACGATTAGCATTTCGTGGCGTCGGGGATCGTGCTGGTCTGGGTATTTCCAGAAGTGTACGGGATAGTTGCCCTCGCCAATAAACTCGACTGATACGGCTATCTTCTTACCTGTCTTGGCAACCAGGCGATCCACTGTGCCAGGCATGAGTGCTGACTTAATCAAAATGAGTGGCGTATCCAGCCACTCGACCACTTCTTCGACAATGCTCATATCCAGCTCGCCAGCTTCGTTTAGGTTAGTCGGCACACAAACCAAGGCAATATCGCACTCGTTTACTTCGTCTTGTTCGCCGACCCCGACATCATAAATATATGCGTCTGGAAACATTTTTGCATAGCAGCTTCCGACTACACCCTTACCACCTACAATCGCCACCCTCATTTGTCTGACTCCTTTTGCTTAAGAATATCATAATATTGTTGTATTTCGGTTATCATTTGTACCAAATCACTGGCCGACAGGAGAGCCATAGGCTCAGAATAATTGCGCTTAAATACTACGATTGGCTTTTCTAAGCCGGTAGCGTCGCGACTAGCTTGCTCGTACCATTCCCAAACCTTTGTATTTTCTTGGTTCTTACACTCGAAGCTGTACGGGAGGCGCGTGCGTATATCACTCTTGAAAAAGGTCAGTGCGCCGGAGAGTGGCATAGGTTGTGCTGTCGGATCTGCGCCGGACTTCCGCAGCTCACCAGCCAGCCAGCTCTCCAGGGCTTTGCCTTTGGCCTTTTTAGATCGTGCGGTGTTTGCCTTACGCATACCGCCAATATATCACAAGCCTAGTCTCCTGACTGTTCTGTGATAGCTTTGATACCAGCGTCGATGTAGCCTTTCTTGTAGCCCTCTATCCTAGCCTTTAGTTTAGCTGAACCCATGAGCTGGAGAATGGCTTTGACTGCCGCTGGCCTATCCTCGGCGTATGCTTTGAGTATCTTTTCCAGCTTCTCTTGTGTATTACTCATACTATTTATCCTCTCTTAAGTTAGCTCGTTGCTCGGCTCTGAGCATATTGCGGTCAAGTTGCCACTGTATATCTTCCCCTATCACATCACTCTCTATTATCTGGAGTAAGGCTTGGGTGGCTTTATCTTTAATGGTTGACCAACCGTTCACTGGCCCAGCGTAGCCATCAACCACTTGTGCTTGCAGTTCGTCCATTACCTCGCGGAGTTTCTGTTCTATGCTCATTTGGTTAGGCTTCATCAGGAACCTCCTCGGTAGTGTATTTGAACTTGTTGCCCGAAAGTCTTTCCCATAGCTTGATAACCTCTCTAGTAGGTATAACCGAACAACCCGTTAGAGTTGTTTCGTTCATTTTGTCGTTCTTTTTATCACTAAGGTCGTACCATATACCCTGTGAGCGTAATCCAATGATACGCTCTAGTTCTTTGGCTATGTCCCCTTTTATCGTATCTACAGTTGTGCTTACGGCTTGAGGCATAGGCAGTCCGATGTCTTCTGGGAACAGAGTTACACTACCACTGCTGTCGGTCCCCATATACCAATGCCTATGGGGCATCCTAGCAGTCTTCTCAGCAAAGCGTCCTAACGCCTCTGCTATGCCAACACTGTCTTGTTCTCCCTTCTTCATAGTCTGGTCTGGCTGTTCTACGCTACTCATTAGGCTGTACCTCATCAAGGGCTTTCTGTAGGTCGGTGTCTGAAACACTGCCTAGATAGCCCGAATTTGCCGCTTCCATCCACACCTGCCTTATCGCTTCCCCTATCCTCATTCCCTTTGGTATACGGAGAGTAACGGTGCGGTGGGTGTCGTTCGTTCTTTTTTCTATATGCTTTTTTAGTTCCAATACAGCATTCTCATTACCGACAGCTTCAACATCACCATATACTGTTGGAACGGTCAGCTTATAATCGCCGCTTATTGTATATCGTGGCTTGTCGTCTGCTGGCTCGAACTTAGCACCAGGCTCAATATCCCAACCTGCTCGCTCTGAGAGTATCTTAAATTGTTCCTTCAGCTCTGCTACATCTGCCTTCATCTGCTCGATGTCATTTAACTTCTTCATGGCTTATCCAGAAAATCATCTTGTAGGACTTCGCTATCTTCGCTCGACCACTTACAGTGCAAACATTTGCGCTTATAACCGCTATATCCAACCTCTACTGTCTCATTGCCACATAACGGACAGGTGTCATCATCGCGCAACCAACGCACGATCAGGGCTATCATTCCGAGTGTGCCGAGTATTACTAATAACATCAACATTGTGTCACCTCATATTTAAGATTATTGCTGTCAGGTACAGAAGGGCTGCAAGGGCAGCGACGCAGATGAGTACCAACGCCACCGCCCCCAACAGGATCCCTGTTGTTCGTTTAGCTATTTTTGCCACCCTCCGATCCACCTATTGCCAAAAACCACGCTTGCTAGACTTGGCGGTGCGGAGTAAATCTTCTACCTCGTCGAGCTTGCTGTTGATACGTTCTAGCTTGCTATCAAAAGCGGCGAGCATTTCTGTCAGCGCACTATCTAGCTCCTGCTGATCGGGGATCCCCAGCTCTGGTTGCTTAGATAAGAGCTTTTTATTGACCGCCTGTCGGATCGCATGATAATCTTCCAGGTCAATTGACCGAGTTATGTAGGTAAACGTTGTGGGGCTTACGCCGGTAGCTTCGTAGATGGCACTACGCTTCAAGCCCATATCGTGCAATATTCTTACCTTGTTGTATAACTCTGGGGTAAGTCTAGTTCGTGTGCGCTTCTTCATGTCGTGTCTCCTTTTTCAATGCTGCAATTTGCTTAGATACCTTTTTCATTTCCGCTACCTGCTTACGGTTCGGATCCTGGTTTTTGCGCATACCACCGAGTTTGCCCGATAGTGCGGCTAGCGTAGGGTTAGCAGCAAAGCCACCGCCCTTGCTTTTCTTACCACCGACTTGGCCTATCTTGCGATAGAAGTCGTCACCATATAGCTCTTTGTTTTTAGCTGCGGCCTTCTTGCCGCCTGATACTGTTCCTGGCATTACTTACCTCCATTCATGCGATCAGTTACAATGCGAGCGATACGCTCTTCTTCGGCTGCCGCCTTCTGCTGTTTGCGTACGGCGTCATCTTTCCAGATGTAAGTCAATGCGACTATTCCGCTTATAAGCAGAAGTATGCCACCTAGAACCGTATAGCCCTCTACTACTTCGGCAAATAGCCCCATCAAAATTGCCAGCACTCCCCATACAGTAATGATCCAACTCCAGATTTTTGCTGCGATATTCATTTGATTACCTTCTTCTTCTTATTACTTAGTAGCCAATAAACTAGATTGCCGATTCCCAGCGTCCACCAGAATGTCAGAATAAATACCAGCACGTGGCCGCCGAGTGACGCCGTATTGCGTCGCAGCAGAAAATACTCTGGGGTTTCTTCGGCTAGATCCCAATCGTTAGCTTGATACATTTTTACTTGTTGTAGTGCCTCTGTTCTACTCATTAGTCATCTCCTTCAGTGTGTCCGGCATAGCTAAGATAATCTCTTTTTTGAGTCTAGCGATACCTGACGTATTTAATGGCTTACCCTCCGTTAGTTTGCGTACAATAGTCTTTTTGTCTTGCGGATCAGTGATACCTTTGTTGTCCAGGATCTCGCTGATTTCTTCTAACGCCCGAGGTGCGGTTTGCTGACGGGCTTGCTCTTGGCGAATATTCTCGGACTCGTTGGCGGCGTTGCCGTCATCATCTTCACCGGCGCTTAGGCCAAGTAAGGCCATCAGGCTATATCGGCGAGCGTAGGTGATTGCGCTACCTTGCCCCTGGGGGTCAGGCGCTTTCATCATTAGCAGCATAGTGCTGCTGATTTCGTCTTTGCCGTCAGTGACGACGGTGTTCAGTGCCGGATCGCCGTTTACCGACGTGACCGACTGATACATCACCAGGCCATTGTCATTTAAGACTGGCAGCACGTGATCGAGCAGGTTGTCGAGCGATATAAACTTACTCCGAAAGTGTGGGTTTTCGCCGTCTTTGCGTAGCTTCGGCATAGCTGCCTGAGCTTTTAAGAGCTTCGTATGTAGCTCGCTCATCGGTGCTGATCCTTATAGGCCACAGCTAGTGCGCCTAAAATTAGGCCAAGCAAAAACATGGTGCTAAGTGACCACATACTATTTGCCCTCCGTAATTTGTTTGTAGCGCTGCAAAGCTTTTTCAGCTTCGGCTTTGGTTATCATGCCAGCGTTATACCAGGCAATTACTTTACTAATCATTCGTATTCTCCTTATTTATCTGTACTTAGATTATATACCCTAGCACTATCATAGCGCAAGCGTTTACTCGGCACTTTCTCGCATTCGCTCCAGTTCAGCGTCTCGCAAACTATCGTAGTAAGCGTCGGCCTGAAATGATCGCTCGTCACGCTCCATATCCTCTATCTCTTGTGGGCTATATAGCTCGATAACGTTGGCGTTACAGGCTTCGCATATTACTTCGACCAAGCAAGGCCAGCCGTCGATTTCCTCAAAGACTAGCTCTTGCTCGTCGTGTGTACAGTCCATATTGTGTTCTCCTTTTTTACCTAGCATTATTATAAACCCCAGCATTATACATTGTAAAGCGGTTATGCAATACTTTTTTCAACAAAATGCCACCAGGGTTGGAGAACACGTGGTTTAGTACGCATAACCTGGTGGCAAGTTGTTATTATACATCATGCCTTCGAGTCTAGCTTTTGTATCTCGTAGAGAGTGCATACTTCCAGGTGATGTGGTAGTGGATTTTCCAAATCTATTGGTCGCCTAAAAGCATAAATAGCCCCAGTGCTTGATTTTTTAATCATGTGATACCCAGGCGACCCTGCGTAATAGCTATCATCTCGCTTGTTTACGGCTTGCTTTACCCACTGATAGGCGGCGGTTCCATCTTGATTTATTAGCGACTTCATATCACGTACTCCATATCTCCGAGGTCACTCGGTTTTAATTTATCCCCCTGCTGCCCCATAGAGGCTAACTTTTCTACCTGCTCATAACTCCTGACGATAAAATCTAGATCAGCCGACCACCCTCTGTCGTTATCTCCTGTGTGGAAGGGAGACGAGGCAGTGTTGATGATTGCTTTTTCTAGCATATCGTAGCCAGCGTCTTTTAGCCTAGAGCGTATTTTCGCTTTACGCTTGTCAGTCAGCTTGTAGGTATTTGGATTTTTGTGAAACTTATCCACATACAGGTCGTAAACGCTTTGCGTTTCGACTAGAGTATACTTCTTACTTCTTACTTCTTGCTTCTTGTTGAGTCTTACCCTGTTTTTACTTTGTTCTTCCCCTGTTTTTACTTTGTTATTACCGTCGCACTGATATTCTGACCAGTTACAGATAGAAATAACGCTATATTTGTTTTTACCAACATGAGAAATCATGCCATTTTTTTGCAGTCTTTTGAGCGACTTATAAATCGTGTTTGGGTTCATAACCATAATGCTGGCAAGTTGATAGATACCGCCACTCCAATCTCCTGTGTTTTTATCGACAATTAGCAGGAGACTCGTAAATACACGCCAGGCGGTGTGATCGTGGCGATAAATCTCGTTGCTCAAACTCATGCGGTAAGTTTTCACCCAACCGGCTGTTTTTGATTGCCACATATCACTGCTCTGTAAACTTTTTATATTTAGACGTAAAGGTAAACGTCAGTTTGTTAATCTTATCCATCACTTCGCCATCGTCACAGTGTGATAGGATCCATCTGATTATGTCGTCGGCTGATAATTTCTTCAGTTCTTCTTCTGTCATCTTCTTCACCCTCCTAAAATAAAACACGCCCACCTGATTAGGGCAGGCGAGCGTGTTCAATATACAATTGTATGCGTTGCCCTAACCAACATCAACATTTTACTACGTCGGGCTTATAGTTGTAAAGCCTTTATGCTTACCACCAGTGATTTGCTAACCAAAAGGCGTAGGCATTCTCCCAAGTTTTATATCGCCCGAGCATATAGTTGGTGAAAAACTGATCCTCGCAAGCGTAGTCGAGGTTCGGGCATACGGCGAGTAGTTTCGATCCAGGGCAAGCTTGGCCTAAGCCGAGACAGCCAGCACTATTTTTAGCCAGAGGGTTGTTGCCGGACTCATGCATATATATAAACATCTTAGCGGCGTTGGTATCGACTGGTGCTGCGGCCTGAGGCTTGCGTGCAGCCGTTATAACAGGCTTTGGCGTAGGTTTCGGTAAAGCGGCTAGTCTCGCAGCTTCGGCGGCTTGTGCGGCCTGTATTTGTGCTATTCGGGCTTGCTCCTGGGCATCACGCCTGGCGAGCTGGGCTTTGACGATTGGCTCCCATTTCGGAGCTTCGTATTTCGGTATGTCAATTTTGGTTGATACGGTAGCGGTTTTAGGTTTAGCTGCCGACACTCTCCCAGCTAGAAAAACTAGACAGATCAGTGCGGAATAGAAAAACCATTTTTTGATACTCAATATCTATCCTCGTTACTGTGCCGTCTATACTACGCCCCGATAGTGCCTTGTCAATAAGCATTTTTTGAGCGTTCTTGACAGTAAATAATCATCGGCGCATACCCTAGTTAGTACCTACCAGGAGTGTGCTATTATGCAAAAGTCAGAGGTCAATCATCTCGACGCACGTATCAAGCGGCTACGCCGCCGACACCGAGAGCTTGGCAAGGTGATTGCCGACCTCGAACGTCATCGTGATCGGCTTCGTGCCGAGCAAACCCAATTGACGCTGTTCCCCAGGTGCTTGCCATGATCCGGCTCTGGGATCGTTTCATCGCCTGGCTCGACAAGCCACCCTTGTCTGACCGAGCCGTTGATTGGCTTGACCGTCAATTCGAAAAGCTTGAACAGCGTTACAAGTCTCGGTAGCGTTCCCTCCACCCCAGCTCCGCTACCTTGGCACTCCTGAGCATGAGTGTGAAAACTGCTCACACAAAAAGCCCCTCACATTCGAGGGGCTTCTTACTTTAGTCGTCGCCACGACAACACTTTTCAGTCTACTTCGTGCCAATAGCCGAACGCAAGCTACCCAAGCCCAGGCCATTTAAGACCAAGGTTACAGCAGCGTCTTGCGAGAGCTGGCCAGAATATACGCCAGCGATAGCGTAAACCACCAATGCTGCTGCCACAATAAAAGTGCGCTTTCCAACAATATTTTCTTTATACCAATTTACCATGTTCCCTCCAGTGGCATTGCTTACAAAGCCATATAATATTTAGTTGATTTTCAAGATCATAACCAGCATGATGATGTGCATATATTTTGTCCATAACTTTGCAATTACTACAGGATTCAGGTTTTATTATGTTGCCCCTTCGCAATGCATTGCGAACAGCTTGTCTAGCGGCAATTTTTTCTGGATATTTTTGTAATTGCTTGGCGTAAGCTTTTCTCAAGCTATTTTTACCTTTTTCAGTGGCATAATATTTTCGCATATAGCTATTTACTTTATCACGATTATTTTTAGCCCATTCAAGCTTCTGCTTATCTCGCTTTTCTCTGTTAGCTATATAGTATGCCTTCGCTTGTGCTAGTTTTTTTTCTTTGT
>OFRO01000455.1_pt1 | contig 14606 bp, 11 predicted proteins | sample 1543091 | NCBI WGS metagenome assembly OFRO01 (sample SAMN07774217, study PRJEB24372) | wastewater metagenome | isolation source: Exp Tend NO 10WW | collected 2016-02
GCGGCGCGCGAAGGTCCACGCGGGATCTCCGATCAGTTCCGCTCGGGCGTCGGGTACTTCCAGAACAATACGGCGATTCGCTGGGAGCCGACCAAGGAGTTCGGCTATCAGCGCAAGCCGACTCGGACGCTGATCCGGACCGGGTTCTACCGCGATGCGTGGATGGGCCGGAACGCCGGGACGGTCGAAGGCTACACCGCTGGCCGGTTCAACTTCGGCGTGTCGCCGGCCGTCTGTCCGCAGGTCAACGTGTTCCAGAAGTCCGGCGTGACGCGCATCGGTGTCACTCAGAAGATGCGCGGATTCCTCGGTTTCATGTTCGGCGTCCACCTTCGGAAGTCCACGAAGGTCATCGTGGTTCCAGGCCGCCCCGTGGGAGTCTCCGCCGAGATGGTCGCGCGCATGGCCGAAGCGATCAAGCGGCATATCCTGAAAGGCGACAAGGCGGCGGGCCGATGATGGACCTGTCAGGGCCGTTCCCGATCGGCAGCTACCTTATCGCACCTGAGGACGTGATCCCTCACGCCGCGCGCAACCTACTGGCATCCGATGAGCGACTGCTAGCGATCTTCGGCCCAGAAAAGATTGAGGTTGTTCCTGCTCTCGGCCTTCCGGATCATCGGCCCTTCCCGCGCTTGCAGATTTCGACTGCTGACGTGAGCGAGCAGCAGGGAGCGACCAACACGGACGGCGCCGACGTGCGCGTGATCTTCCGCATTCGGTACGACATGAAAGATTGGAGGCCCCTCTATTCCGGGGCGGGTGAGGGTCAACTGGACTGGCCGTTCGGAACGCCCACGACGGCAACCCTAGCGCGACACATCCTGAGACTGCTCAAGGCCGACAAGGTGCTGTTGGTCCGCTTCCCAAACGGGACGGTCGCTGGGCTCTGCTCCGAGGCGAAGTTCGGTCCCTACAACTACTCGGTCGACATACAAGACGCGACTCCGGATCGGATGGCGTTCAATCATGACATCGCGGCGACTTACACGGCGAACCTAGTCCACTCGGGCGAGCACGCCGGCAAGTTCCATAACGCAGCGGCGAACGGAGGCTAATCGAATGGCTCTAGACTTTCTCTCGTCCGCGACCGGCAACCCGATCAACCTGAAGCGCCGGATCGCTTTCCAGACCACCCGCGGACTTCCCCCTGGCGACGGGCGCCAAGCTGAAGGAAAGCTCACGATCGGCGGGAGCGTGTCCGACGGGGACACAGTGACAATCGGTGCGCATGTCTACGAGTTCGACACCGACGATATCGTGGATAGCGCGTCGATCCTGGTCGACGTCAGCGGCGGTGCGACGGCTCCTGCTGCGGTGACGGCTCTGGTCGCCGCCATGGCCGACACCGGGCACGCCGCCAAGGGCTACCTGAGTTTCTCCGGCACCGTCTCTGACACGGAGACTGTTACGATCGGAACCGACGTGTACGAGTTCGATACCGGCGGTGGCGTTACCGGCGGTCGCATCGCGGTCGACGTGTCAGGTGGAGCGACCGCTGCGGACGCCGTAACCGCGCTGGTCGCTGCGATCACCGCGAGTGCGGTGGTCACCGTGTCGGCCGAGGACGTGACGGGAAACGTCGTAAAGGTCACCTACGATACGGTCGGGACGGCTGGCAACGCCATCGTCACGACCACGACCGCATCGAACGGTGCGTGGGATGCGGCGACCCTTCTGGGTGGCGTCGCGGTCGGAGCGAAGCTGGTCACGGGCGCCGATGGACCGGGCAACACCGTCGAGGTCACGGCCGAGACGGCTGGCACGGCTGGCAACAGCATCGGCACCACGAAGAGCGGGACCAATCTGACGTGGCAGGATGCCACGCTGCTGAACGGACTGGACGATCCGTACGTCGACTTCCGGTGCAACGGCGGACCGATCGTTATCGAGCCCGGCGAGATCGAGCGGATGGTCATCGGCCAGGGCGGCGTCCCGCAGCTGTCGCTGCCCGGCAAAGTCTCTCTCACGGGCGGTCCGCTCGAGATCGGTGACGCGGACCCGGCGAATCGCGGAATGCTCCGTGGTTTCGCCAATGCGTTCGGAGCGTACACCTACGCCAACGCTTCGACCTACGAGACGTGGGACTTCAACCTGGACGGAGCTACGACTCCGGCACAGTTCCTCGCCATCCTGAACGACAACGACATCAACCCGCGCTTCCGGACGTTGGAGAACATGTTCGGCGGGTTCAACATCTCGGCGTCTCCGAACTCGAACCTCGCGGTGTCCTTTCCGTTCGCTTTCGGTGAGTACGACTTCCACGGCGTCGTAGTCCAAGACACCGGGATTGGTTCTACCTGCCCGCTCTTCAAGAAGACCTGGAGCGGCAACTGGAGCACGGCTGACAAGGCGCTCTACGCCAAGGCCGTGACGGACAACGGGGCGAGCTGGGTGTTCCAGTTCAAGGTTGGAGCCGTCGCCTCCTACTCGGCGTCTACGACCATCTATGAGGGCAAGCTGAACCGGATCAAGGACGAGTCCGGCAACCTGCTCGGCCCGATCGGTGAGTGCCCCATGATGTACATCCCGGCGGGTTGGGACGGTGCCGTGGGGGACATCTTCATCGTGCCGCAGAACCGAGCCGCGTGGACTCCAACGCTCACCACGGAGCGTCCGATCTCGAGCGTCGACACAATCTGGGTGCTCGACGGAGTGGAGACGCGAATCGAAGGCGGCTGGGAAGTCGTCGGAGCCTGGGACGATCTCACGGCCTCGGAGGATACCGCCGGACGTCAGGGCGCGACCATCGACCGCTCGGGAGAGTTCAACGTCACGATCACCCCGACGCGCCGCATCGTCAACCTGGATCTCCAGTACGCGATCCATGAGGCGGCGTCGGTCTCGCTGTACATTGACTGCTACACCCGCTCGACCATCTCGGGTACGACCCCGGCGCGGCCCTATCGGTTCCTCATGGCCGTCCCCTCGGCCAAGGTCTACGGGCCGCTCTACGGTACGGCTTCCGGCGGTAGAAACCGAGACGAGTCGCCTCGGATCGTCGCTGGAATGCCGAGCGTTGCCGGGACCTACCAGGGTCCGTACGATGCAGCGGCGCTCAGCTTCGCTTCTCACTTCCATCTGTGGGTCGAGAACGACGTGGCGACCCTCTGATCTGACAACGCGGATGCGCAACGCGAACGAATCCATGACCCGCCGGGCGTTCGCGCCCGCCCTCTCTCCCGGGTATCCCATCCCGGCGGGTCGTTGTGCGGGCGTGGTGGTGACATGTGGCTGACGTCGATATCAGCGTCGGCGCAAACACGAAGGACGCCGAAGCCACACTAGAGCAGCTCAAGGGCATCGTCTCCGAGCTGTTCAAGGGGATCAACGTTGACTCTGAAAAGTCGGCGGCGATTCAAGAACAGCTCACCGCAGCTTGGAAAGAGCAGAACGTCACGCTTCTTCAGGCGAATGACGCCGCGGCGGCATTGCGGCCCGAGGTTGAATCTCTCGCCACGGCTCAGACTACCGCTAGCACAGCGACCAGCGCGCACGCCTTCAACGTCAAGGACCTGAGTAAGTCCCTACTCGGGACGATCTCCGTCGTCGGGCTGGTCAAGTCAAACTTCGACGCGCTCAAGCCGTCGCTTTCCGCTGCTGGCTCTGAATTGAGGAGCATCGCCGTCGCAGCCGGTCTATCGAACGACTCGGCAAGCATCCTGACGAATACGTTCGAGATGATGGCGAATCCGTTCACCATCATCGAGAACCTCACGGCAAACCTCAAGATCAGTTCGCGCCTGCTAGCCGAGGCGCTGTATGACGAAGCGAGCGCGGCCGATGCGGCGACGGAGGCGCAGCAGCGCAAGGCCGGCGTCATGGCGTCTGTTCTCTCCGAGCAGCAGAAGCTCGTTGCAGAGGAGCAGAAGGGCGCCGAGAGTCTCGACCGACGTACGGCTGCGCTGGAACGTCAGATCCAAGCCGAGCAGCAGGGAGGCGAGGTCAAGAAGTTCTACCTCGACAAGCTCCGGGCGATCTTGGACGAATACGACCGACGGGGCGAGACTCCGCCGCAGAAAACCCTCGAACTCGCTCAAGCACTCGGCGTTCTCTCTTCCGAGCAAGAGAAGGCGGCGGCATCGTCCGAGAAGCATTCTGCCTCCGTGCGGGAAGAAACCACCGCTGTCGCGGATTCTGGAGCCGCATATGATGGCGTCATCGGCAAGCTCAAGGAGTTCGCTGACGGAAAGGACGTAGCGACCAAGGCGAGCGCGGATAGCCTGGCCGCCCTGAAGGCCGAAACCGAGGCGCTCAAAGAGCAGGCCGACGCCGCGAACGAAGCGGCCAAGGAGGCCGGAAAGTCAGCATCTGACGCGCAAAAGCGAATCAAAGAGCTTGAGTCAGAACCCGTCCTGACGATCGACCAGCAAAACGAACTCAACAGCCTGAAAGAGCAGCAGGTCAACCTAGACTTGCAAGCCGGAGACGCGGCAGCCGAGGCGGCCGACAAGACGTTCGAGTACGGGCAGGCGCAGGATCTGCTGGCTGGTAGCACGGCCGGGGCGACGGGAGCGCTCGAGGAGCAGGCATCCGGTGTGGACCACGCCGCTGGAGTCATGGCGGAGTTGGATTCAGCGACACGAGAGTACCAGCAAGCCATCGACGCTGCGGCCGACTCGAGCGCAAGCGCATCGAAGATCATCGAAACCGTCGGTGAGAACGGTGAGCGCAAGTTCACGAACCTAGCCGACGCGGCCGGCGAGTTCGGAGATGTCCTGGTCGAAGTGGGCGAGGATGGCACGAAGTCCATCACGAACGCGGCCAACGCCGCCGACAAGATCCCGACCGCCCTCGACAAGATCGGCCCCGCAGCGGAGAAGGCCGGCGAGGGACTCGCGGCGCTGGACGAAGGGCTGAGTGGCAAGGACGGCGACGGCATCTCCAAGGCGGCGTCCGATCTTGAGACCGTCGAAGGCAAGATGCAGAGCATCGCCACGCTAGCCCGGGAGATCCGCGTCGAGTTTCAACGAATCAACGGAGCGATCAGTGGCGCGGGGACCGGCACGTGAACATGATCCAAGCCCTGACCGAGATGGAATCGCGGCTCAAGGCGTGGCTCGCGCGGTTGAAGGCGACGCCGACTCCGAAGCCGCAGCCGGGGCCGGACGCTCCGCAGCGGAAGAGTCCATCGCCACACCAGGGCAAGAAGATCCCCATGAAGAAGATCAACGATGCCGCCTTGCGCGCAGAGTACGCGGCGCGGTGGAAGGAATTGCTGATCCGGGCGAAGCAGCAGATCGAAGCGGCAAAGGAGAAGATCGCATCGCTCAACCGAACGCTCGGATCGTTCACTGACGCCGAGGCGCTCGGCTACTATCTGAGTCGTTTCCGTGGTCGAGTCGAACCGAGTTCAGCGTTGACACAGAAAGCTCGCAAGGCTTACGCGGATTACCTGCGCGCGCAGATCAAATACTACGAAGGGTTCGCCAAGCTGAATCCGGAGGCCTTGGCGAAGCAAATGCTCGGGGGATTCCTGTAATGCCTGGATTGCTAGAGAACCTGAGACTCGCCGCCGACGAATCCGAGCGGCTCGAGCGCTCGACGGCGGGGATCGTCCGCAACCTGGACGATCTGTCGCAGTTCGAGCCGGACCTGCCGACCGGCCTTGGAGGGGCGGGCGGTGGTGGCTTGGGCGCGGCGTTCGCTGCGGCGTCAGTGCGGACGGTTCCTGCCGGAGGCGGATCCAATTTCACTGGAGGCGGTACAACCGGAGGCGGCTCTGATTTTACGGGCTCTGCTTCGACTCGTGGTGGAGGCAGCGATCTGACCGGCGGCGCGCTCACCGGGGGCGGAAAGGACTTCACCGGAGAATCCGGTGGCGGTGGAGGGGGCGGATCGCGCATCAGCATGGGTGGCGGCGGTGGGGGTGGCAACAGCATCCTCGCCAACCCAACCGTCAACGCCTTCATCAAATCCCAAGTCCAGGGCGGAGAGTCGGCGCTCGCCGCAGCGATTTCGGACCCGATCGTCCGAAGCATTGGTGAGCTCGCCAAGGTTCTGCGCGGTGACGGTGGCGCGTCCTTCCGTGTCGGGGGTGGCCTCGGATGATCGGTCCGGCGTACTGGACGAATCTTCCCTTCCGCCATGAGGGCGTCTGGCTGGACGGCGTGCAGATTTCCGGTGGCGTGGCCTATCCGGTGACCTCGCTCGCGGCGATCAGCGGATCGGTCGCGCTGGATACCATCGGGAACACTCAGATCGTCCAACTCCGGATGCTCGGCGCGAAGGCCCCGGTCGGTGTGCCGGCGAACCCGATTCAGCTTCAGATGACGGTCAGCCTCGAGGCCGATTACGAACTCTTCCTGACCCGGGCCGAGCGGGGGCTGCCCGTGGACTTCTGGCCCGACTGGCCGCTCTACGATCAGTGGTATCTGCCGCTCCGCGATGCCGGGCAGACCGAGTTCCAGCCACGGCGAAAGTTCCCGTGGGCGCTCTCGGGCATCACCCACGCGAACCGGCCACCGATGGCCGAGGTCGACGGAGCGGCCAAGACGATCGTGACGACGGGGACTCCGAGCACGTCGGAACTGAAGGTTCCAGAGGCCGGCGGATTCGGCGTGGTGACAGCCGCCAGCGACTTGACCGGAACGTGGCTTCAGGTGGCCTACGCGCCCGTGCTCAGCGTGCTCGTCCAGAACGTCGGCATGGTCTACGCTCGGAACAACGCGCTGGAATTCAGCGTGTCCCTGGTCGAGATCATTCAGCGGAACTTCAACGCATGACCGTTCTCGCCATCCTCGAGGTTTCACCGATGATCGCGGACGGCACGTCGCCTCCGTTTGCCGTGGACGCTACGGTGACGAGCGATGGTCAGTCCTATGAGTCGGTGCTCGAGGTGGACGCGACGGTCGAGGGCGTCGTGGACGGTGTTCGCCCCCGGGGTGTGCCGCAGATCGTCCTGCCGTTCAAGATCACCTACGACGGGACCGAGCTGCCGTCGTGGAAGCGGCTCCCTGGAATGACCGTCACGGAAACCGTGGACGGTCCGACGTTCTCGTTTGACATGCCATTGCGCGGGGACTTCCCGAGCGCCTTCTCCGAACCGATGGGCACAACCTCGGCGTTCCTCGGCCCTCCGGGTGGGCTCAAGACGCTGGACATCGATGCGCGCTTTGTCGAGGGCGGGCAGGTTCGCACCGTGCGGCTGGTGACGAACGGCATGACCGAGAACTCCACCGCTAAGGTGGGCTCTGCGGACGTGCGGACCATCAACGGCATCGGCGCTCGCGGTCGATACGATCAGGCGCTGGCCACGTACACGCTCTCTCCCGGGCATGGGCTCGCGCGAAACAGCGTGGTTCGCAACGTGCTACTCGACGCGAGTATCCCGAGCGCAGCAATCGCTCTCGGCGGTGGGGGCCGGCGCTGCTACAAGGGAGTTCAGCTCGTGGACCGGGGCGCGCTCGACTTCGCCAACGAATACCTCGAGCCAGCCATTCAGCAGCTCGGCGAGAACCGAGACGGACAGTTCGTTGTGGTGCCGCTCGCCCCGACGGGCTCAGAAATCCCGCAGTTCACCTTCCGCGAGCAGGACTTGCTCCGCGCTGAGGAGGTCGGAGAATCGACGGCCGCCGATGGCCCGACGTGCGTGCGCGTTACGGGGACAAAGCAGATCACCCGCGACGATGCCGGGCTTCGGACCGAGATCAAGGTCGTGGAGACGTACGGGAACATTCCGCCGCGGCAAGCGTTGTGGCAGCAGGCGTCGGACGGTTCGCTGACAGCGCAGGGCACGATCTCCTATCCGGCGGATCAGCTCTTCCTGCTCTCGCGCGTCACCTACGAGCAGGAGTTCCAGGGTGACACGCTGGTCAGCGAGCGAGTCACCACGGAGAGCCGGTACAACCCGCAGGCGTGGCGCTACTCGCTCGACGTGGACGGGTTGATTGACTTCTATCAGAGCAGCGTCTATCTCTACGACGCAGGGGCCGTCACAGACGACGGGTCGGCTGCCTTCATCTTTCGTTCCGAGCGCTTCGGCATGACTTCTCAGGTGACGACGCGCTACCTGTTCGATGATCGCGGCCTACAGGTTTCGCAGATCACGGAAACGTCACGCTACCTGCTCCGGTATCGGTCGCTGAAGAGCCGAGCGAGCCTGGCACTCGTCTGGGAAACGGACGTTGACTACAACGCGAACGTCCTGATCCTCGCCTCCGGAGACGCGGTGGTAGCGAATGAATCGTTTTGGGGGCCTCCGGTAGTTCTCGGCGCGCAGGCGTTCGCCGGCACCGGGATCTCCGGCGGTATGACGTGGCCGCTCTACGGTCCGACGGGCGGTTTCTTCTCCACTCCGGCCGACCGAGACACTGTGGCCTATCAGGTGTCCGATGACGGGTTCATCCTGCGCGAGACGTCGACCAAAGACACCTACACCGCGAGCTCCGGCGCGACGGAGCTCTACCAGACGGGCGAATTCGGTGATGCCTCGTGGACGTTTCAGACGGCGGAGATGGTCGTCACGACCTACATGGCATCCGTCGATGGAACGCACTCGATCATCACCGCGTCGACGGACATTCAGGGCAACGCAAAGACGACGGTTGAATACGGCCAGGGCTACCTCCCGGCGGCCGAGCGCTCGCTGGACATGATCGACCCCGCATGGGCGGCGACGTTTGGCAGCGACGATCTCCAGTACACCCGCGCGGCGTCGCTGTTTGAGTCGCAGCCGATCAAGGTCCAGGTCTGCTCGGATGCGCTCGCGCTCGTGCGGCCCCGTCGTGAAGAACTGGTTTCGTCCGAGTGGGCCGAGGATACCGACGAACTGACCGACGTAGCGGTCTATCGGCTGCGCCTCGGTTGCGTGGCAGAACTCCAGTTCGGCCTCCCGTTCAATCCGCTGGTTCGGCCGGCGACGATGGTTCACCTGTCGCTGCCTACCGTGGGCTGGGAAAAGAACGTCTGGGTTACCTCAGTCCAGCATACCGAGGGCGCCCGCGATCTGCTGACGGTGGTGAGTGGCGAGGAGTGGCTCCTGTGAAGCGGCGCGGGCTCGTTCCGTCGATCCGCAAGACGCTCGCGACCAAGCGGGATGCTTGGGCGGATAACTCGTTCCGCTCCTACGTGCAGCCGTGGGGAGCGCGCGGGCTACACGTCGTGGTCAATCAGTGCAATGAGGAGCCGAAGATCGTCTCCGGGCCGGCGCGCACGTTCGCTCCGGGGGCGACGGTCCCGACCGGATCGCACGCGGGCCGCCCGGGTGAGTTCATCCTGACGGATCCGCCGCCCGGACGGCGCGGGGCCGCGACGTTCGGGACCCTCTTCCCGTCGCCCGGTCAGTTCGATGCGTTCGCGATCACCTCGGCGTCGCCGCCCACGGTGGCGGCCGGTTCGACCGACGCCTCGGTCACCCTGACCGGCATCGGGTTCCGCGACGGCGACACCGTGCGCGCGGTCGTGTGGGACGAAACGACCGGGACCTACACGGCCGATCCGCTGGTCACGGCCGACACCTTTACATTCATCTCTTCCACGTCGGCTACAGTCCTGATCGACGTATCGGCCTCGGCTCCGGTCGGGTATCCGATCAACCTTGAATTGCGGAGATAGAGATGGCGGCGAGCCCGAAGTGGTACGACAACTCGAACGTCCTGCTCTCGACTCCGGTGTCCGTCGCGGGCACGGGCGGGACTCCGGGGACGGCGGCGGTCGTCAAGCTCATCAACCACAAGGGCGCCGGCTCGGGCGATCCGATCTTGAACGGCCAGTTGATCGCTCTGTCCCGCGCGAACGGGTCGAGCGACGCCTACGCTGAGGGCGGGCGCTCGCTGCTCGACCGTCAGATGCTCGAGGTTCGGATCACCGCCGGCTACAATCAGACGCTCAGCGCGACCGATTGGGTGAAGGTGGGCCGGGGCAAGCGCTTCGACCGGCTGCCGTCGAGCATTACGTACGACACGGGCGTCACCCTCGAACTGCGCGTCAACGCTCCGGCCGATGCAGCCGACGTGGACGATGAAGTTCGCTTCGCCCTGGTCGATGACCGCGGGCGCCTGATTGCCGAGGGTGTCTCGCTGGCCGGCGGCGATGGCGTCTGCTGCCCCTTGGGCGATCCGTCGGCGTTCCTGATCGTCTCGGGCGGCAACGTGGCCCAAGACGATGCGGGCGCCTCGAATGACGTGGACGTACCCGATTTCGTGTACCTGTCACAAGGCAAGCTCTGGTCGCTCCGGTCGCATGAGGTGACGATCGCTGCGTCCACGTCGGGAAAGAACCGCTACGTCGGCGTGATCTTGGAGACGGACGGCACGAGCGGCATTGTCGAGGGGTCCGAGGTCGTGGGCGCGCTCGCCGACTCCGACAAGCCGGCCATCGCCACGGATGAGATCCTGCTGGCCTGGGTGCAGCGGGACGATACCGCGACCATCGTGACAGCGGACATCTCGAATACCTGGACGGCGGGCCTGTTCTCGGTCACCTATTCGGGTCTCACGGCCACGGTGAACCCGGGGCCCTACGCGATTGTGGACGACTCGCTGGTCTATCAGTCGGGGTCGCAGAATGCCACGCTTGGAACCTCGGTCACGAACTATCTGTGGCTCCTGCCGTCCGGGTCGCTCGAGGTCACCACGACGGACGTTCCGACCACACAGGTCAAGGCACTGATCCTCGCGGAACTCGACACGGACGGTTCGGGCGTGACGGCGTTCCGCGATCGTCGAGTGATCTCCGGGGCTCACGCGCACGCGACGCACTTCGAGCTCCGGGGCGACCTGGACACCACGACCTACGCCTACGCGACGCTTCCGAACGCCAAGACGGCTTGGCTCGATCCGTTGCGCCCGATCCTCGCGGGCATCGGGGCTCAGGGCGACCACTCCACCGGATCGACCCTGTTCGACGTACAGGTCCGGCGCGCTGGGACGTATACGACGCTGTTCGCGGACACCGCCGACATGCCGACCGTCGCCTACAACGCGGGCACTGCGGCGCTCATCGATTCGTCGGTGATCCCTGACCGCTACGACCTACCACCCTTCGCTGAGATCCGGGTCAAGTGCAATACGCTGCCGACCGGCGGAGCGAACGATCCGGACGACGGGCAGGTGACGCTGTTCTGGAGGCACAGCTAGTGGTTCGTCCAGCCCGTCCATTCGTTGCGCCCCGGCTGCTCACGGTGAGCGCGAACATGGCCCCCATGGCCCCGGACGGCTATGCGTTCTCGCGGTCGGGCGACACGATCACGGCGAGCCTCTATGCTGGTCCGTCGCTGGTCGCGGTGCGCGATACTTTCGACGCGACCGCCTATCCTGCATGGGGTGGTCAGTACCTGAATCAGAGCATCGGCATTCAGTCGCGGTCGATCATCTTGACCGACTCGGACGGGAACGTGGGGGACGGTTCGCTCCTGTTCGTCGGGGACGATACGAAGCTGGTCGTGTGGGACGTGGAGGGCGCGACCAGCTACGTCCGCACGTCGGCGGCCGGCTACCACATCGGCGGCGCGGTGTTCGACAGCGGTTTCGTCTATTGGCTGGAGACGGAGGACTCGGCGCACACCGGGAATCGGTACGCCTACGTTCGACTCATGCGAGCGCGTTCGGACTTCTCTGGCGTCTCGACCATCGCCACACACACCATCGACGGCTCAGCGAACGACGGCATCGCGTGCGACGGCTTCAGCCTGCGTCGGACCTCGACGGGCTGCTGGGCGCGTGTCTACTTCCTCATGGGGGAAACCTCTCCGGACCGCGACGTGTGGCTGGCGGATAGTGGCTCGACGGACGAGCAGGCGGCTAGCCTTGCGTCCACGGATGGCACACAGCGCACGGGCGGGGACGCGGTGTTCGGGGCGGTCCCCTACTATCAGGAAGCGGCGATCGGGACGGAGACGCCCTTGTATCCGTCCGCTTCTGTCGGCGGAGATCACGCAAGAAATCTGGTCGGTTCGGTGTATCAGTCCTACAACTCCAGCCTGTCAATTTCCTACCGCTGGTCAACAACCGGCGACCCGGACGCTACGACAGCGGATTCGATCGTCACACTCGACAATGCGGAAGATGTCTACTACCTTTTCGTGGAGTGAACGACATGGCGCGGCACTACACTTTCCGGCAGAACTCGACCAGCGGGCAGATCGTGCTCGAGCTTGGCTCCGGGCTCGCTTCGACCATCGCGACCGCCTCCGCCGCCTTTGCCGCTGTCAACGCGGACGGTGATGCCATCTTCACTGATGGGCTCGCTACGATCTCCGACGTGACGACGGCGCTCGACGGGTCGAAGGGGGCGACGTTGACGCACTCGCTGACTTCCGAGACGACGGAGACGCCCGGCATCTATTGGGGCGAGTTCGTCATTACCTACACCGGAGGCGCGGTGCAGATCGTTCCGGAAGACGATTCGCTGACCTTCCGGATTACCTCGGACCCGCGCGCAGCCAGCACGGCGGCCGAGGTCGAGACTCCGCAGGGCATCCTCCAGTCCCAGGTCGCCAACGGGTTCTCCGTCTCCGATCTGATCTACCTGAGCGCCGGCTCCTGGGAGCTCGCGCAGGCAGACGACGCTGCGACGATGGCCCAAGCGATGGTGCTCTCCGTCGAGTCCACGTCGCTCTTCCGCATGGCCTACCTGACGCAGCGCGAAGTGACGATGCCGGCGCATGGCATGGGCGCGGCGGGTACGAAGCTCTACACCTCGCAGACTACGGCCGGCGAGATCGTCACGGTGCGCCCGACCACGGGGTACATTCAGCAGATCGGTCAAGTCAAAGACGCGAACACCCTACAGCTTCAGGCGTTCGGCGTGGAGGTGGCGTGATGAAGCGGGCTCTCTGTTCTCTGGCCGTTCTGGCGTTGCTCGCAACGTCTGCGGCAGCGCAGCCTCCGGCGTTCGGGTACAAGTCGTGGAAGCCGCCCGGCGCGAACCTCGCCGCGTTGCCTTCGACCGGCAACTCGATCGGGGATGCACGGGTGGCGCTCGACACCTTCATTCTCTACATCTGGGACGGGAACTCCTGGGAAACCAATTCGAGCGGAGCCGGGGTCACGGATGGCGACAAGGGGGACATCACGGTCAGCGGTTCGGGCGCGACGTGGGCGGTGGACGCCGATTCGATTGCTCTCGGGACCGACACGACGGGAGGATATGCTGCCAGCGTGAGCGAGGCGGGTCCCGCGACCACGGCAACCGCCCTTGCCGCCGACCCGAGCGACTGCTCAGCGAACCAATACGCCAACGCCATCTCGGCCTCGGGTGCGCTGTCTTGTGCTGCGATTGCCGATGCGGACGTGCCGGACGGAATCACCGTCACGCTCGCGGGGACCGCAACGGCCCTCGCTGCGAACGGATCGAACTGTTCGGCTGGTAACTATCCTCTTGGAGTGGACGCTTCGGGTGCGGTTGAATCCTGCACCGCCGTTCCAGTTGACACCGACGATCAGACCGCGACGGAAGTTCCGTACACCCCGACCACGGGCACCGACTGGACCGACCCCGACCCGACGCACGTCGGCGGCGGGCTCGACGCGCTGGCCGCGCGCCTGACCACCGAAGAGGCCAAGGCCGACGACGACGTGCCCGAGAGCGGCGACTTCGGCGCCGCCGTCGACCTCGAAGCGGACGGCTCGGTCTCGCTCGACTCTGTGGCGCTCGGGACCGATACGACGGGCGGCTACGCGGGCAGCTCGACCGAGGGCGGCGCGGCGACGACGGCGACCGCCCTCGCGGCGAACGGCGCGAACTGCTCGGCGGGCCAATACCCACTCGGCGTCGATGCGTCGGGCGCTGTCGAATCCTGCACAGCAGACGGCCCGGCCACCTACGCCGCGAGCGCGAGCGCGGGCGGCCCAGCGACCACGGCAACGGCCCTCGCCGCCAATGGTGCGAACTGCAGCGCCGGCAGCTACCCGCTCGGTGTGGACGCGAGCGGTGCAGTCGAGTCCTGCACGGCGGCGGGTGGTGGTGGCATCGGGGGGACTCTCAGTGCAACCGACCTTGCCGTGCCCATGAACAACGGCACGGGTGGCGCGACGCTTCAGAGCAGCGCAGCCACGCTCACCGCCCTGGGCCGCCTCAACGTCTATGACGGATCCACAACGGGAACGCCTTCCGTCGGCGGCCTCACGAAGACCACCCACGGGCTCTCGATTGCAGACTCAGGCGGGAGCACGTTCACTTCGTTCGTCTCTGGCGGCACGGCGATCTTCGGAGCCTTCACTAACGGCGCCGGCTTTGACACGGGAAAGTACCTCTTCTGGACCCACGGAGGCTTGGGATCAGGGCAGGCCATCCGAATCTTGCCGACGACCGGGTACGGGTCCAACGCAGACACACTCTCGCTGCTCAACGGCGCTTCAGAGCCGAGGGCGTGGCTCTCTGCGGTGCGTGTCGAAACCAATACTGCCGTTGCGGCGGCCCCTCGATCTGTCAGCGCGAGTGAGTCTGGGATGTGCTGGAACAACGAGGGGGCGACCGCGCTCAACGTCTACAACCTCGTTACGGCGTCCGTTGGATATCAGTTCTGCTTCATCAACGTAGATACCGACGGCATCCGCGTCAACGCGGCGGCCGGCGACATCCTGCACATCCCGGGCGACGCCTCGACGGCGGGCGGCTACTGCGAATCGACCACGCTCGATTCTTCCGTGACCTGGGTCGCGACC
>OFRO01000456.1_pt1 | contig 14604 bp, 16 predicted proteins | sample 1543091 | NCBI WGS metagenome assembly OFRO01 (sample SAMN07774217, study PRJEB24372) | wastewater metagenome | isolation source: Exp Tend NO 10WW | collected 2016-02
TGAAGGTGCGCGCCAACGCCGACAACGGTGAGGACTGCGCGCGGGCGCGCCGGTTCGGTGCCGTCGGCGTGGGCCTGTGCCGCACCGAGCACATGTTCCTCGGCGACCGCCGGGCCATGGTCGAGCGGCTCATCCTCGGCCTGCTCACCCAGCCCGCGGCAGGGTGACCGCGCCCGCCGCGGACCTGGCGGCCCTCGGAGAGGAGATCGCCGCCTGCCGCGCCTGCCCGCGGCTCGTGGCGTGGCGCGAGCAGGTCGCCCGCCAGCCCGCGGGCAGCACCTGCACCACCATGCGGCGTCCGCAGATCCGGCAGTAGCGCGGCGGCTCGAGTTCGAGCGCGCGGAGGCAGGCGGCGTGGTCGTCGCCGGGCGCGCCGCAGTACTCGCAGTAGGGCCCGAGGGCGGGGTCGAAGTCGGCCATTGGCCCATGGTGCCGCACGGTCCGACTGGGGCGGCGGCTACCCTGCCGCTGATGGAACAGCACAGCGCCGCGGGCGCCCCCGAGGACCTCCCCTCCGCGCGGTTGGCCCGCACAGTGGGGCCCTCGGACACCGCCGTGGCCGTGGGGTCCGGAACGGTCGACGTGCTGGGAACCCCGGTCCTGGTGGCATGGCTGGAGCCCGCCACGCTGGCCGTTCTGGAGCCGCCGGACGGGAAGGTGTCGGTGGGCACCCGGGTCGCCGTCACGCACCTGGCCGCGAGCCCGGTGGGTGCGGAGGTCGAGTGCACTGCGGTGCTGACCTCGCACCAGGGCAGCCGCCAGACCTTCGCTGTCAGCGCCAGCCACATCGCCGATGGCCAGCCCATCGAGGCGCGCGCGCTGCGTGAGGTCGAGGGGAGCGCCAAGCGCCGCTACGAGGTGGTGCGCGACTTCCTCAAGGCCGCCGACGCCTTCGGCAGTCCCATACTCCCTTAACATTTCCCTCTATATATCCAGATGGAGAATGGGAATAATATCGAATTGCTTTTATTATTGTTGTCCACTCTTTTTGGACTTTTGAATTTATTGACAAAGATACAGCTTGTTCCGATCCCTTAAGAAACAAATCTCTTAAAGAGATAATTCCAGAATCAGACAAAATAATAGTGTCGCCTTGGTAAGAAAAAGTAGAGGATCTAGGAGATAATAGATTGCCGATTCTTGCTCGACCAACCAATTTCCAATCGTCAGAATCTGGATATGTTCCAGTGTAAAATAAAATTTCGCCATTAGAAAATATAAAGCATTGTATGAAAGTCGTTGTAACTTGATCTGATAAGGTTAATGCTGAAATAGCAGAAAGCTCTGTTCCAGAAGAGCTTTCAATAATCCCAGCCAAATCGACCTTGGTCAATGCGCCATCAATGGCATTTATTCTACTATACCAATAAGAATTTGAATTCGATTGAATAATGTAATTCCTAGATCGGAAAACATTTCCACCACCGATAGGAAGAAAGCCAGTTCCAGTATATCCGATCGTAGTCCAAGCAGCCCCATCAAACTTAATTCCTGGAGTTATCGCTACATCTGGACTAAAGAGAAATAAATAATTATTAAAATTTTGCGGATAAAAATTCGCAAATCCAATTGCTGCTGTAGAATACGAAATAGTATATGAATCAATTTCAAGGATATGATTCTGGTTTGTTCCGCTATCGTAATATGGGACAAAAGCTAATCTATCATTATATTTGCAAAAAGTTGCTAAGTTTATATTTACACTGGTACCCGGGGAGTATCGAGTTCCATTGTATAAAGAATCTCCCTTTCTAAGAGAAATGCCTTCTTTAGTCGAATTAAAATTAAAAAGGGATTCGCACTCTGGAGATCGTAGAGCAATTTTAGGAATGCTATCATTTAATCCGCCATAAGGGGCCGGAACAGGAATAGGATCCACTAGACTTTATACCTCGAGTTAAATCTATCTGCTAATTGTCGCCCTACTATTTGCGCTTGCTCAGTATCGTCAGGAACTATTTGACGATTCGATGCTCCAACATTACTTGTTCCAGGAGTCGCCCCAGTCGGAGCTCGATCTACAGGAGTCGGTGCAGCCGCAACAACCGTAGCTGGAGCTTTTCCCTTTCTATAAAGTTCGTTAGTGGCATTGATGTAAGCCGCATACTGGCTATCATCAATCTTTCCTTCATCCTTAAAAGCTTGTAAACGATCTAACAAGGTTTTTTGATCCAATCCTCTTTGCTGAGCGAAATGCTGAATATTTTGTCTAGCAATTTCATAATTGCCTTGAGAGTTGCTTAACGCAGCTCCAGTATAAAGCTCTGCTACAGGAGTAGTAGCTCCCCCAGTTAGCCCTTCACCAACTGCTAACAAATTAGATAATCCCACTACTTGTCCAGTAGTAGGATCCTTATAATCAATCTTTGCAAGCCCTTTACCATCTTTACCAAAATCAAAAGTAGAACCATCGGCAAGAGTTCCTGTATAGTCAGGATTTAGCACTCCATTTTCTATCCAGTACTTACGCATCTTATCTCTAAAGACTTGTTCTGAACTTTTGCTAGAAACAAATTTATTTGCTGCCCATAAAACAGGATCCGTATGGGCATGAATACTCTCAATTCTTCCAAGAGCCTTTGCAGTAGTTGGGTTTGCTCGAGCTAATCCTACAAGAGCAGAAGCTGCCCCGGCAGTATAAAAATCTGCAACCGCTAATCCGGCTTGTTGCTGTAAGGCAAAGTTTCGCTGCTTATCTGAAATATTAGGGTTTTTATATGTTTTATAAGCGCCATAAGCGCTTAGAGCCGCATTCAAATAAGGAGCAACGCTTCCTGCTGTAGAACTCCCAGCTGCAGCAGCAACGTTCGTTCCACCAGCAGCCATACCCAAAGATCCACCGACCTTATCCCCATTTTGATATTGCTTGTAGCCTTGATAGGCTTGAACCGCGCCTCCCACTCCTTGAAGAGTTCTTCCTGCAACAGCACCATAATCCGTCCCGGCAGCTTGATTTGCCCCAGGATTTTGAGTGGTTTGCACGGTCCCAGGACTTTCAGTAGACCAATCAATATTAGTTTGATACTGGCCGTCAACAGTTGTAGGGACAGAGGCTCCTCCTCCTGGAGCAGCCCCTCCATTTGGTGTGTACTGATTAACAGCCGCGCTAACAAACTCTTGTCCAGCTGGACTAGTTACAGAAGGTGCAGCTCCACTCGTCCCTGGAGTTATTGTTGGACCGTTTGCAACTGAATAAGTTCCGTCAGGATTAATTTTTATAAGATTATTGTTTTTATCAAAAACAAATTGAGGATCCTTTCCTAGCCCCGGCGCATACTTCGTAGCGTATAAAGCCCCTAATGTACCCGCTGTTGCATAACCAATATTTGCAGCCTGAGCACCTGGACTTCCTTGCTTTCTTGCATTCGAAGCATCCTTATCCGCTTGCCTTTGCTGGTCTAGTTGTGGCTTAGGGTTTTTGAAGAAAATATTATGACCCTGAGTTTGAGACAAAAAGGGATCATATGCCCACGGAGATCCTGGAACTAAATATAAAACTTGTCCTTGCGGAGTGACTATTTTTTCCCATTTTAAATAGTCAGTAACATCTATTTTTTGTCCAGCCATACTATATGCTCCAATTCCCAGGAGGCATTAACGGAAATTCATTAAACAAGTCGCTATATCCAGAATCTGCTAAACTTGTAATTGATGGGGCTGTAAAACGAGAACAAGCCGAAGCGGCCATACGCTCCCATTCGGCTCGTAAATCTTCAAAAGGTTGGCCTTTTGCGCGCTTATATTCCCAGCGCATCCCTTCGATCATTAAATCTTCATCAAACAAGCAAATAGCGTTGTCAGTAAGCTTAGTATTCGCAGGATTTACTAAATAAGGTTCATGATAAACCAACCAAGTAACGCCTCCAGGCCCATCAATTTCAGAGCCTGTAGTAACTGAGGGTCTCGTGGTTCCAGCTGTTCCGCCGGCTGTCGTGAAATAAATATTTCCATTTCCGGTCACTAAAGATCCTGCAGCATATACTGCTCCAGCGACCCAATCTGCTGGCCAAACCCAATTGCACGACATATATCCAAGGAACAAGCTATCAGTATTATTAGATCCAGGAGGATCAATTGTAATTGAGCTAGCGGACCTCTGGGAGAATGGAGAAGTTGCAAAAAGATATTGGGTCGGCCCAATAAGTTGGTAAACTTTTCTAGTTTGTAGTCCGATAACTGCAAACTGCCTGGCCTGCATAACACGATCGGAAATAGGACCCCTCATTGGCCACTGATTAGTGCGGTCCCAAGCATCATCCATTAATAGTCGATAGAAATCTCCTGGTAATTGATAATTGGCGACATTCGTTTGGGTAGTAAAAGTATACCCACGCTTAAGCTGCGGCCAAAGGTATGGCATGTTGCGCAAGCGATCGCCTACGCATTGGAATAAAGAAACATATTGACGTTCAGCAGGTGAAGAAACCCCCACAAAGGATGTGGGGGCAGGCTGGTTTATCCGATAACAAAAGTTTTGAAGCAATTCTTTGAGGGTCGCCACATTTATGCACCTTCATCAAGCTCTATTTTTTCTTCACAAACGACAGGGGGCTCGGGCAATGAAACGACAGGGACTTCAAGCAATGAGATAACAGGATCTTTATGCTTTTTTTCAACAACAACAAAACCGCGGAACAAATACTTCTCATCCCCAAGAAACTTTTCTAAAGCTTCTTTATATGTTTTTAAATGAGACTCTTCTGCAATCCCATCAAAACTAAAATCAGCTGCATTCGTGTCGTGCACAGAAGCTTTTCGCAAGTGGAAAAACAAAACGTCTTTAACAACAAAGCTTTTGCCGTTAGAAGCTTCTTTTTCTACGTCTTGTGCATCGAACCACGCTTCGCTCATTTCTTACTCTTACTTGCTAACTTTGCTTCTATCTCGTCAATCTTAAGCTTTTGTTCGCTTATCGCTTTTGCCAAAATTACAATTTGCTCATTGTAATGTTCTGGATTTATTCTTTTATCAACTACGTTTACGGTTACCCCTATTAGGGCAACAACAGGCAACACGATAACGATAGCCAATCCTATTAAATAACTTCCCGGCATTATGGTCCCGCTGGAGTAGGAAGAGCTTGGAGATCACAACTGTTATTGCTAGCAGTAGTCGTCTGGCATGTCATTCGACCAAGAGCAGGAAGCACAACATACCCGCCTGCTGTTACACCATTCATTGTAGCAACGCCGCCAGATTTTATACGAACTGAGTTTACGCCGCTGTTTAAAATAACAAACTGCTCTCCGACTACAGGAGTCTCTCTAAGCATTGCCGCCGTATTTGCTGCCGCCGTTGGAACAATATTCAAGCCAGGAATAATCTGGTTCGTTCCAGCAACCGGCGTCGCCGCCATCGTTGGAACGTAAGGCACCATAATTACGTTAGTGCCGGCTCGATTAAAAACTAAACTTCCACCAGCACTAGAATCCTGCTGAAGCTGGCCATTTGTTGCCATCGTCCAACGAGGAGTTCCATTAACTTGCAACGTAACAGCGCCCGTAATCGCAGAAGTTGTTCCCAAGGTCGTTGTGGAACCGGTTGCCAAACTGCTGCACAGCTTCGCTGCTTGAGAACTTGTGAACGTTGGCATTAGCCGAGAAGCACAAACATCAGCGTTCGCTGTTGGCGCCCAAAGCAGAACAGCAATTAAAGCGAGAATCTTTTTCATAGCATTACCGTTGTTTAGTCTTTCCTCGTTCTTGTTCCGTAGGAGCATCAAACACAGGGACAGGATTTCCTTTAGAATCTAAAAGAACTCCATTCATTTTATTTATTTGCTTTTGCAAATCAGCAATCAGGTCGTTTGATTTGACAAGCTCCGCTTGCAAATTTCTGACTTGATCAAGATTCTTATTGCCTTCTTGAGCCTTAACACAAGCTCGAGCGAACTCTCTTAAATCAAATCCACAAGCGATTTGGCCACACAACAAATCAGACGCCGCCGCTAGCTGCTCTTCCGTATGTACCCCCAAATAACGCAATTCTGTCGCCACATGAGGAGAAATATAGGAAGTGCACTCATCGATATCCTTACCGATCGGCCCCACCTTCCCATCACGGAAAGCCTTGTACTCTCGCCAATGCTCTCGCCTATGAAAGTCCTCAGCAAAATCATCAACAATGTTACTCGAGTCTCCTGGCGTAACAATGTTGACCATCTCTCGCTCGACTTCTTTCACTGCCGTTTTGAGAACCTGGGTCGTTCCAGTTTTTTCATTAATCTTAACTTCAGTCGCGCATACTACTGGGATTGTTTTTCGATAAAAACGCACATATTGGCGCTTTAAGCCTGGAAGACGTTGCCCAGGTTGCGCGCCAGTAGTGTCAAATCCCTCAAGAGTCGCAGCTCCAAAAGTCGGAATTGCTTCGTTAATAGTAGCCATTAATCACCTATTACTTAATCCAGCCCAATCGACGCCAAGAAACACATGCTGTAGCAGCTTGTGTCGTTACAGTCGTAGTAAGCGTTAAACCTACAAGTGGAATGGTAGATCCAGACGAATCATCATCAAGCACACCTGCTGTTGCGGTAGAATACAACAAATTACCTGCAGTAACGTTAGCTGCAAGTACTTTAAATGTAGTTGAATCGTTTTCCCTCAGATAGAACGGTCCTACTGGAGCCCAAAAATACTCCGAAGCGCCTACATCGAACTGAGGAATACAAGACAACCCTCCAGCCGTTCCTAGTGCAGTTGCTGTAGTCGTAGTGGCCGCAGCCATAACGCCAGGATTTGCACCAGAACAAATAGAATACGCTGAAATCGCTGCCGCAGTCGCTTTAAAATATCCGTAATCAGCTCCTTTTACAGTACGAATCTCGCCAATCTGCGCTTGGGCAGTCGTGCCGTCAGAGCTCGTTAAGTTCATCATTCCGCCAGTGCTCATATTATCCTCTCATTAAATCTAAAAAAGGGGCCAGAAGGCCCCGGTTATTTATGAGTCGTAAGCAACAAAGCTTAGACCTGCGCCGTTACAAGTGAACTGCCCAATACCGACAGTCAATGCACACTCAACAAGCTGATTAAAGCTCACTCGAGTAGGAAGCGGCTGGAAATTGTACCCCTTAAACATTTTCAGGGCGAAATTATCTAACCGAATTCCATAACAACGGTCATCAGCAATTCGAGTAAGACCCGAAAAGCTCTTTCCGCCGGCAAGAACCATGGTCATTCCTTCAATCACCACATTATCAAAATTGGCTTGAAGCATATCCTGATTTTGCGTGAACCGCTGCTTAGCGCTCATGGCATCACAAGCGGCATTGAAGTAAGTAGCCCCAGCTAGACACAGCTCTGGGCCACCCTGCCGTAGCACTCGATTCTTTACGTTGCGCAAACGCGATTCAATGTTAGAAGCGTCCGTTGCCCCAGTAAAAGTACTGGGCATATCAACGGCAGTATTTCTAATAGAAGTATAGGAAGCTCTTGGCAAACCACCGTAAGAACCCGTAGCGGTAGAGGTCACAATATACGATTTAATACCTGCAAAGGCTTTTCCGCCGTACCCAGTTCCGTCTCCTTGCAAATCCTCTTCCATAGCGTTCATCAAAGAATCGTCAGCTGTCTGATTTCTCTGATCAAGCAGATCCAGGAATTGCGCATCGCCCTGATTTTGAGCTTTCTCAAGCTCGTTAATAACAACAGGGACAACTATAATTTTTGGAGGATACTGGAACCCGGTAATGGTCTGATTGTACCCAGGAGTAACCTCTTCTGTCGGATCAATTCGCTGCACAAAAGCATTCTGCGCGTATCGAATATCTTCCCAGATCTCGCGTCCGCCATTAACGGTGACAACGCGACCCTTTTTGCGCAGCATATAAAGCAACGGAATATTGTCGCTAACTGCGTCGCTAGGTTTCTTTTCTCGATTTTCCCAAGTAACAGCTTGAATTTCTGATAAAGCGGCCATGTGATCTCCTATGTCTAGCCTTCTCTTGCACGAATTTCTTCGATTGCTGCTTTTGCAGCTTCTCGAAACGACTTAAATTTCTTAGCCGTTCCGGAGCTCGAAGAAAGCGAAGATCGTCCTGGAACTGACGATGCTGCGCGAGTCGATTGAACTAAATGTCTCTGCGTGCTTTGAGTCCTAGGTGCTGAAGAATCGTTTATAGAACCCCCCAAGAACCGATAGGCCTCTTCGACCAATTTCGGGATTGTTAGGTTCGGAACCCGCTTCTCAACACTGGCGATGAATTGCCTAGATAAGGGCGACACACCGTCAATTAGGGAACCAATGTTTCTGGCTAACTCTGGGCCTGCGTCTTCTTTTAAGACGTCAGGGAACCGTGGCTCGCCAGCCGCATTTTTTGTACCAACAAATTCATTCCAAGAATCTGTCAAAACTGACGTCATCTTTGAAAGTTCTTCGTTGGCTAGCTTTGACTCTACAGCTTGCAATCGTTTTTGCAAAGATATTTTTTCAGGATCCTCTTCAACCTTAGCATCTAAATCTAGAAGCTCTTTAGGCGGTTGATATCCTTTGAGTTTTAATATTTGAGCAGTAGATTGAATCGGCTTCTCTTCAATCTCTCTTCGCATTTCCAACGCATCAATAATGGCTTGCTTTGGATCGTCTTTGTAGCCACGAGCCTTTAAATAGGGATCTACGTGGCCAACAAGATCCTTAACCCATTGTAGCTCAGCTTTTTCTCTCTTAATGTTTTCAAGCGTTGAATGCCTGCTTTTATGCAGCCTTAAGGCAGCTTCTTGCTGCTTAGGAGAACTTTGCAAAAAGTCCTCTCGCTCCTCTTTTGTGTATTCAGCCGGAGGCTCATATTTTGGCAATGATGGGGGAGCTTCTACCGCAGGCGGCGGCGTTGGCGCCTCTTCTTTTGTCGCTCCCAGTTCTTCGAGAGCCACACCAATTGCGTCTCTTCTAGACAAGCCTTTTTCAATATTTGGCTTATCAACTGTATTGTTTTCTTGTTTATCGCTTTCTTTTCCAGCGCTTTCCTCTTGGATCATTTTTCCTTCCTACTACGTTAAATGCATCAAATCCCAACGCGCTGCTAATGCGCTCATTTTCAATTTGGCATACAGCCCTTTGCTGCTCTGTTAGCTTAGCTGTCCCGTTATCTATTTGCGCAACGGCCTTGTGAAGACACTCTCTAAGATCAGCGCTTCTGCGAGCCTTTCGTTGTTTGGCTTCAGACGGATCTGGAGGCAGTTTTTTATCTGTTGTAATAGTACCACAAGCCTTATCAATTTGTTCAAGCTTGCTTTTAGAATCAACCATAACACAAGCTGCAGGATGATAATAAGGCTCAATAGAATCAAAGATAATAGCGGGAGCAGCTCCATATTGTTTTATCCTTAACGGAGGGACCCCCTTTTTAAACGTTCTTGTTTCAGAATCCCAATAAAAAGAACCATGCTCACCAGTCCCATATCTAGGCGGCCAATCCGATTCTTTTTCATCTCCAAAGCGAAAAGACTTAGTTTGTATTTTTGTCATCGAGCGCTCTTAATAAGATTATTAACTCCTCATCTTCTTTCTTACGCCTTTCTTTCTTTGTAACCCTTTTCCTCTTCAATTCTTTTACAGGGCTTCCACTAGGCGGCATGGAAAAAGATGGCTTTAAATAATAAAGCAACGTCATTAGGATCCTGTCGAGACACAGGCGTTAATAGTGCCAGTAGAAGAAACCGCTTCAACCTTAAGCCGAACAAACGGCTGCGGAACAACTTCTCTTTGTCCCGGAGCTATCGCCGTAGAATACTTGCTACTAGACGCCGTAGTTCCATAAGCAATGTATAGAGTTGAGGTGGCATGTGTGTTTACAATAATTAATCCCACCCTTAAATAGTCTAGGGCTGCAATAGGAGTAGAACTAGTCGTCACGCTAACAGTGGAAAGGATTCCTGTACTAGCCGTAGTAATAGAAACCGTCCCTGAAATCTCTCCAGTAAAAACAGTCCACTCGTTAGAATCAAGTAAATATTTACCGATTCCTAAAACCTTTCCAGTCCCCAAATAAGTATCTTCGTATACTGGCGGGTCGGTAATATTAACGGGGACCGATCCCTTAGCCCTTTCCTCATCAGGCCCAGACCCGAGGTCGAGTCTAACCACCTGCATACCAGACCCGGATGAGTTTTGGTCTACTAATACAGGATAAGAGCCTAGAGGATTATTTGCGACCTTTTGAACTGCCATCGTTCCCCTTAAACAGGACTTTGCTCGTCTATATGTTCTAATTCTGAAATGTTGCCCTGAGAATCTCGCACTACCTTAACCCGTCGCTTATTATTGATTTGTTTTGGTTCTGGCATGTGAACATGAACAATCGGCGGAGGAGCTTCTACTTGAGCCTGTTGTTGATTGGCTTGGATTTTTGTTGCAATTTCAAGCTGAGCCATCACTTTTGACAGTTCATGCTCAGACTGTAGCCGAGCTTCTGTCATATATTTTTCGCGCTCGTCTAAGGCCATCTTTTGCTCTTCTAATCTTTGTTGAGCATCCGCCAAAACCGCTTCGTGCTGAGAGATCATAGCGTCCATTTGAGTCACAAAAGTATCAACTTCTTTCTTATCAGCGACCTTGCGCAGTTCTACTGATATTTCGGCACGTTTATTGGCCAATTGCTCTTGCGCTAGTTGGATATCGGCAGAAAGCTTGTTGTACTGCAAAGCCAAATCCTTAGACTGGATTTGGCTCTCTTGATTGAGCCCCATTATTTTAACTTCAGCACCAATCGCAGCAATCCTATCTTCAATAGACAACCTTTCTCGCTCTAGCATAAATCTTTCTTTTTCTAAGTTAGCGGCATCCACGGCAATGCGCTCGTCGCTTAAGACCTTGTACTTATCTAGATTTATCTTAGCTTCTGTTTCAAACTTTTTAATTTCAAAGTCAGCACGTTCTTTGTCAAATGGCGGTTCCTGAGTCTGCAATTCCTGTTGAGTTTTTTGTATTACGTTGTCAATCGCTTGAGTAATTTCCGTCTGAAACATTTTAGCTTGACGGAACCCTTGCAGCAAAAACTTAAGAGCATGCAACTCAGGGATTAATAAAGCAGGAGAATTTGAAGCTGTTGAGGCTACTTTTTCTATAGCAGAAGTAAGCGTATTAACCATTTCAATACGCATCTGCTTATCATAGCTTTCATTTAGAGCTATCGTGGAATCAGTTTCTAATTCTATTCTAAAGCGATCTTCATTGTTTTTTAACAACTCAAGCGCAGGTATGTAATTTTGAAGATCCTTTTCGCTTAACGTTTCTGGCATTATATAACGATTTAAAGACTCGTCCTTAAAGTTGCGAAGGGCCATATCGGCAATCAATTCGTAAGAATCTCTTACGAACTTAGCCATTTTATCTTGACGCTCTAGAATTTGATTAATTGCATATTTCTCTTCGATTTGGCGCTCCCCGAGAGTTTTCCCGGACTGCTCCGTCGTGAGCCCCTGCAACAAATCACTCGTCCCCGTGAGTCTAAACAAGCTATCTAAACTAAGTTGCAAGTTTTCCCACATGCGCCCAAGCCCAGTAATGAGCTCATCTATAGGGAGATACTGCGCAGCGCTTTTAATGTTGCCGCCAATCTTCGAAAGGGTTCCTGAAAGATTTGTCACGCCAACAGCATCAGCCTCTTCTGCCTCATTCACTGCAGCAGCAAGACCTTCAATATCCTTATCGTACAAAAGCCGCGCACGAACAGCTCGAGTAAGCAAAAGAATTCTAGAAAAGATTAAATGAATATTCTCTAACAGTTCTATAATTTGATAAAACTCTGGAACGGGCCAAAATTCAGAAGTTGGGGCATTTATTATTAGCGGTTTTGGACAGGGATAAAATCCTGGAAGGTTATAAATACCATTTAATTGATCAAACGATTCTTCAGAAGAATCTTCATTAGCATCAGAATCCGGATAAATTAACGGCTTAAAAAAGTCTGAGCTGTCCTTTGTAAAGTAAAAACATTCTTTTTCAAAAGAATCCCAATATTCAAAAACTTCAATATCTTGATTTTTAGCGCTTGCCTCATCCTTTTCGCACCTCTGAGAGATCGCCAACGCAATTTCAGTATAAGGAGTCGCCCCAAAAATACGCTTAAAATCTACCTCAGAATAATAATTGCGAAACGCTAATCGCTTTACACGGTTCCAACGCCTAATTCCTGGATCGATATAAACATCTTTATAAAGCACTGGCTCTAAGCAAATCTTTTCGTTTTCAACGTCAACTACTTTTTCGGAATGAATGAAAAATCCTTGCTCGTCTTTTTTTATATTATCGCTGTAAACTTCTTTGCCTTTTGAGTCGTAGAAAATAACGTCCTGTCCATCATTAGACGCTACTGGAGTAATATAATTTTTTTCGTATTCTTTAACTTCATCGCGCTCGTAATAAGCTCGTGCAATCGAGAAGTCGGTAACTAGAAAGTCGTCTCGACAGGCATACATAACATCAAGAAAGTCAAACGATTTAGCAATGTTCACGGCCAATCGTTCTTTTAATACAGCAGCAGTTTCTCCAAGAGGATCTCTGCCGTCCTGAGTTGTGTCCTTACCGATAGGGATTCCCTGACGTGAGAGTACAATTGATTGACGAATTTTATATATACTATACCAGGCTGGGTACTTTCCTCTTTTTCGAGCGGCCTGAGAGCTAACGGCCCAAATACGATTTGTATTTGGTTGTCTTTTTTTAATTTCATCCCAACTTCTAACAGCGACCTGTAACCAATTTTCGCGATACTTTTCAGCGTCTTTAACGAATTGCTTCGCTTCTTCAATTGTAACTGTCATTGTCGCATCCAGGATTGAAAGCCAATTAACTTTTTAATAGTTGGTCTAGTAGCTTCTTTAATAGCGCGTTGAATTTGAGTATCCATAGGCTGAATTAAATCTTTAATAAGCTTATGAGAGTGCGCCATACAACCAAGCCTGACAGCGTCTGATGAATGGGTCGCCTCCCCATGCTCGGCCGCGTCTTCTTTTTTAGACTCTGAGGGATGTCTTGGCAACGCTGGAATATAGCTTATAGCGTAGCGACAACGTTCACAAAACACTATCATAGCATACCGTTGTTCGGTATCGTCTAATTTTATTCCTGTTAGCCGGCTACCTAATTGTGACCAGCCAGCAATTCGAGAGCAATCCCCCATTTCCAATGGAACGCCATTGCGTTGAAAGACCAAATCGATTCCATCCCCACCGGTAGATTGAAACGGCTTTGAGTCTGTTAGAGTAATTAAACGAACGGAATGACTTTCCGATCGATTTATAATCCCAGCGGCGACATCCTCGTTTCGCATTCTCAGCCCCTGAGCGGGGTTCCGTTCATCGCATCCGTACCATTCCTGATAAACGATTAAGCACCCACGCGGGAACCATCGTTGTTGTCCAAACTCGTCAATAAACGGTTCGCCATCACTAACGGCGATCCAATAGACGGCAAATGGCTCGGCATATCCCCAGTCAAAAGTTCGAAATCGAAACCAATGGTGAGGAGGATAGAAATCACTAACAACGTGTTTGTTGTGATTCCATTGAGGGAAAAACTCCCCTACCATAGCATGCCAATTGCTTATCCCAGACTTGTCTGAATTGATCAGTGCTTTTTGAGCTGCAACATCAGGAAAGGCTTCAAAAATTCGAGCTTTGGTTTGCTCTGCATCTTCACTAGGATTGTCGTCTAAAAAAGCAGGTATATATTGACGGATGTGCTGCCCGACCTTGTTTAGTGAATAAGGCGCGGCAAAATCTACAAAGTTACGCCGATAATAATTGCAACTAATCCCAATTGGATTGGTAACATGTAAAACTTTAGGAAATTGACCTTTCCACTTTTCAGGCACACGCTCCTTCATTTCCTCCGACATTGTTACCCAGCCGGTGAGCGCTCTTATTCTATGCTCAAGTATCTGAGAAGATTCAGAGAATGTGCGCACATGCTTTGCGATTCCTCGGTGCTTAAGCATTACCGTATCGTCGCTACAATGCTCGAGTGATATCTTAGAGTCGTTCCAAAAAACGATTTCGGTCTGATTGATTTTAACTAGTCCGGCCTTTTCCCAGGCGGACAATAAGACGGGAAAGCTGGTTTCGCCGTCCATATTTTCAGCGATTACGTCGTCAAAGTGCAGGCGAAAAATATCAGTTTGCAAACCAGGAATTTGGCTGCACCAAATGATATAAGATTTGCGGACAAAAAAAGATTTTCCGGCTCGAGTGTCTCCAGCAAATAGAATCTCGCTCGCCGTTGATTCGAAGGCGAGGCGCTGTTTGTCGTGCCATTTAGGCAACGTGATTACACAATCAGGCACTTTCTTTTATCACTGCCACTAGAGGAGTCCCGTCTTTTCCAGTTAATTCCAATCGGTCGGTTTCGCGCATTCCCAAGCGAGTTTTACACCAGAATATTTGAGCTGAGACGTTGCCTTCCATAGCATTTTTGTAAAGAGCTCCGAGCACGTTCATATTTGCCTGGTCTGAAGCGTGGTCGAGCTCTTCGCGAAAATACAAACCGAGGGTTTCTCGAGTAGTTTTTAAAAGCTTGGCAATCGATTCTTGCGGCATGTTCATCATTGCCGCTCGCTTAACAATTTCCCTTTCTACTGGCGACCAAACTCGAGGTTTTGGACCGGTTTTT
>OFRO01000457.1_pt1 | contig 14589 bp, 20 predicted proteins | sample 1543091 | NCBI WGS metagenome assembly OFRO01 (sample SAMN07774217, study PRJEB24372) | wastewater metagenome | isolation source: Exp Tend NO 10WW | collected 2016-02
GGGATCTACACGACCGAGGGCACGACCCGCCGCGGATACGCCTACAGCGCCATCAGGGCGCGCCACGGGGCGTTCGCAGAGGCCAAGAAGGCCGGCGCCCGGTACACGTCTACGACGGTCGGCCGACTGTCCCCCGAGGCGATCTACCGGGTCGCCAAGGATCAGGCGGACATGGTCCGGCTGCTCCGCACGTACGGCTACATCGTCTAGCCGCCCACACGCTTCCCGCACGCGAGGTGCGGAAGGACCACAGGAGATCCCATGTCTGACGGCGCGACGCCCACGACCCCAACCGACCCCGCCGCTCCGGCTCCGGCCGCCGCGGCTCAGACGACGACTGCCACGGCACCCGTTGCCGCTCCGGCCGTCGCCGAGAAGCCCGACCAGCCCCTCGGGGAGAACGGCAAGAAGGCACTGGAGGCCGAGCGCGAAGCCGCCCGCCAAGCCAAGCAGGAGCTCGCTCAGTTCCAGAAGCAGATCGCCACGGCGTTCGGCATCGACAGCGACACCAAGGGCGCGAAGCCCGAGGACATGATCGCCGCCCTCGCCGACAAGGTCGCTGGCATCGAGAAGGCCGCGCTCGTCGCGACCATCGCTTCCGACAACGGGATCACCGACCCCGCTGACAAGGCACTGATCGCCGCCCAGCCCACCGCGGAAGCGATGACGGCCCTCGCGGGTCGCCTCAAGCCCGCCGAGGGCGCCCAGGGTGGCAAGCCCGCTCCGAAGCCGGACCCCTCCGTCGGCAAGCAGGGCGGCGCCAAGCCGACCTCGCTCACGGACGCGATCTCCGCCCACTACAACACGTAACCCCCCCGAACCCGAAAGGACAGGCGACATGCCCGTTTCCCTGGCTGAGGCGAAGAACAACGCTCTCACCGACTACGACCCGTTCGTCATCGACGAGTTCCGCAAGGAGTCCGTCATCCTCGACAACCTCGTCTTCGACGACGCAGTCAACCCCGCCGGAGGCGGCGCGACCCTGACGTACGGCTACCGTCGTCAGACCACGCAGCCCACGGCCACGACCCGCGCGATCAACTCGGAGTACACCGAGCAGTCCGTCACGTCAACCCAGGTCAACACGACCCTGGCCGTCATGGGCGGCTCGTTCCAGGTCGACCGCGTCTCCGCCAACGTCGGACCGCAGGCCACCGGCCTGGTCACATGGCAGCTCGGCCAGAAGATCAAGGCCACCCGCACGAAGTTCCAGGATCTCGTCGTCAACGGTGACACCGGTGTCGACGCGAACGGCTTCGACGGCCTCAACAAGGCGCTCACCGCGTCCTCGACCGAGTTCAAGAACACGGTCGTCACCGACTGGACGGCGCTGAACACGGCAGAGCTCCGGCTCTCCGCGCTCGACGCGCTCGACGACTTCCTGTCGCTGCTCGACGGGTCGCCGACGCTGCTCATCGGCAACCGCTACGTGCTCGGCAAGGTCCGCAGCATCATCCGCGGCTCCGGCATGTACGTGCAGAGCCCCGTCGAGGGTCTGCTCGGTGTCGGCGGGCGCCCGATCGTGCGCGAGTCGTACGGCGGCGTTACGTTCGCCGATCCCGGCGAGGTGGCGGGCTCCTCGAGCCTGATCATCCCGAACGTGACGCGCACCATCGGCGTCTCAACCACGGGCCTGACGGACCTGTACGCGGTCCGCATCGGCCTCGACGGCTTCCACGGCGTCACCACGGTCGGCGGGCAGCTCGTGCAGACGTGGCTCCCGGACTTCTCGCTCGCCGGCGCCGTGAAGACGGGTGAGGTCGAGCTCGGCCCCGTCGGTGTCGCGCTCAAGGCGACCAAGGCCGCGGCCGTGTTCCGCAACATCAAGGTCGTGTGATCGTCATGACGAAGATCACCGCACCCGTGGAGGACTTCGCCGGCCTGGTCGCCGGGGTCCAGTTCGTCAAGGGCGTCGCCGAGGTCCCCGAGGACTTCGAGCACGTTCGCTACTTCATCGAGTCGGGCTACAAGGTGGGCGACCAGCCCACCGAGGACCCGGCCCCCGAGGCTGACGGCGAGGGCGAGACCCCCGCCGATGAGAAGACCGAGGACCCGGCCCCCGAGGCCGCTCCGAAGTCGCGTCGGAACTGACGAGAGGGGGCGAGCGGTGAGCGACATCACCTACAACGTGGGCGTGCTCCTGGGCCGCTCGCCCCTGTCCTCGTCCGACCAGGAACTCGCGGAACTGCTCGCAGGCTGGGCGGGCGGTCACATCGACGCCGTAGCCGCTGCCCGCTCCGTCACGGTCGACCCGGCCGCACGGGACCGCGTCATCACGAAGGCCGTCGCGAACTACATGGGCTCGTCTCGCGAGGGCATCACGCAGCAGTCGGTCACGGTCGACGACGCGACGATCACCCGCACGTACGCCAAGGACGGCGATGGCGGCGATGTGGGTGACGTCGAGATCCTGACCGAGTGGTGGGCTGAGCTCGGCATCCGCATGGGCGGCGAAGCGTTCACCATCACCCCCTACTTCCCGCCGAGAACGACCGACACGTACTACCCGCGGGGATACGACTGTGCTTGGTACTGACATCGCCGCGGCGCTCCCCGAACTGCGCCGCGAGTCCGAATCCCTGCTGGTCGACACGTGCCGCATCGAACGCGCCGTCGGCGGAACCCTCGACCCGGTCACACACCAGAGCGTGACGGCCTGGGATGAGGTCTGGTCCGGCCCCTGTCGCGCCAAGGTCCGCACGGAAGGCCAGTCCGCGGTCGTCGCGGCAGAGCCCGTCTCCGTGCTCCGTGTCGAGGTGTCGCTCGCCGTCACCGCTCCGGCGCCCCACGTGGGCAACCGCATCACGATCACCATCGCCGTGAACGACCCGGCACTGCAGGACATGCAGACGTTCGTCGTCGGAGCCCCGGTCGGATCGCAGACGGTCCTCCGCCGCGTCATGACCGAGAAGGCTCAGGAGTCAGACCGATGACCGCGTGGAACTTCAACGAACTCACCGCGCTCACGGGGAAGCTCGATGGCATCGCCGGACGCGTGAAGCCCGCCGTCACTGAGGCACTCGTCAAGGGCGGCGAAGAGGTCCGCGACCTCGCTGCAGACATCGCCGACAAGGACACGGGCCACATGGCCGAGTCGATCGAGTCGACGCTGGTCATCTCCGGCGGTGGCGCTGATGCTGCGGTCGAGGTTGGCCCCACGGCGTTCTACGGCCGCTACAAGGAGCACGGCACGGCGAAGATGCCCCCGAGCCCGTTCATGGGTCCCGCCGCAGCCCAGAAGGCCGACGGGATCGTGCAGAACATCCTCGACGCCGCCGCAGGGTCGGTGCTCGGATGACCACCCTGTCGCAGAAGGTCCGCGCCCGGATCGAGTCGCTCGGAAGCATCGACTTCGAGGATGGCCGGGTCCGCAAGACCCCGACGCGCCCGTACGTCGCGTTCTTCGCCAGCATCCAGACCGGCTCCGAGCAGCGGTACGGCGACATCAACAAGCGCATCGCCTGGTCGTACTCGGCGATGGTCGTCAACGACACCGCAGAAGGATGCCGGCTGTCCGCCGACGAGGTCTGCACGCAGCTCAACGACCACGAACGGCAGGCGGCATACGGCGACGGCATGTGGTCCGCGCTCGACTACGCCGGCCAGCTGATCTTCGACGACACCGTCGAGGGTGACTGGGCGTACTCCATCACCCTGCACTGCATCGCCCGGACCTAGGAGAACCATGACCGACCCGTTCGTCGTCCGCGTCCAGAACGCGGCCACCGGCCACCAGTACAACTACCCGCGCGTGCTCGCCGAGATCGACGACGACCTCAAGATCGTCGACCGGCCGACGCACGACGCACACGGCAACGAGATCCCCCCGCTGTACGCGGCCGAGATCCCGACCGCTGCCACCAAGGCTCCCGGCGCCCGCCGGGGTTCGGCCACCGAGGCCGCCGCATCACCCGAGGCCGAGAAGGAGGCCACTGAGTCATGACCATCAGCTACCCGCCGCGAGTCAGCACGCAGAAGCTGAACCACTGGAGGTGGATGCCCGCTGTCGCGGCCATCGCCGCCCCGAAGCTGTCCGAGTGGACCGCCGGCATCGCCGCGCAGTGCTCGTTCAGCGCCGACCAGATGCAGGTCGTCATGTCGATGACGCCGGGCTCCGTCCAGCGCTACTGCGACGCGTACGACACACAGACGCCGGGCCGCAAGGCGCTCGACCTCGGCACGGTCGACATCTACGTCGACCCATCGTCGCCGTCGTCGGCCACGTACCCGCTCAACGTCGCGTGGAAGGCCGAGCCGACCGGCTTCCTGGCTCTCCGCGCAGGGTACGCCGACGACCTCGCCGCCGCCGTGGGCCAGAACCTGGCCCTGATCGCTCCGGTCAAGGTCGTCGACCTCGGCTACGTCGGCCCGAAGCCGACGGACGCGAACGACGTCTACACCCGCCGCTACCAGCTCCTGCTGACCGGCGACCCGAAGGTCGACATCGCGATCGTCACGGGCTGACCCTGACCCTCGCCCCCGGCCGACCAGCTCCCGGCCGGGGGTGAGCACGACCCCCGGAGCTGACGTACCAACCCAGGAGCTGACCTGACATGGCTGTGAACTACCACGAGGCGCTGCGGAACCGCAGCATCGAGACCCGCTTCGGGCTCTGCCTGAACCCGTCCCTCGTCTGGGACCGCAACATCGTCGCACTGTCGGAGGCGCCCGACGCCGAGTCGCTGGCGACCCTCGACGAGCAGATCCGCGAGGCGACCGTCGTGGTCGTCCTCCGCGCGCTCACCGAGGACGAGTCGTGGGCGATGGACCAGCGCTACGCCGGCATCAAGGCGGGCACTCCCGAGGCGCGCGCGATGGACAAGTCAGTGCTGCTCAAGTCGTTCGTCCGGTTCGAGACGATGGACGGCGACCAGATCCCCGACCTCGACAAGAAGGACTTCGGCACGTACTGGGACTCGTCGAGCCTCGGCGAGCGGATGCCGCTCCTGGCGCTCGCGGAGGAGCTCAAGGCGTTCACGCCCGCAGTCCCTTTCTCCGTGCCGCAGTCGCTGACGACGCGACAGTAAGACGGGACCTCCGCCTCGCTCGGCAGATGGGCGTACCGCCGTCAGTCCTGTGGGGCAGACAGCGCCGCTCGCTTCGAGTGGACGGCACCACGATCCATGACCCGGACTGGCTCCAGGTCGACTACGCGCTGCTGGTTCTGCTCGACGAGTACGAGGCGGGCCTGTGCATCTGCGGCGAGCCCGTCGAGTCCCACAAGGGCAAGACGGCGAACGACTACGGCGGCGCGTACCTGACGTGCCCGGCGATGGAAGCGCTCGACCTCGAGCAGTCGAACCGAGCCCGCTCCGACGGGAACAAGGAAGCCAAGCCAGACCCATCACGGGCTCGGGCGTGGTTCGTGAAGCCCATCGAGATCCTGCGGGCCATGGCGGAAGCCGCAACGACGCCCCAGCCGGAACCGCTGTACCAGCAACCCCCCACCACTCCGAGCGGGGTGGCCGACTGACGATTGGAGGTGCTCGCGATGCGCGACGAGAAGTCCGTACGGGTCATCCTGTCAGCGAGCACCACCGGCTTCATCGCCGAGATCCGCCGGGCCAACGCCGCAGCCACCGAGCTCACCACGGCTCTCGGCAAGGCATCGAAGACCGAGCAGTGGAAGACCGTCTCCACAGACCTCGGCAAGGTCGGTCTGGCCCTGACTGCGGTCGCCGCCCTGGCCGTGAAGTCGTGGGCCGACTTCGACGCGCAGATGTCGAAGGTATCCGCGACCGGGGCCGACGCGAAGAACAGCCTCGCCGCGCTCCGGGCTGAGGCGCTCGCTCAGGGCGCCGCGACGAAGTTCAGCGCGACGGAGGCAGCGGCCGGCGAGGAAGCGCTGCTCAGGGCCAGCGTGTCCGCCGAGAACGTCCTCAAGGGCGGTCTCGCGGGGGCTCTCAGCCTTGCCGCCGCGGGTAACATGTCCGTCGCCGACTCTGCCGATCTCGCAGCGACTGCGCTCAACGAGTTCCACCTGTCCGGTACGGCTGCAGGCCACGTTGCGGACCTGCTCGCTGCGGGTGCTGGGAAGGCGCAGGGCGAGGTCTCAGACCTTGCGATGGCGCTCAAGCAGTCCGCGCTCGTCGCGAACCAGGCGGGCCTCTCCATCGAAGAGACGACGGGCACCCTGGCGGCGTTCGCGTCGGCCGGCCTGATCGGCTCGGATGCTGGCACGTCGTTCCGCACGATGCTGACGCGGCTTATGAACCCGTCGAAGGAAGCCGCCGCGCTCATGTCGGAGTACGGCATCGCGGTGTACGACGCGTCGGGCCAGTTCACGACGATGGCGGGTCTCGCGGGCCAGCTGCAGTCGAAGCTCGGCAACCTGACGCAGGAGCAGCGGAACGCAGCGCTCGCGACGATCTTCGGCAATGACGCGATCCGTGGCGCCAATGTGCTGTACACGCAGGGCGCTGCTGGCGTGGAGAAGTGGACGGTCGCGGTCGACGATGCGGGGTATGCCTCGCAGGTCGCCAAGGAGAAGATGAACAACCTCAAGGGCGACCTCGAGACCCTGTTCGGCTCCGTCGACGCCCTGATGTCCACGGGCGGCGCATCGACGGGTGGCGTCCTCCGCTCGATCGCACAGTCGCTGACCGACATCGTGAACGCTGCCGCGTCCAACCCTGAGGCGGCACAGGCCATCGTGACCCTCGTGGCGGCCCTCGGTGGGCTGGCCCTCGTGGCTGCGGGCGTGATGAAGACCGTCACGGCCGTGTCTGAGTTCCGTGCCTCGATGTCGACGCTCGCGACCGATGCCCCCAAGGCTGCGGCTGGCATCACCCGCGTCGGCGACGCCGCCGCGAAGGCTGCTCTCGGCATCGCGCTCGCCTCGGCCGCCGCTCAGGTGCTCAGCAACAACACGGAGATGGCGAGCGTCAACGATGCTCAGGTCGCTCTCGTGTCGCTGGCGTCGAGCGCGGACAAGGTCACCGTCTCCGTGGGCGAGACGACGAACGCTGTGAGCGGCTCGGCCACCTCGTACAGTCAGGCGGCGCAGTCCGCGACCCGGCTCGCGTCCGCGGCGACCTCGGCGTCGTCCTCTATGGATCGCATCTTCCAGGACCGCACGGGCGCTGGCGGCTCGACGGATCTCGTCAACGGCGTGAACTCGCTCGGGACCGCGCTCGAGCGCGTCAACCAGCAGTCGACCGCGGACGTTGCGTCCGGCGTGCTGCGGAACGTCATCGGCGCCAAGACTGAGATCCAGCTCGTCGTCAGCCAGTTCGACAAGCTCGACCAGGCGATGTCGAAGGTCGACCCAGAGACGGCGCGGAAGGCGTTCGCGAAGATCGCTGAGGCGGCCGACGCGCAGGGGATGTCCGTCGAGAAGCTGACGGCCCTGTTCCCCGAGTACCGGAACCGGCTCGAGTCGACGGCAACCTCGCTCGGCGTGACGACCCTGTCCGCTCAGGACTACGCCGACTGGATGGGCGGCAAGGTCCCTGCGGCCATCGAGAACGCGATCGCGAAGTCGAAGGAAGGCACGGGCGCCTCTGACGGCCTCAAGGATGCCCTGTCGAACCAGGCTCTCGCCGCGCAGAAGGCGGCTGAGGCCAACCAGGAGCTCGCGAACCAGATCGCGAGCGCGGCCGACGCTGCCCTCAAGGCGTCCGGGTCCGCGATCGGGTACCAGAAGTCGATCGACGACGCGGCCGAGTCACTGGCGAAGAACGGCAAGACCCTCGACATCAACACCGAGGCTGGCCGGAACAATCGGGCGGCTCTTGATGACATGGCGGCCTCGGCGCGGAAGTTGGCCGAGGCGAACGCGGCGAACGGGTCTGGCCTCGAGGCCGTCAACAAGAACCTGACGGACGGTCGGGCCGAGTTCATCAAGACTGCTGTCGCAATGGGCATGAACCGTGCCGTCGCCGAGGATCTGGCAAACCAGTACGGCCTCATCCCCGGATCCGTGCCGACGTCGGTCACCGCCCCCGGACTGATCGAGGCACGCGACAACGCCGCACGCTTGGCGGCGATGCTGAACGGCCTCCCGCCGACCTCGCAGACGATCATCACCACGATCGCGAAGAACGAGGGCATCGAGGCTGCACAGCGTGCGTACGACTACCTCAAGGACAAGACGGTCACGATCACGACGCTGAACAAGACGGCGCAGCTGGTGAACGGGAAGTACGCCGCGACCATCGGAATCGCGACCGGTGGCGCGATCTACGGTCCGGGCACGGGAACGTCTGACTCGATCCCGGCGATGCTCTCGAACGGTGAGCACGTCATCAACGCGAAGGCCGCCACGAGGTACCGGCCGCTGCTCGACGCCATCAACAACGGCGCGAACATCCCTGGGTTCGCCGCCGGCGGGCAGGTGGCGACCTCGTCCGTGACCTACGTCTCATCCCCAGTGAGTGGAGCTGTGACCGTGACTCATAACTGGTTCGTCACTGGCGAGACTCCCGAGGCCCTGTACGCGCAGTTCAAGCGCCGCGAGAACGCCGTGGGTGCCGTCTGATGCCCGTCATCATGTCTGAGTCCTACGTGACGGTGGGAGCGCTCAACCTCGCATCGCGCGAGGACTCCGGCGTCGAGTGGATCATGGAAGGCTTCACGGGCTGGGGATCCTCGGGAACCACCCTGGCGCCTCGACAGAAGACGCGAGCCGCCGGTGCATGGGCCGGACTCTCGTACGCGACGGCTCGTACGATCGTCGTCTCCGGGATCTGCACTGCACCGACGCCCGCTCTCGCCTCAGGAGCGCTCGACCGGCTCATCGACGCCTGCTCGCTGGACGACACGCTGTTCACGGCGTACGAGTCGGGCCGGAGCCGCTGGTGCATCGTGCGTCGCGACGGGGACATTCTCCCGACCTGGCTGAACCCGCTGACGTTCCGGTGGTCAGTCCAGTTCGCGGCTCTTGACCCGCGCAAGATGTCGGCGCCCCTGACTGGCTCGACAGGGCTTCCCTCATCCACGGGCGGTCTGACGATCCCGTTCACGGTGCCCTTCGCGATCAACTCCACGGTCGCGTCGGGGCAGGTGAGCCTCACGAACCCTGGCAACGAGACCGGCCCCGTGACGCTGCGCATCGACGGCCCCTGCGTCGGACCGATGGTCACGCACGTTGGCTCCGGGTTGAGGCTCGTGTTCGCCTCGTCCCTGACCTTGGGTGCCGGCGAGTTCCTGCTCATCGACATGGAGGCCCAGACGGTGCTCGCACAGGGGCAGTCGTCGCGGTCGATGTGGGTCACGTCGCGTGGCTGGTCGGGCTTCGAGCCCGGCTCGAACTCGTGGAGCTTCGCCGCCGCATCGGGCACGACCGGGCTTCTCACCGTAACCGCAACCCCCGCAGACAAGTAAGGGAGCATCATGCCTATCGCCGTCTGGCCCGTTGACGCAGTCACCGGAGCCCCTCAGTACACGGGCCGGACGCTGCGGCAGACGCTGTCCACGTTCCTCCCCGGTGCGACCGCGTCCAACCCGTTCGCCGTCACGTCCGCCGTTCGCCGCGGCACCTCGCCGACCACGGTCACGGCTACGAGCACGGTGTGGACGGTTGGCTTGCACGCGGGCGTGCTTAACCTCGAGTCGGCCGTCGAGTCCGGCCCGTACTGCTACTCCGTGAACACGGCGCAGACGGGCGCAGTGACGGCAGCCCATGCGACCCTGCCGCGCGTCGACATCGTGTGGGTGCGGATCGACGACCCGGCTGAGTCCGACGGTTCATCGGTGCCCGCTGTCGTCGCTGGCTATACGGCGGGCACGGCGAACGCTTCTCCCGTGGCTCCCGCGACCCCTGCCCGGTGCATGGTCCTGGCCCAGCTGAACGTGCCGGCGTCGGGAGGTGGGGCACCGACCGTCGTCTGGAAGGCGCCCCAGATCGCAACCCCGTTCGACGCCGCGGCCGTGGCCCAGGTGACGGCAAACGTGACGGGCATCACGACGGCGGATGTGGTCGTGGCAACCGCTGCAAGCGTCACGGGCGACGGAGCGAAGCGGTTCAAGGTCACGGCGTCGTTCGAGCAGATCGTGAGCGCGTCCGGTGACATCTACATCGTGAAGATCAAGGCCAACGGAACCCAGATCAAGGACGGTCTGTTCACGTGCAAGGCGTCGACCGCGTCCGACTCCGGGACGCTCGTCACGACACACGTCCCGTCGGCGGGTGGCTGCGTGTACACGCTCACTGCGGTCCGGTTCTCGGGGACGGGCACGGGTGCGGTGTACGGGAGCGCAACGTCGCCCATCGACCTCATCGTCGAGCAGATCGCCTGACCCGTGACTCTCTCCTGGGTGGCGACGGACGCACGGACGGGAGCAGTCGTCGCCGACATGCCCGGCCTTGAGTGCTCGACGGTCAAGCGCAGCATCGGCCGCTACGAGTCCACGACAGCGTCCCTGCCGCTCCCGAACGCCCCGGAGAACTGGATCGACGCGACCCGTCCCGGTGGGGCGGTCCTAATCCTACTGAGCGACAACGTCCCGATCTGGGGCGGCATGGTCACCCAGCGGACGCGCGACCTGACCGACTCCGTGTCGCTCTCGTTGGCGACCGTGGAGGCGTACCTCGACCGCCGCTTCGTGGGCGACGTGACGTACGCCGCGACCGGGCAGAACGCCATCGTCGCGGCCATCTTCGCCGCATACGTGACGACCGGCGCGCGCGGCGGGCTCCCGTTCCGCCTGGCCTACACGGGCGCCGGAGCGCTGCGCGACCGTGCGTACCTGCGCTCGGACCGCAAGACGGTGTACAGCGCGCTCACCGAGATCTCTGCGGTCCTCGGTGGCCCGGAGTGGACGGTGGAGTGGGAGTGGCAGCACTCGCCGGAGCGCATCACGCCCGTCCTGTACGTCGGCGATCGCGTCGGTACGGCAGTGACTCCCGGACTCTCGCCCGCGGCGACGTTCCAGGCTCCCGGCGCCGTCATCGATGCCGCTCTCGTGGAGGACTACTCGGCGGGCAAGGGAGCGAACTCGGTCGTCGCGTACTCGTCTGCAACGGCGGGCACGGTGCCACAGTCGCCCGCGCAGGTCGCTGTCGATGATGGCCGCCTGACGTTCGAGACCGACATCCAGCCGTCGACCAGCATCATCGACGTCGCCGTGCTGACCGCACACGCTCAGGCAGCCCTCGCGACCTTGGCGTCTGGTGGGGCGGCTCTGGCGCTGCAGGCAGCGGTGACGACGGCTCCGAAGCTCGGCGTCGACTGGATGCTCGGCGATGACGTCGGCTACAAGATCGGCGGGCTCGAGAACGACGGGACGCCGAACGGCCGCGAGTCCGTGCCCGCGTTCCCCGGTGGCGTCGAAGGCGTCATGCGGGCCATCGGCTGGGAGATGTCCCTCGACGGCGTGCAGACCGTGACCCCGATCCTGACGGCGGTGATCTGATGGCTGGACTTCCGGGCTCCATTCCTGGCTCGATGCCGGCAGGCGAGGATGAGACGCAGCGACGGCTTCGCGACATCGAACGCAAGCTCGAGGAACTGGCTCCGTCGGTCGCACGGTCGTTCGCTCCCCAGATCGCGTTCCTTGCGAACCAGTCGTTCGGGTATAACTCGACGAAGGGCTGGTCGGTCGGGACGACCTCGGGGACTGGCGCGTACAACGTACTGGCGTACGACCCGACATACGACGACGAGTACGTGTTCCAGGCGTCCGCGACCGGCCTCTTGAGGGTCGGGATCTCGGCTCGCGTGATGCTGAACAACAACTCGGCCACGGCGATCGCGGCCACGTCCCGCGGCTATCAGATGACCTGGGATGGCGGCTCCGTCCCCTGGTCGGACCAGTATTCGGCAGTCATCCGCGGTTCCAACTGCGGGATCAGCACGGTCTCCCTGGCGAACGTCGCGTTCTTCTCGGTCCCCCCGAACGCCACCGTCACCCTGCGCACGATCCGCGCCATCCTTTCGCCCGTCACGCCCGACTCGTCGTGGCACGGGACCGTCTCCACGACCATCGACGTCACTCGCATCGGAGTCTGACTGTGCCCACCACCCTCACGACGCGCCTCCGCAGGCTCGTCGCCATCCTGGCCGCCCTGATCCTCATGGGCGCCCTCTTCTCTGGGTCCCCTGCCCGCGCACAGGGGCTCCCGTCCGCGCACCTCATCACGGGCGTTGACCTCCACGATGGAACGCTCGTCGAGCGCGACGGCACCTTCTACTTCTACGGCACGAAGTACGGCTGCGGCTTCGCGTGGGGTATCCCTTCGACTCACTGGTGCGGCTTCGGCGTCTCGACCGCACCGAGTCTCGACGGTCCGTGGTCGGCGGTCACGACTCTGGTTGCCCCGTCCGAGCTGGACACGTGGACCGGGCTGACGTGGGACCAGACGTGCATGCGCGGTGGTGGTGCTGGCTGCTTCAACCCGCGCATGGTGCAGCGCGCCTCTGACGGCGTGTGGATCCTCTGGTTCAACGCGCCCGGCGACTACGCCACGAGCGGCGCCAACGCGTACTACGCGATGGGCTGCAACGGCCCCGCTGGTCCGTGCGGCCCCGGCAAGCCCCCGTACGGCGGCCTCTACAAGCCGGCCCTGTACGTGTGCAGCCATAACGGCGACTTCTCGATCATCACTGACGGGCCAACCGCGTACATCGCGTGCACCATGTGGAATCAGACTCTCGCGATCGAGAAGCTCGACCAGTGGTGGGTGAACGGCACCGGCCAGGGCGTGACCACGGTGGCCGGGTTCGACCAGGCCGAGGCTCCCGGTGCGTACTTCGACCCGAACATCAGCAAGTGGGTCATGACGCTGAACTACCGCAACTGTGGGTACGGCGCCGGGTGTGGCCTGGCGTACGCGACGGCACCGACGATGCTCGGCCCGTGGTCGACCCCGTTCACGGCGGGCATGACGACAGACACCAAGTCGCGCGCGGTGCTCAGCGCCAACTCGTGCGGCGGTCAGCCTCGGACGGTGACCGTGCTCGACGGGATCGCGTACCAGGTGATCGACCTGTGGGACGGGGCCCGGAACCAGACGTCCGCGCCGACTCTGCTGACCCCGCTCGTCGTCGACGACATGGTCACGCAGCGCCCGTGGCACCCGTTCCGCGACATCCAGTGCAAGTAGGGAGGCCGACATGGCATTCGTTCCCGTCACTGACTCGCTGGGGAATCCCGTCCTCGCATCGAACGGTACGCAGCGTGTCGCCTGTACGCACCTAGCCGAGTGGCTGGTGGCGTACGACGCGCTGCAGGTCGCCCGTGGCCGTGGGCATGTCACGTACTACCAGACGATGGGCGGCGCCGACGCGTCGGCCGGTACGCACAATTGCGGGTCGGCGTGGGACATGGCGTGGATGGGTGACGCGGCGATCATGGACGCCCGCGAGATGGGCGCTGCTCAGTGGCACCGCATCCCCGGCCGCAACGGCTGGCCGAGCTCGGGCACTGACCATGGCCACGGGCTGATCCGGTGCGGCGACAACGGCTGCAACGACTACCAGTACGCGGCCTGGCTGAACGGCTGGAACGGCCTCGGGCTGGGCGGCCAGGGTGCAGGCGACCCGCTCCCGAAGCCCGTCAGCCTGCGCACATGGCAGCAGGGGATCATCTGGGCGCATGCCGAGATCGCACGGCTCGCCGGAACCACTACTACGGAGGACGACATGCCCATCTTCATGCGTACGACCGACACATCGATCTGGCTGCTCAAGCCGGGCGCACCCCCTCGCGGCCTCTCGCTCGACGAGTGGAACCTGTGGGCGCGGCTCGGTGCAACCCTCGTCGGCGGCGACTTCAACATGCAGCAGGTGAACATGGTCAGCGCGACCATGCAGCCCGCACCCGTCACTGTGACGGTCCCGCCCGTGACCATCGATCCCAAGGCTATCGAGGCCGCACTCGCCAACGTCACGTTCACCACCAGGAAGGCCTGACCATGTGGACCCTCATCTTCTGGAAGGCCGTCGCTGAGCGCGCGCTCAAGACGGCCGGGCAGTCAGCCATCCTCGCGATAGGCGCTGACTCGCTCCATGCCAACGCGCTCACGTTCGACTGGGCCACGATGGGCGGCTTCGCTCTCGGCGGCGCCGTGCTGTCCGTGCTCTCCAGCATCGCCTCGGCCGCCACCACTGATGGTTCGCCGTCGCTCAACGGGGCTGAGATCGTGACACCGAAGTGGGCCATCGTCGAGCCTGCCGACCCGCAGCCCGTGACGCCCACCTCGGTCGTGCAGCTGGAGAGCGGCGTGATCGAGACGCACTACAGCGACGGGACGATCACGACCGACCCTGGCCTCGGCAACCCGCCGACCGCATCACTGTCCTGACACATCCGCGAAGGGGGAGAAGGGGATGAGCGAAGTGGGAACCATCGGCCTAGTCGGATCCATCCTTGCCGCCGTGGTCAGCATCACGGTGGCCTGGATCACCAGCAGATTGAACGCGAAGGTCGACATTGCCGACGCCCGAGCGAAGGACGCGGAGACGGATCTCGCTCAGATGAAGGTCGAAGTCGGCGCTCTTCGCGCGGACCTCACCCGGCTCTCGTCGGTCCTCGGCGTCTCGATCAAGTACGCGCACGAGCTGCGCGCCACCCACCCGAACCCCGGCTCATGGCCGGTCGACCTCTATCCATACGTCTGACCCAGAAGGAGAACTCACATGACCGTAG
>OFRO01000458.1_pt1 | contig 14563 bp, 18 predicted proteins | sample 1543091 | NCBI WGS metagenome assembly OFRO01 (sample SAMN07774217, study PRJEB24372) | wastewater metagenome | isolation source: Exp Tend NO 10WW | collected 2016-02
CCGGGGCGGCGGAACGCGCTGAACTCCGCGAGGTCGTTGCCGCCGTTCACCTCGACGGTCTCAACGGGGAACTCCATGCCGTCGAACGACGCTTCTTGGAGGCGTGAGAGCGAGTCGGTCATCAGCGTGTGCCTGCGGCGCGAGCGTGGATGTCTGCGTGCAAGGGGACTTCGGCGGTAATCGGTTGGCTGCGAATCGAGGTGACGACCGCGTTGCCGATTGCGGCGTGGTCGTTTGGCGTGAGACTGACCTGCACGACCCTCGGCGACGCCTGCCCCGCGGGCGGCGCGTTGAGAACCGCGCCCGGTCGACTCTGCGCTGTTGACCCGAGGTCGTTCGTTCCGAGAACGGCACCGAGCGCGGGGATAGCAACGCCGAGCGTCCGAAGCACGCCTTCGCCAAACCCGAGTTGCTGCCCCGCGTTGTTCGTTCCGCTGCGCAACCTACGCTCGTTCACGCCGCTTCCGATGAGCACTCCGAGCGCCGCGTCGTTGGACACGCCGAGTGTAGAACCACCCTCTTGCGCGAGGCCAGACAGCCACGGGTGGCGCACGCGCCAATCCCGAATCGAATCGGACAACGCCTTGACGCCGCTCGTATTGTCAGTGAGTACGTTGTCGCGTTGTTCTTCGTTGGACTGCAACGTCGTGTGAGTCTCTCCCGCGACCATCGACGCCCCGCGCGCGACATCATCTTCGCCGAAACGCTCGCCGATTGCCTGCATCCCTGAGACGCGCTGCGCGATCGTTTGCCCGCCCTCTGTCTGCGATGCCATGCCCATGATGAGGCGACGCTGCTGCGCATCGAGCACCATCGGCGCTGCGCTTCCGCCCGCGCCGAGTAGGTTTGAAACGGCGTTGGCATCGCCGCCGAAACCAGTCACCAGAGACGACATCAAACCGATGGGGTCTTGATTCCTGAGACGATGGCGCCCATGCGTATCGGTCTCAAACAGTTGCGATGCGAGCCCGTCTCTATGCTCTCCGGTGAGACGCGTAAAGAGTTTCTCTTGCGTCCTCTCGTTGACCACGGACCCGCGCATCTTCGCGAGGGCGTTGATCGAATCGCGAGGGGTGAGACCGGCCGCTCTGCCAATCTCGCCAACAGCCATTGTCTCCGCGGTCGTGCGTTGCACCGCAGCGGCGCGTTGCTCTGGCGTCATGTTCGAGTTGGTGACGCGCGCGATGTTTTGCATGAGAGGCCCGAGCGCGGCGCTTGAGAGCGTCGACAACTCGATTGATCCGGCCTGCGCCATCCCAGTGAGCGAGAGGAGCATTGACCTCTGATCGGTGCCGTGAATCCCCTGCTGCCCAAGCATTCCAGCGACGCGCATCACTTCGCCGGGGTCTTGGTACGTGTTACGTGCGAGCGACATCAACCCGACTTGTTGATTGAGGTTCGTCTGTCTCTGGGCTTCCGCTTGCGCAGAGGTCATCTGCGGCGTGACGCCTTGAGAGAGAACAGAGAACTCCGTTTGCGCTCCCATGATCGACTCTGAGACCTGCTGCGTCGACAGGCCACGGAGCGACCCAGACGCAACCTCTCGCTGAATCTGCGCGCGCATCCGCTGTGCTTCCGCGCCACTGACGCCCGCTTGATAGAACGCAGCGTTGAGTGTGTGCTCGCTTGCGGCGCGCCGCTCGCGTGCGTCTTGAAACTGCCCGTGCATGGCGACTGCCGCACCGCCCACCGCTTGGATTCCAGCACCGATGACACGTTGCCCTGCGGCCCTCGCGTTGCGGTTCGCCGCAGCGACTCGCTGCCGGGCTTCGCGCTCCTCCGCACGAACACGCTTCGCACTCTCACGCTCCGCGCTGCGCGTTCGATCCTTCTCCGCGCGGTCGGCGTTGCGCGCCGTCTCGCGCGACTCGCGATCCTTCTTCCGCGTCTCGTCGCGCTCGATGCGCAGACGGTCGGCCGCGCTCTTCTCGGCGTTGCGCGTGCGCTCGCGTTCGGCCTGCTGCGCCGCCCGCGTGGAGTCGCGTTCGGCCTTCACCCGAGCGCGCGAAGCATCGGCCGCTGCGCGCTGCGCCGCACGCCCCTCTTCGCGCATGACGCGCTCACGCTCGCGCTCGCCCTTGCGGGCCTCGGCGGTCAACGACGCCTGCGCGGAGCGTGCGGAGCCACGGAGGTCTCCGAGCGCGCTACGCGCGGGCGTTGTGTCGACGTCGAGGAGTAGGGTTGCGCGTGCCATCAGAGCGGGTGCGGTTCGAGTCCGAGGTACGCGGCTATGTCTCGTCCGCGTCGTTCGAGAGCGACGTAGGCGAGTAGCGTGAACTCGTCTGCGTTTGCAGGCGACCCACCAGTGCGCGCGCGATGAAGCGCAGCGTAGCGGCATCGTAGCCATTCAGCGATGAGAGAGGCATCGTCGCTTTTCCCATCGCCTCCACGACGGCCTCCACCTCCTCTGCCGTCTTCGACTGGAGCGGCGAGCGCTCGTTGGTCCAGTCGACGAACAGCTCGAACAGCCCGGCGATCTCGTCGCTTTCGAGGAGCGTGCGCGCCTCGTCGGCGTCCGCTTCGTTCTTCGCGTTGACGCACACAGGGAGCCCCGTCGAGGGGTCCACGAGGGCGAGCGCGATGGTGCGGAGCTTCGTCTCGAACTCGTGGAGCGCGCGTCCCGCGTCGCTGTATCCGACCGCATCCTCCGAGAGCGCGCACTGACGCGTTAGGTACGCGTGCGCCTCGGTGCGAACGCGGATCGACTCGCCCGCCGTGAGCGTGCGGAGCGCGAGAGGGACGCCGCGAAGGCGTGCGCCGCACCCGTCGAACTCGATCACCTTGACCGCGCCGACGCCCGAGGCCGAAGCCCCGAGCGCGCGGCGCAGAGGTGAGCGCGTGTCGCGAGTGACGAACGCGTCGAGTTCACCGCTCATGTGGTCGAGACGATGGTGCCGTGAAACTCGAACGAGACCTCGTTGGCCTTGTCGACCGACGAGTCGAGCTTCGCGTTGCGGACGTCACCCGAGCACGAGTAGGTCTTGCCCGCGAGCTTGAACGCGAGGTTGATCTGGAGTTGCGCGTTCGCGATGGCGACCCAGTCGTATTCGAGCCCCGCGGCGGGGATCGCGCTGTTGACGCTGATCTGCACCTTCTTCGGACCGGGCGAGAAGCCAGCCCATCCGAGAAGTTGCGTGTTGACGTCCTTGTTGTCCGTCTGAACGTCCATGCTCACCATGGACGATTGAAGTACGGGAGTGCCTTCGTACAAGACAAACCCCGGGCCTGAATACACCGCCATATTGTTGCTCCCTCAGTGCTCAGAGTTGGCGGACGTTGCCCGCGATGATGTCGAGCCCCGGGATCACCGCGGCGGGGATCTCGCAGTCGAGGCGCGACGGGTTGGTCCCGTTGATCTCGACGACGAGGAGCGGGAGGTTCGCGTCCACGTTGATGAGGATGCCGCGGTTCTCCAGCGTCTTGAGTTGCTGCGCGATGAAGCCGCGCACGATCGACGGGGTGACCACACGCGAGATGCGAGGGGGGAGTCCGTCGGTCGTGTCGGGGCGCAACTTCGCGCCGCGGTAGGCCGTTCGGAGCGAGGAGCGAAGCGTGTCCGCGGTGTAGTCGGGGACCGTCACGTTCTGCGTGCCGAGCACGGCGTAGTTCGGGACGTTGGCGACGCTCGCGCGCGTCGTGATGCTCTTGACGATCTCGACGAATCCGGGGCGCGAGGTGCTCGCGGCGAGGGGCGTCAGACCGTTGTTCAGCGCGTTCTCGATCTCGGTGCTCGTCGGCTGATCGGCCACCGCACGCTGCGCCGTGAGCGTCGCGAGTTGCACGCCGTTGAGGTTCGCGGCGGGGTCGTCGCCCTCGCCCACGAGGTCGCCACCGATGGCGCCGTCACCCGCGACGCGCGCCGCCGCGACCTGCGCAGCGATGGCGGGCGGCGGGAGCGGGCTCGCGTGGTGCCATGCGGTCTGCATCCTCGCGGCGTTGAGCGCCGAAGCGAAGGTCACCGCGTTGGAGTAGGTGTCGACCGACGGGACGATGCCCTGTTCGAGAATCTGGATCGTCGGCCCCGCCTGCGACGCGAGCGCGGTCGAGATGCGCCCCGCGTTGGTCGCGTCGATGCACGCGCCGACGATGCGTCCGTACCGCCGCGGTTCGATCGCCGCGAGCACGTTGGCGAAGTTGTCTTGCGTCGCCCCACCCGTGACGGTGAACTCGGCGCCGAGGGTGCCCGACGTAGTCCACTGACCCGTCGTGCCGAAGCCCGACGACGTGGGCGACGCAGCGAGGATGCGCGACGGAACCACGGCGCCAGAGGCGATGAAGTACGCATCGACCACGAGCACGTTGGCGCGCGGGCCGGTGTTCTTCGCCGTGAACGTCACCACGCCCGCGCTGTTCTGCGCGTAGTACGGGAGCGACGTCACGGTGTTGACGTAGGTGCAGACGTTCGAGGCGATCGTCGTCACGCTGTCGCCGCTCGCGACGGGGACGTCGATGATGTTCCCGCAGAGCGAGAGGCGCACCGTACCGGCCGCGCTCGCGCTCGTGACGAACGTCAGCACGGCGGTTCCCGCGGTGCCTGCCTCGGTGACGGCGCACCCGAACAGCGCCGCGTTGGGCTGCTGCGCGAACACCGCGAGCGACATGATGTGGAGTTCGGAGCCGAGGCCGAACAGCGTAGCCGCGTCATCGCTCGACGCGATGCTCACCACCGTGTCGACGGCGGCGGTTCCCGCGGCCTGCGCGTACGTCGGCGACGAGACGCTCACGGCGGCGCTCTTGTTGCCGAGGAGCATGATCGAGATGGGCGCGTCGCCCGCGCTCGTACCAGCGCCGCCGAGGATGACGTTGAACGCGACGCCCGGCGTCTTGCGAGACGCGGGCACGCCTGGAACTGCGATCGTCACGACGGCACCTCTTCGATGAGTTGGAGCTCACCGCGCGCGATGCCGCGACGGTGATAGGAGTTGTCGTCGACCTCGACGCCCTCCTGAATGATGCTGCGATCGGAGGCGCGTCCCACGAAGCGGCCAGGGTAGCCGTGGAGCGGGAACAGCGCGTCACCGACCGCGCGAACGCGAATGGTCATGTGCGGCCTCATGTGGTGTCTGCGATGAACTGAACGACCGGGTTGCCCGGCGCGTCGTCGTTGAGCGTGTCTTCGAGGTTCACGTCGCCGCGCACCTCGTCGAGATCGTGGCTATCGTCGGGCGTCGCTGCGAGCGGCGGGAGAAGGCGAGCGGCGAACCTCACCGCGTACACGTAGATCCCGTTCCGCACGACCTGCTCCGGCCGCGTCCCGAGGTACTTCAATCGGCGACCTCGATACGTCCCGTCGATCGCGAGAGCGTTCAAGACGCCCTGCACGCTGACCACGAGACGGAGGATGCCGGTCTGCCCTGCGCCCGTGCCGTTGCCGACGATGCCGCGGTCGATGTCTTGCGGGTCTGCGACCTGAACAAGCGCCGACCACGTTGCGACAGATGCACTCTCGGCGTCAGCCACAACGTCAACGTCGAAGTCCGAAGTCTCTTCGTCGAAGCGCAGCGCAACGCACGGGAACTTCGCCGCGGGCAGCCCTTCGCCCGGCACCGGACCCACGAAGCGGATCAACTGCGCGAAGGGAGCCGACGACGTGACGGGCGTTGCAACGAGCGTTGCGAGCGCGGTGTACATCGTGGCGTCGATGTCGGCGAGCGTTGCGTCCGACACGTCAGTTCATCCTGTTCACGGCGTCGGCCATCGCATTGGCGACATCGGTAGCCACTGTGTCGGCGGTGCGTTCCCATGCGGGAAGCAGGTACGCCCACTGCGATGACGTGACGGACACTTTCCCTTCCGAAGAGATCGAATATCCGGTGTCCCATCCCTCTTCGAGATACCCGCTGTACTTGGTTCCGCTGTCGATGCGGAGCACGTACCCACCGCGCCACGACCCGCGAACTCCATCGGAGCGCGTAGTGGCTTCGGTACGCCCGGTTCGGTTCTGCCACGGGTGCCCGGACTTGGCGGCATCGACGGTGACCTGCGCTGATTCGAGGAGCGCAAAAGGGATCACCTCTTCGATGCTGCGCTCCATCGCGTCGATCGCGGCGATGAGGTCCACGTCAGAACCCCGTGTCGATCGACTGGTTGGCCTGTCGGACGAACTGCGACTGTCCGACGTCCGACGTGTTGCCGCCGTCGCCGACGGTCACGGGGCCACCGCGCGGCGATGTCGTCGTCACCGCTTCGGTGAGGAGCTTCGCTTCGCGCCCCTTGCGCAGTTGGTCCGCGAACTTCGCGGCTGCGTCGTAGTGCGTCTGCCACGGGTTGCCCGTGGTCTGCCCGTTGACCGTCGTTCGCGGCTGCGCCTCGGCGGCGAAGTAGAGCGTGAGGTCGACGAGACGACGCTTGACGACGTTCTGCACCACGCCGCTCGCCGCGGTCCAGTCACCCGCGAGCGCGTCGCCCATCCAGACGTTCCACTGCGAGCACGCGTCGTCGATGCACAGTTGGACGAAGGCCGCGTCGACGGTCCCCTGCGTAGTGCGGGAGAACCATCGAACGTAGGCGTCCGCGGTCATGCGCGTCGAAACGTCGGTGCTCGTGATGTAGTTCGGGATGGGCGTCGTCATGGCTCACTCGTAGCGGTAGTGGATGCCCTCGACGTAGACGCCGGAGACGTCGTGCGGCGGGTCCGTCGGATCGAAGGGGAACACGTCGCCCTCGTGGTACTCGCGACCACGGAAGCGGATGCCGCAGTGACCCGTCACGCGTCGCTTGAAGGCCCCTTCCGAGGCCGCGACGGGCGCGGACGAGGAGAGCGCCGCGACCTGCGCGCGAAGCGCCTCCACGGTGGCGTTGAGGTCCGCGATGGAGGCGTCGCGCTCTTCGACGAGGAGTTCCAGTTCCGCGATGCGATCCTCGGCGGTGGCGAGCGCCGGTGCGACGACGACGGGCGGCGCGACAGGAGCGAGCGGAAGGCCCGCGGGCGTCGAAGCGACGGGCGCCTCGACGACCACGGGCTTTGCGTTGGAGCGTCCGCGACTCACGCGAGCACGGTCGCCCAGAGGTAGCCGCTGACGTTCGAGGTGACGAACGTGTCGGTCGAGTGCGTGACCTTGCAGTACTCGCCACCCGCCACGCCGGGCAGAAGCCACGGGATGAACTGCACGCTCATCGCCTCGGACATGAAGCGGAACTGGTAGCCGAAGGCGTTGGTGCGGATGATCGAGGGGCGCTCCTGCACGCACACGACGGCGGCGAAGTTGGTCCACACGTCCGAGAGCGCGACGGTCTGGCCGTCGTTCGCGGTGTTCTTCTTCGCGACACCGACCACGACCTCGTCGACCTCGAAGAGCGTCGCGAGGAACTCGCGCGAGGCGAGAGCGGGCGTCGGTCCGAGCACGGTGCCCGCGCGACCGTAGAACGCCGCGAGGATCTTGGGGTGCTTCTGGAGCGCGCGGAAGACGTCGCGGCCGAGCACCATCACGAGGCGCGTGCCGGGAGCGCGGAGGATCTTCGCCACGCCCGTGCGGACCTGATCGGCCGGGTCCGAAGCGTCGTTGTTCCACTTGTCGGTCGACGTCGAGATGGTCGTCGAGTAGCCCGACGCGTAGTTCCCCGCGGTGCCCACGGTCGCCGCGACCTCGATCTCCTGCATGAGTTCGAGCGTGTCGCCGAGGATCTCCGCGGTCGTCTGACGGACCTCGATGAAGGGCGCGTCGGCGTTCTCCGAGACCTGCTTCGGGATGAAGGTCATCAGCCCGAAGTCTTCGACGAGGAACGTGCCCTGGTTGGACACCTTCCACGTCAACTCGGGCACGCTGCCGCCCTGCGACGCGAGGCGCGTGTCGGTGGCGCCGAGGCCGGTGCCGAAGGGCACGCTCGCGATGACGTTCGATCGGTTGCCCACCTTCACGACGGGCATGAGCGAGTTCGCGACCATCGCGTTGTTGCGGTGGCGGACCAGCATCCCCGGCTGGTAGGTCGGGATGTGGACGCTGTCGGGCGACGGCGAGAAGAGCCTGGAGGCGTCGATGCCGTAGCGCCCCGCGGCCTCGAACAGTCGCGCGTCGCCGCGCGCGTAGGTGCGCTCGACCTCGAACAGGGCGTTGATGGTCGGGTCGGCGTACTGCGCCACCACGGGCATCGAGAAGTGGGGTTCAGATCCGCGCTCGCCGATCACGGCGAAGTCGCGCAGCGCGAGGGGGCCGGTGGCGGCGGCGATGCGGCGGACGTGCGAGGGCGACCACCGCTGAGAAGGGGTGTTCATGGTGTCTCTGTGTTCCTGTTGTGTGTGCGGTGAACGCCGATCAGATCGGCTTGAGGATCTCGATGCGGAGGATGTCGCCAGCGGCGCCTGCGCTGTCGAGCGCACGGCCGATGATCGTGCCCGTGGTGCGGGTCTGCACCGTTCCGGTGGCGCCACCGGATTCGAGGTCGTCGCCCGCGGTGATCGCGGCGGCGGCGTTGCCCGCGGCGACGCCCGCGGTGATGAGTTCGATGCTCGTAGCGCCCGACACCTGCGCGTAGCGCGCGAAGCCGAGGAACTTGAGCGCCGACGCGGCGCCCGCGGGGAGCACGGCGGTCATGTCGGCGGCGGTGCTCTGGTAGCACGCGGCCCACTGGAGAATCGCGGTCTCCGCGGTGGCGAACTGGAGGCTCTGGATCGGGTTGATCGTGGTCTTCGACGCGGCCATGTTGGTGTCTCCTGCGTTGGTTCAGCGGGCCGCGGTGGCGGCTTCGGTCTCAGCCATCTTGCGCGCGGAGAACAGGTCGACGCCCTTCTCCTTCGCGATCACGACGGCGCGGTTGTGGAGGCGGTGCGACTCGGGCATCTCGCCGCCGATGGTGTTCGACCCGGCGACGGAGTGCATCGACCCGCCCGCAGCGCCCGTGCTCTGCGTGAGGATCGTCGCGGCGTCGCGCGTGACGTCGCTCCGCGCGCTCATGGTCTTCGACCCCTCGGCGGCGGCGATCTTCGCGGCGGGGTACAGCACGTCGAAGGTCGCGCGCTGCGAGAGGCAGAGCGCGGTCAGCGCGGCCTTCGCGGGCGCCTCGGCGAGACCGGCCGCGATCACGCGGTCAGCCATCGTCGCGGCGGCGCTCATGGCCGCAGCCTCCTCGCGCTTCTGGTGCTCCGCGAGGTCGCCGACGATCTTCGAGAGTTGCTCGATGAGGGCGTCTTCGGCGCGCTCCATCTCGGGGTCGAACGCGTCCATGCTCATGCACGCGGCCATGCGCGACGCGAGCGTGCGGTACTTGCCCGCGAAGTCCTTGTCGGCTTCGGGCTTCACCGCGTCGATCGCGGCGGGCGCGGCGACGGGCGGGGCCACGTCGGCCATCTTCTGATCGGGTTCCATGCGGGGCTTCTCCGGTGCGCCGAACGTCGGCGCGTGTGTGCTGTCAGGTGAGGGCGAGAACCGCGTTGAGAGCGCGGCCACGATGTCGTCGGTGGTGGCGTCGGCGGGGAGCGAGAGCCACACGCGAAGCGCGTCGCCCTCCACCCCGTTCGCGCTCGCGGCGATGGGCTGCATCCCGTCGAGGAACGGGTGGTTGGTGAGCGCAACGCTCGTGAGCCGCGCGCCGATTGGCAACCCGGTCTCACGCGACCGCGCGTTGAAGTTCACCGCGGGGCTCACGTAGCGGTATTGCTTCGCGCGCACGTAGCGGACGGCCTGCGGGTCGACCCATGAGAACTTCGCCCACAGCTCGCGGTCGCCGTTGCGCGTCGCGACGTCCGTCACCCAGAAGGGCGCCGGTACGCCGTCGGTCGCGACGGTCGGCGGGAGTCGCTCGCTCGTGTGCTCGTAGTCGCCGGGCACCTCGCCGTTCTGCGTCGCGCGGAAGTTGGCGATGATCTCGTTGAAGACCTGCGGCGTGAACTCGACGGCGCCTTGCGGGTGCCCCTTGAAGACGCCGACGCGAGCGATCTGATTCCACGTCGAGTGACCGACCGCAGCCTCGCCGCCGTCTGCGAACGCGATGGCGAGCGGCTCCCCTCGGAGCGTGCGCGCGCTCTCGTCGGCCATGCTCGCCGCCGTGTCGCTCGCGTCGACCACCGACACGATCGCGTCATCGTTGGCCGTCGAGTCGTTCGCGTTGGCTGGCGTGGTTCCGTCGGTCATCTTCTGCGCCTCGTCTGCGGCGTCCATCTGCGTCACGAGTTTCTCGCTCCACGCGTCGCCCGCGTGACCGCCCCACAGTTGCCACGATGCCCACGCGGGGGAGTCTTTCGGCTCTGCGACGAAGCGCTGGTTTCGGCCGAAGAACCGCGCCATCTTGCGCGCCTTCGACGGGGTGATCGCGACGCCGCGCGCGAGTTTGCGCGCCCACTCCACGGTCTCGGGTTCGATGCCGTCGCCGGTCACGCCCTGCTCATGGAGAGCGACGCCGCGGAGGCACGCGTCGCGTACGCCCTGCGGCGGGGAGAAGTCGATGGAGTCGTATCGGGTCATGGCGTTACGTGGCGCAGATGCGTGCGAAGGGCGGCACGGTTGACAGGGAGGAGCGAGAGCGTCGGGTGGAGAGTCTCGGGGTGCGGCGTGACGATGACGTCCACGGCGATCACGTCATCTCCCCACCACAGAGACCGTTCACGGATGATGCCCTCGACCTCATTGCGACAGATACCGGAACCGACAACACTATCCATTACGGCATCGGTCATTCGTACGACGTCAACGTTCACGACGTCACCTTCGCGTCCCGCGGAGCAGCATAGGATGGACGATCACGTTTCGCGCGCACCTCCGCGAGCGCCTGCGTGTAGTTCTCTCCGGTGAGTGCCATGCGCTCTCGCGCGGCCGTTTTTTCGCTGGACTTGGCAGTCACATGCCCTCCGTCGGCTCGCCGTAGAACACGGCGTTGACGAACCGCTCGACGCGCGCGACGTCCGCGTCGTGGTCATCGGAAACGCGAGGCACGGCGACGACGATCTCACACCGTCCGGGGGACATCGTCATCGAGTAGGTGATTCGCTGCGCGCCCTCGTGTCCGAGGTAGCGACGCATCCCGTCGTTGGCTTCGCGGTACGCCGCGCGTCGCCGTGACAGGTGGACGCCCTCGCGCTTCGTATGCTGACAGTCAGGGTCATCGCACTCGATCGTGCGAGACGGTTCGATGATGAGATTGCCAACCCAAAAATTGATGACGGTCATGGCGTGGAAGGCTCCTGCGGCGCCACGGGGGCGGGTTCGGCGATGGGTGCTGGCTGCGGAGCGGCGGGCGTCGGCGCTGCCACTGGAGCGCCTGTCACGCCCTTCGACGCGCCGAGGATCGGTTCGCCGTCTTCGAGGTTGGGCATCGCGATCGCGTTGGCGCCCGACACCGCGCCGATGGGGCCTCCCATCTCGTGCCAAATCTTCATGCGCTCTGCGAGTGACTTGAGGTCTTCGCCGCCCACCACGTCGAACACGAGGTGCGGCACGGGCGCGTTCGGCCCGAACGTGCGGCGCACCATCGGGGCGATGAGTTGGAGCCGCAGCGTGTCGGCGAGTTGCGCCGCGTCCTGCTTCGCGATCGTCTGCTCGTTGCGCTCGTGGACCTCACCGAGCGCACGATTGCCGCCGCTGCTTCCAACCTCGCTTCCGAGCGTCGACCCGAGGATGGCCTTTGACATCTCGCTGTTGCAGTTGGCGATGAAGTCCGCTTGCGGACGCCCCTCGCCCGGCACGGTCTTGATGTCGACCTCGCAGGTATCGGGCACCGTGATCGCGGACTGCGCCGACATGATCGCGAGCGCGCTGCGCAACTGCGCTTCGTCGGTGGTGCTCGCGCCGTTGCTCTCGTCGTCGCCACGCTTGAACGTGCCGATGCGAAGACCGCGCGCAGCCCACGCGATGAACGCCATGTACTCACGCACGCCCACGCGCTTGAAGGTCGAGTACCAGACGCACACGCGCCCCACGCCTTCGCGCGTCGGGTAGGCGCCCATCACGCGGGGCGTGTGCACCACGAACTTCCCCGGCGCGATGGTGTTGACGTCGCGCACGTTGACGCCGGGGAAGCGGCCGAACGGCGACGCGGTGTTGGTCGGCGTGAGCGCATCTTCGCCCGTCCCCGACGCGTCCCAGATGTGGAGTTGCCAGTTCGTCGCGTACGCGAAGCGGCGGGGCGCGATCCACTCCGCGGTGATCGGGTACCACTCCTCGCGACCGCTCGCGAAGGTGGTGCCCCACACGATCTCGTGGCCTGCGCGACCGTGGTACACGGCGCCCATGAGGTCGGCGACCATGCCCGCGAACGAGCGGCCTACGTCCGTCGTCGGAGCCATGCCGCGGAGCTTCTCGTCGACCCACCGCGCAACCTCAATGCCCTCGTCGCCGCTGTTCTCCGGTGGCCGCAGTTCCCACGGCGCACCCGACACGCGCATCTCGCGACGCTGGAGCGTGCCGTGGAGGTGCGGGTCGCGCTCGCGGCACTCATCGAGGAGGTCGGCGAGCGTCCACAGGTAGCCCTGATCGGCGAGCGCGAGCGCCTGCGTCACGTAGTCGGGGCCGAGGTTCGACCCGACGACGCGCGCGAAGCGGTCGAAAAATGGTGCAGGAGCAATCTGCGCCAGCAGCGACAGAGAACCGAGAACCGACGGATGGATCATCGGTTCAACATCCAGAAGATGCTCCGGTCGCCCTTCGACGAGTTGCACGACAGGCACGCGGGTACGATGTTCGCGCGCGTGTTGTCGCCGCCTTTGCTCACGGGTTCCATGTGGTCAACGGTCAACTTGCGATCAGTGCGAAGGCAGTACGCGCACGCGTGGTTGAACTCCGCGAACACGTCGGCAACGTCGCGCGCGGTGAGCGTGTTGTTGACCGATAGGAACGCGGAGCGCCGCCTCGCGTACTTGACGGCCATCGCTTCTGGATGACTCGCTACGTATCGCTTGTACGCGGCTGCGTAGGCTTCTTTTCGCTCTGCGTACCGAGTCCTGTTGTACGCGGTCGTGTTCTCGCGACGCTTCTTACCGAGCAACACCTTTCGATACGCGGGATCAATCGCAACGCGTGCGGACCGAGAGTCACGAAGGCGCGCGTTCTCTCGCTCCCTGTTCGCCGCGTGATAGTCGCGCTTCCAGTTTGGATCGACCGCGTACCTCGCGCGCTGCCTATCCATCGACTCATCGGATTGGCACTTGCGACACTTCGCGCTTGGCTCGCCGGTGCGATCACTCAAGCGGAACTCATCGCGCGGCTTCGTGAGTCCGCATCGTTGGCATGTCGGGGTGTGCACTAGAACGATTCGGCGATGCGTACGGGGATCGCGGCGGGGGCGGCGGTGTTGACGGTGCGAGCGCCGGACGTCGTGAGTTCAGTCATCGCGTACACGAGCGCGTCAACGCGGTCAGGCGACTTCGCATCGCTCGCCGGGTCCCACGCGGTCATCTGATCTTCGAGCATCGAGAGCGATCCAACGTGCGAGACGCGCGCTTGCTCGTAGAGCGCCGCGATCGGTTCCGCTCGGAGCGCCTTCCCGCGCATCGCGTGGACGGTGGTGATCGCCGCGTTGCGGTCGACCGTGCGGAGCGTTCGCTCCACGAGGTCGCCGCCCTGATTGCGCTCTGCGACGATGCGGTCAGCCTTGTGTGTGCGGTACGCCTCGATGGCGCGAGACGCCCATTGATCCGGCGAGTAGCGCCCGCTGTAGTCGGCGAGCACGTAGAAGCGCCCGTCGTGGCCGATGCCAGCGACGACGATTCCCGTCTCGTCGCTCGACGCGTTCGACGTCACCGCGGGGTCAACGCCGACGACGACGCGGCGCAACTGCGGCTCCGTGCGGACGCGCGAGGCGTCGATGCTCTCGCGCTTCCACATCGCGCCGGGGTTGTCGTCGAGCACTTCGCCGTCGAGTTCCTGCCGCCCGAGGCGCGTGCCTTCGTACTGCCGCACGATCGCGTCGAGGAACTGCGGCGCGAGGTTCGCGGCGTTGTCCATCGTGCGCCCGCGGGTGACGTGCGTTGTCGTCGATGCGAGGAGTTGCCGGATGATCGGTGTCGGTCGCGGCGTCGTTGTGACCACCACGCGCGGGTCACGCCCGAGGCGCAACCCGAGGAGGAGTTGCGTCCATGCGTCGGGGTACTGCCACGCGGCCAATTCGTCTGACCACGCGAGGTCGTGTTGCGGTCCGCGGAGTTGGTCGGGCACGTCGGCGCTGTAGGTCGTTGCGATGGCCCCGTTCGGCCATGTGAGGCGACGCCGCGATGGCTCCCACGTCGGGCGCTCACTCGGCGGCGAGATTGCGAGAATGCCGCTCTCGCCTTCGACGATGACGTCGCGCACGTCGGCGGCGGTGCGGGCCACGAGGGCCACGCGTCGAGCGCCGTGGAGCATCACCTGTTCACGCACCCACTCGGCGCCCGTTCGCGTCTTGCCCCACCCTCGACCTGCGAGGATGAGCCACGTCCGCCACGAGCCCCCTGGCGCGTGTTGATCGGGGCGACCGCAACGCGTCCAGTCGAAGCGTTGCGCGGCGAGGCGGTCGGCCTCCCGCCGCTTGAGCTCCGCGACGATCTCAGTGAGTCGAGCGCGAGACGCTTCCGTCAGCGGCGCCTTCGCCGTCGAGGAGTCGCTTCGCTTCTGCGCGGAGGTCATCGTCGGTCAGTTCGGTGACGTTGCGGATGTTCTCG
>OFRO01000459.1_pt1 | contig 14512 bp, 27 predicted proteins | sample 1543091 | NCBI WGS metagenome assembly OFRO01 (sample SAMN07774217, study PRJEB24372) | wastewater metagenome | isolation source: Exp Tend NO 10WW | collected 2016-02
GACCACACGAGCGCGCGGCCCCCGTCGCGGGTTGCGGCGCGAGCGTGCCCGAGCACCTCCGCGAGCCACGCGACCCACTGCGCGCGACCGCCCTTCGCACCATCCCACTCCGCGCCCATGAACGCGATCCCCGCGGGCGGGTCGGTCACGAGCGCGTCGATGCACGCCAGCGGGAGCGCGCGCACCACCTCGGTCGCATCGCCCTCAACGACGCATGAGCGCGCCGCGCCCGAGAGCACGTCAGCCGGTGTCGCGGTGCGGCTCACGTCGCCCTCGTCAGCGCGGCGAAGAGATCGCCCACCGCCCGCGCCGTCGCCGCGAAGCGCCCCTGAGCGTCAAGCACATGGGCCGCGAGCGGAGAGCGCGCCCGCGCGAGCCCCGCCGCTTCGGCCGCGAGCTGCGCCAGCACGTCGGCCTCGACGCGGGACCACAGCGCGTGCGCTTCGGCGAGCGTGCGCGGCACCGCGTCGGGCGAGACGATGGCGATGCGCGCCGAGAGCTGGGCCTCGCGCAGCGCGGACTCCAGCAGCAGCCACAGCCCGCGCTCGTCCTCGGTGACGCGGGCAAGGCGACCGGGACGCAGCGCACGGACGGCCGCGAGCACGGCGCCATACCGCTCGGCGAGGGAGGGCACCACGGGCGCGATCAGGGGCGCGAAGGTCACAGCGCACCTCCGTCGACGCGGTGCCACAGCCCCGTGACGCGCGCGGTGTAGCTCCCCGCGCAGACGCACGCGCCGCAGCGGAAGTGCGACACCGCGCCGGTCCACGTCCCGCAGACGCGGTGCCCGAGCGCGAGCGCGGACGCAGCGTGCGAGGCGCGGCCCGGTGTGTGACGCGCGCCGCGGGACACAGGTGCGCCCCAGCAGCCGCCCGACCTCGGCGCGCAGCCCAGGTGCGACTCCGCGTAGCCCACGCTCAGGAGCAGCGCCACCGGGACGCCGTGCGCGCGCGAGGCGGCATCCGCGTCCGCGATGACACGCGACGCGCGGGCGGTGAGACACGCCGCGTACGGGCGCCGCGAGGGCAGCGCCGCGAGGAGCAGGGCGAGAGCTTGCGCGGCGGTCACGACGCCACCCCGCGCATGATCCGATACGGGCGCACGGCTTCCGCCGCGTCAGGGAACCGCCAAAGGTACACCGTCAGAGAGCCGGGCTTCAGCCCTAGCGCACGGGCGGCGCCACCGAGCCGAGGGTGCGCCTTGAACGCCTCTACAAGTCGAGCGATGGTCGCGCGCCGCTGCTCAGTCTGGAACCTCCGCCCGAGAGCCGCGTAGGCGTCGGCGAGTTCAGTATGGTCGGCGACGATCGCCAGCAGCGTGCTGGTCGCGATGCCAAGGGCCTTCGCTGCGGCGCCGCAGGACGCAGCCGCAGTGATCGCGCGCAGCACCGCCGCGACGTCAGCGCTGCGGCGCAATCCGCGGGAGGCCGTCTCTGCGTGCGCCGCCCTCAGCTCCGCGGACACCTCGCACCGCAGACGCAACCCATAAGGGCTGTAGCCCAACGTCTCAGCCGCGGCGACGAGGCTATCCGCAGAGCGAAGCGCCGCGAAGACCTCTGCGTCGGTGGACCGGCCGCACCCAGCGCGAGCACGCTCCACCCCCGCCACGCGCATCCAATCGCGAACCGTCGACGTCGCCACCCCGACCGTGCGGGCGTATCGCGAGAGGTTCCACCCTGCGCGCTCAAGCCCGGCGCGCAGCACGTTCGCAGGGGGCGCGTTGCTCTTGCGCGCGGTCATCGGCGCCCCCGAGGGAGCGGGTCGCCCGGGTACTGCGCATCCATCGCGCTGCGTCGGTCCTCTGCGTCGTCGAGCCCTTCGAGCATCGCCTGCACGCCGTCCGCGCCGAGTTCATCGACGAGGGCCACGCGGAGCAGCCCGAGAAAACGGTTCTCGATTTGGCGCACGCGCTCGCGGGTTACGTTCGTGCGCGCCGCAACGCCGTCGAGGGTGAGCCCTCCGTGATCCGCCTCGCGGAGCGCGCACGTCGCGGCGAGTTCCCACACCTCGCGGTCGGGCCACACGCGCTGAATCGAAAGCTCCTCGACGTTCAGCGCGAGGTGATGCGCGCAGCTCACGAAGGGGCACGGCGTGATGTCACCGAGCCCGACGGACTCACACTCCGCGAGCGTGCGCGGGCGCATGTAGTCCACGCCCGGCTGCTCCGGGTACTCCTCGGCGCCGTCGCGAAGGTCGCGCTTGGCGACGCGTCGCAGGCTCTCGGTGCGCGGGCGCACGCGCGCAGGGCCGGGGCGCGTGAGGTCCGCGAGGGGCACGTCGAAGGCGGCGCTCACAGCCTGCCCCCGATCACCGCGCCGCTCGCGACCAGCGCGACGACGAGGCACGCGAGCGCGGCGCCGGTCAGCCCCGCGAGCAGGAGCGCGGCACCGACGACGCCGAACGTGGCGCCGGTCCAGGCGACGAGGTGCTCAGCCACGGCGCACCTCCATGACGGAGGCGTAGACGCCCGTGCCCGCGATGAGCGCGTGCGCCCCGCGCGCGGCGTGGTCGTGCAGCATCGCGGCGTTGCTCTCGCCCGCGCGAGCCGCGACGAGCGGGCGCAGTCGCGCGAGCTCCTCGGTGATGCGCCGCGCGCAAGCGGCGATCTCGGCGCGCTGCTCAGGGCTCACGCGTCGCCCTCGTCGCTCGTCGCGTCGATGTCGTCACTCGGGTACCAGATCGTCCGCGGGACTGCGCCGTCGGTGCTGAGCTCGATCAGCGCGGCGAGCGCGCGGTTGACCCGCTTGACCCGCTCGCCGGAGATCATGCGCATGAGGTGGACGCGGTCGACGCCGATGCGCTCCGCGAATTCGGGGATGTTCGTTCCCGCCCCGTCGAGCCACGCTCTGAGCGCGACGCCGCCGGGGCCGTGTGGTTCAGTCGCCATGGTGCGATGCCTAACGCCTCCAATGTCACCGTGTCAAGCTTCGCGTGCGGCGCCATGACATGTGTCAACGTGTCCCGATTGACACGCTACGATTGCGTTGACACCGTGACAGAGGCGGCTTAGGTTCTCTCTCAGGCAGCGGGACAGCACCCGCGCCGGAGGAGATCCCATGCTGACCGCTCGCCACCACAACCGCCTTGCCGCTCCCTGCCACGCCTGCGGGGAGCCCACGTTCACCCGCGCCCTTCGCCACGCTGACGACCTGCGCACCGAGGTCATCGCGATCCTCGGCATCAGCGAGCGCACCGGCCACGCCTGCGACGTGTGCGTCGACCGCGCCGAGCGGGAGCTGGACGCCGACGAGGAGGCCATCGCGCTCGACAGCGACGCGTTCTTCGCGACCGTGTGCGACGCGCGCCGGGACGCGTGGATCGACGCGCTCGAGGCCGACACGGCGGCGCAGTGGGCCGCGGTCGTGCGCTGCGGCGGCGACGTGCTGGATCGGGCGGTGTCGCTGTGACCCGCCGCGCCGACGGCCCCGCGTGCGGCGACGAGGAGAACGTCTACACGCTCGCGGGGCGTCTCGCGAAGAAGCTCGCCGAGAACCCCGAGTGCGCAAGCGTGGAGACGCTCAACGCGTTCGAGCGTGCGTTCGCGATGCTGACGATGGAAGCCGAGGGGCGTCTCCAGTTCCCGAGGCCGTCGTGATGGACCCCCGCACCCCCGGCGCGCTCGCCTTCGACGCGCTGACCGACATCGGCGGGCGCGCGCTCGTGCGGTTCTGCTTCGCCCTGCGCGACCTGCGCGGCGCGTGCTGCGAGGTGGGCCGCGCTCAGGCCACCGTGGGCGTGAAGATCGGCGACGAGGACTGGTCCCGCGCCATCGGCACGACGCTCGCGGACGCGGTGGAGACGCTCGCGGAGAGCCATGGGCGCCCGCTCATCGCAGCGTGGATTCGCGAGCAGCGCGAGGCGCTCTCCCGCGCGGAGACGATGCCCGCGCCCGCACACAACGACAGCAGCAACGAGATGGAGCCGACCAATGTCTGACGAGATGGTTCTGCGAACGGTGGACGATGTGACGCGCCTCGCGGGGATCGCGATTGCGTCGCGACTCACGAAGCTCTCGCGCGTCGAGGAGGCCGCGGTGATCCTGATGACCGGCCACGAGCTCGGACTGCGCCCGATGCAGTCGCTCCGCGGGATCTACGTGGTCGACGGCAAGCCCACGCTCAGCGCGGACATGATGGTCGCGGTCGTGCGCCGGTCGGGGCTGTGCGAGTCATGGCGCGTGGTGGAGTCCACCGCTGAGCGATGCACGATTACGACGCGTCGCAAGGGCGAGAGCGTCGACGCAACGCGGACCTGGACGCGCGCCGACGCAGACCGCGCGGGCGTGACCGGCAAGGACCCGTGGCGGAAGTACCCCGCGACGATGCTGCGCCACCGCTGCGCCGCGGACCTCGCGCGGCAGGAATTCTCTGACGTGTTGCTCGGTCTATATGACCCCGACGAGCTCGATGCGTCGCCCGCGCAGGTGGACGCGATCACCACGACCGCGGAGCACATCCCGTCGCTCGCGAGCCTCGGCATCGAGCAGGGGCGCGCAGAGGCCGCGAAGCCCGCGCCCTCGACGTGGGCCGCGGACCTCGCGGCGTGCTCCACGCTGCGCAGCGTGCGCGCGTGCTACCAGAGCGCAGCGAGCCCCGAGGCCGACACCCGCGCCATGTGCGACGACGTGCGCGCGTGGTGCGCCGAGCGCGGCGTGATCGCGACTGCCGCCGAGGTGATGGCGATCCTCGCGACGCTGCCCGAGGCCGCGCTGGTGATCCTCGACAATATCCACGCCGACGAGGAGCGCGAGCCCGTGGAGCGCATCGAACACGTCGCGCGGCGCGTCGCGAAGGCGCGCGGCGAGTGGGACGCGCACAGCGCCGAGACGGTCGCGAAGATCGTCGCGCGCTCCTACGCGCACGCCGCGGGCGTCGACCTGCGCACCGCGGGCGCGACCCTCAAGCGGCTGGTCACGAGCGACGAGCCCGAGCCGCCGACCACGGGCACCGACGGCCCCCGCTCGCGCGAGTCCGCCGAGGACGACGGCTCCGCGCTCGAAGCCTTCGAGGCCGCACGCTCGCACCAGGGCGCGCAGGCGAGCGCAGAGCACGCGTGGCGCGAGACTGCCACGGGCATCACCGCGCACGTCGCAACGCTCGGAGCGCGGCACATCGAGAACAGCGCGCGGCGCCACCTGCGCGAGATCGGCGAGGCGCTGACGACGCACGCCGTCCACTCCTACGCCGGGCGCGTCCATCGGCTCTCGCACGACGGCACGAGCGCGCTCCCGTGGGACGAGTGCGTCGCGCGGGTCGAGCGATGGCTCCGCGAAGGGCCGCGCGTGACGACGCTCGCGGCGGGGAGGGCTAAGCGCGCCGCCTGAGCGCGGGCAGGGCACCGCCCCTGCGAGGGACGCCGGGACCGCGAGTTTCCCCCCGCTCGCACCAGCCCGGCACCCCTCGGAGCGGCGGATCACCAATCGACCGACGTATCCGAACAACGCACGGAGATGACGATGGACACACGGATTCTGCAAGCAACGACCCTCGCGCGCATGGGCCTCGACGACGACCAGATCGCTCAGGTGCTCCGCATCAAGGAGATCGCCAAGACCGACGCGCCCGCGGTCGACGCCGCGCCGCTGTTCGCGCCTGCGCGCGGCCAACAACGCCAGACGGAGCCGAAGGGCAGGGCTCGGCACTATGTCGAGCTGCTGGCAGCGATCCGCCGCAAGGTCCTCGCGAGCGGTCCCGTGGAGGCCAGCGCACGCGACCTGTGCAGCCAGAACCGTGACGAGTGGATGCAGGCCCGGCGCGCGATGAAGAAAGACGACGGCGCCCGCGAGAGCGCCCATGGGCTTGCGGGGGTGATTACCCACGCTCGATGGGCATCAGACGGCATCGTCGGCCGCGTGCGGTTCACGTTTCTCCGGTTCGACCACGGGAAGGACAATTCTCGCCGCGGCGGTAACGGCACGGCGATCTACCGCGTCGAGGCGGTCTGATTCACCGCGCCCTTCGGGGCGCACAAGACCGCCGCCCCTCGAGGGGCAGGCACACGACGCGCGCCCGAATCCTCCGGCGGGCTCACGGCGTGACGCGGTTCGACTCCGCGGGCGGTCGCTGAGGAGACGAGGAGAGACGATGGACACGAGAGACGACACCGACCGCAAAGCCCTGCTGACCGCAGCCATCGACGCCCTCACGCGCGCGGCCGAAGCGTGCGCCGCAGCGGGCGTGCCTGTAGCTGCGGGATGGGGCGTGCAGCCGGGCGAAGACCTCGCCGCGCTACTCAAGACACGCGCGGAGGCGGCGCTTGCGTTGCTCGTGGCGACAGAGCAGTCCATCGCCATCGGGGACACGGTGCGGGTCATCGTCGACCGTCGCGGAGAGCGCGCCGACACACTCACCCGCGTTGGCCGCGAGTACCTCTACTGCGGAAGGTGGCGCTACAGCCTCGCGAGCGGACAGGACGAGCCGCCGAACAACCGCATCCACCCGCACGACCTCGCGCGGATCAAGCGATGGCTCGTGAAGCCCGCGAAGGCGGTGCGGCCATGAGCCCCACGAGCATCCCCGCCCTGCGCGCCGCCCACGCGCGCTACCTCGCCCGACGCGCCGCCGCGGCCAAGCGCGAAGCGCAGGGCGACCGCTTCGCGCGGACCATCGCGCCGCAGGTGTGCGGCGAGGACGCGGCGTATGCGCTGGATCGCGACGCGCTCGATGAGCTCGACCGGAGCACCGTGCGGCTGCGGGGTGTCGCGTGAGCGCCGAGCGTCCGATCCTGTTCAGCGCGCCGATGGTGCGCGCCATCCTCTCCGACGCGAAGACGCAGACGCGGCGCGTGGTGAAGCCTGCGCCGGGGCGGCAGGCAGCGTGGCTCACTCCTGCGCTGCTCAGCTCCAGCCCGCGCGCGGAGGTGGCGAGTGCCAGCGGCGTCAGCGGCGCGCAGTTCGAACACCCGCGCGGCGGGCCGTTGACGTGGGTGCGTTGTCCCTACGGCGCCGCGGGAGATGACCTGTGGGTGCGAGAGAGCGCGTACATCGCGCCGCCCGACTTCGGCGATGCGGACCTGTGCAACCGCATTGACGACGAGGGTCGACCGTGCGCGGTCGACTACGCGGCGTCGATGGACGCAGACGCCGTACGGTGCGCCGATGACTACGGGGTGAAGCTCACGCCCTCAATCCACATGCCGCGGTGGGCCTCGCGCATCACGCTGCGGGTGACCTCGGTGCGAGTGGAGCGGCTGCACGCGATCACCGCAGAGGACATCCTCGACGAAGGCGTGCGGGTGCCGGTAGCGCACGACGGGGGCGCGGTGCTGGTCCGGTGCACGGGCAGCGACCCGCCCGCGACGTTCCTCGACATGCGCAAGCCGCGCACCCCTGAGGACTACCTGCGTGCAGAGTGGGCGTCGCTGTGGTGCGAGGTCTACGGCCGCGCGTCCTACGACGCGAACCCGTGGGTGTGGCGCGTCGGCTTCGAGCGGGTGCAGCCGTGACCCAGCTCGCGCTCTCCCTCGCCGCGCGCGCCGTCGCGTGCTCCTGGGTGCAGTCCACCGCGCCGCTGTCGCTCCCCGCGACGACGCCCTGCGTGCTCGCTCCGGGCTACTCCGTGCTGCGTGACGGCACCGTGCGCGACACGACGCCCGCGGGCCGCGCGTGGCTGCTCGGTGACGTGCCGCCCGGTGGCGTCGCGTGGGTGGAGCGTGATGCGCGGTGGCGCGCGGTGGAGGTGTGGTGATGCGCGCGGGCTCTCTCTTCAGCGGCATCGGCGGGCTAGACCTCGCCGTCGAGGCCGTCACTGGGGCGCGCACGGTGTGGCAGGTGGAGCGCGATGCGTGGTGCCGCAGCGTGCTCGCGAGGCATTGGCCGGAGGCGCGTCGCTACGACGACGTGATGACCGCGGGCACCGAAGGACAGGAGCTAGAGCGTGTCGACATCATCGCAGGAGGATTCCCCTGTCAGGACGTCAGCGTCGCGGGAAAGCGCGCAGGACTCACCGGGGGAGAGCGCAGCGGATTGTGGTCAGAGTTCGCGCGAATCGTTCGCGTGGTACGACCGCGACTCGTCTTCGTGGAGAACGTCGCAGGGCTCCTTTCGATGGAGTTCGGACGAGTTCTCGGGGACCTGGCCGCGCTCGGGTTCGATGCGGAATGGGGAGTGTTTCGAGCGTCCGATGCGGGCGCCCCTCACCGACGCGAGCGGGTCTTTGTCCTCGCCGTGGCCGACGCCGCGGGTGTCGATGACGAAAGGGACGAGCGCTGCGGAGGTAGCAGCGGGAGATCCGTACGGGCGGCTGGAGTGCGCGGGCGCGGTGAAGCCGTGGCCGACGCCGACAGCGGGCGATGCGAATTCCAGCGGGAGCGCGGGGTACTCCACGGCCAGCGGGAGGCACTCTGGCACGACGTTGACCGACGCGACGTCGCGAGCGTGGCCGACGCCCGGAGCAAGCGACTTCAAGGGATCGTCAGCACCAGGGCAACGTCGCGGGCAACCGACGGACGCAGTGCAGGATCACGGCGCGCTCAACGCCGATTGGGTGGAGTCGCTGATGGGCTTCCCCGCGGGCTGGACGCGCACCGATGGCCCGCCGGTCGCGGCGAAGCGCAACACGAGTGGGAAGCGCCGCGCGTCGCGCAAGGCGTCCCTGAGCGACGGCAGCGGCTGAAGGCCCTCGGCAACGCGGTGGTCCCGCAGCAAGCGGCCCTCGCGCTGACGGTGCTCGCGGAGCGGTTGGGCGTCGCGAGCGTCATGGGGGCGGCATGAGCACAACGGAAGCGGGCACGGCTCGCGAAGGGACGGGAGTGATGGACACGATGGTGAGCGCCGACGAGGCGCGGCGGATTGCTGAGGGCGCCGAGGCACAGGCGCGTTCACACCGCGAAGAGATTGCGGACTTCGAGTCTGCGGGCCTCGACGGCGCCGCCGACGTACGCAGGGAGCACGCTCTCCGCGCGGAGGCGACGGCTCGCCTCGCCCGCACGGTGGTCGCCCTGCGCCGCGATGGCGACGCGCGGGACGCGGAGATCGCCCGTGTGACCGCGCACCGCGACCAGCTCGTCGCCGATGCCGCGGCGACCGCCGCGCAGAGCGCGCCGAGGAGTGGGCGATGACGTATCGGGAGAACTGCACCGGTTGCACTGAGCGCGACGCAGAGATCACGAGGCTTCGCGCGAAGAGCGCAGAGCCCAAGACGCGACGCGAGTGGATCAACGCCGGTGGCCATGAGTTCGACATTCAGCACGGGTTCGCGTGGATCGTGATGATGGTCGCGAGCGTGGCGCTGGTCGGCTGCTTCATCGCGCACGGGTGGAGCGATCCGCATGTGCGTCGCGGCGCCTACCTGTTCCCGGCGGCGGTCGCCGTGTTCCGTTGGGTGATGACGCGCAGGGTGACGGCTGCGACGGGTGCACCGTGACCCGCGTGCTCCTGGTCACCGGGGCGCGCTCGCTCGCGGACTCCCGCGACGCGGAGCGGTGGGCGCGTGCGCTCATCGCGGAGGCGCTGCGGGACGTGGACCTGCTCATCGTGGGCGATGCCGACGGGCCGGATGCGTGGGCGTGGGACGAAGCTCGCATTGATCGCCACCGATACTGGACGCGGCCGGCTCACGCAGGGTCCATCGAAGCCCGCTTCCACGACGGAAGCCTTCAAGCGTGGTGGACGTGGGGGTCACGCAACACGCACCCGCTCGCGCGCAACGCCGCGATGGTGGTCGACGCCACGGGCTACCGCGACGCGGGCGAAGAGGTGCTCGGCCTCGCGCTGCTCGACGGCCGCAAGCCCGCGAAGCCGAAGCCCGGCGAGAAGCGCCCGACGCGCGGCACCGAGCACACCGTGGGCCTCGCGCGCAAGGCGGGGCTACTGGTCGACGCGCAGACGTGGACGCCGAGGGGAGAGACGACGTGAGCACACGGGAGGACATGCGCGACGAGATAGTCCGCGAGCGCGCGGCGGAGCACCATCGCCGCGGGGACGAGGCGCGGCACGAGGCAGCCACGCTGCGACGCCGTGTGGACGCGCTGGAATCGGCGCTGCGGGAGGTGTGCGAGGCGCACCGCGCGGAGCTGATCGGGCCGCCCGGCCACGCGGGGGCGGCGTGCGACTGGTGCTACCCCGGCGGCGGCGCCGCGCGTGTGTGGCCGTGCGAGAGCGTGGAGTGTCCCATCGGTCGCGCGTTCGCCGTCCTCGCCGCGGGGCTGAGCGTGCGCGAGGAGCGAGGGACGCCATGACCGCCATCGTGACCAGCGCGTGCCACCTCGGCCGCGTCACCCGCGCGCCGCTGTGCGCCGCGTGCGTGCTCCTCGCCATCGACGTGCCGCCCGCGGACCCGGCGCCGTGCGAGCGGTGCGGTGGGCGCAGGGTCGTGCAGAAGCTCAGCGGGCCGATCTCGTGTCCCGCGTGCCGCCCGATGGGGCGCGAGCCGTGCCGCTACTGCTCCGACACGGGGACGATGCTCGACGGACGGCCGTGCGAGGGCATCGGATGCGCGGCGCGGGGAGGTGTGCGGTGACGCCCGAGAGCTGCGACCGTCGCATCTCCGCGCTCACCGACGCGCTCCGTCGTGACCCCGCGCTATGTCGCGCCGCGGACGAGCGCGAGGCCATCCGCACGCGGCTCCAGCGGCGCCACGAGGACGCGCTGCGGGCGCTGCTCGCGGCCATCCTCGACGCGACCGACGACGCAGCACGCGACGAGGCCATGGCGCGGGCGAGGGAGGTGCTGCGGTGAGCGATCCATTCCGCATCGACGGCCCCGCGGTCGTGAGCTTCAGCGGCGGTCGTACGAGCGCGTACATGCTGCGGCGTATCCTCGACGCGCACGGCGGGAGACTCCCGCGGGACGTCCGCGCCTGCTTCGCGAACACCGGCAGAGAGCGCGCGGAGACGCTCACCTTCGTGCGCGACTGCGCCGAGCGGTGGGGCGTCGAGATCGCCTGGATTGAGCGCGACGCCGGGGGCTACCGCGAGACGGACTACGAGCACGCCTCGCGCGACGGCGAGCCCTTCGCAGAGCTCATCGCAGAGCGCCAGTTTCTCCCCAACGCCGTCGCGCGCTTCTGCACGTCGGAGCTCAAGGTGTTGCCGATCGCGGCATGGGCGCGGGCGCAGGGCTTCGAGGCGTGGCGCAACATCGTCGGGTTGCGGCGCGATGAAGCCTCTCGCGTGGCGAAGGTCCGCGCGCGCAACGCCACCGGAGAGCAGGAGTGGGAGAGCGTCTGCCCGCTCTACGACGCGCGGATCACCCGCGCCGACGTGGTGGCGTTCTGGCGCGCGCAGGGCTTCGACCTCGCGCTGCGCTCGCATGAGGGCAACTGCGACGCATGTTTCCTCAAGGGCGACCGCATCCGCGCGAGGATCGTGCGAGAGCGCCCCGACCTCGCCGCGTGGTGGATCGCGCAGGAGCAGCGCATCGGCGGGACCTTCGTCAGCGGCGACAGCTACACCGCGCTGGTCGACCGCGTGCGCCGCTTGCCGATGCTGCCGATGGACCTCGACCCGACCGAAGATGCCGCGGGGGGGGCATGCGCATGCACGGACTGAGCGCCGACGAGGAGCCCGCGCCCATCGCGTGCAGCTGCACCGACCGCCGCCGCACGCGCTGCGGATGCGCCCGCACGGGCCGCGGTCACACGCTGGCGTGCACGATCGCGAGGGCCGCGTGAGCCTCCGCGTACACACCGCCCGCGTGAGCTACGGCGGCGCCGACCGCCTCGACGTGACCCGCAAGAGCGCGACCGCCGACGGGATCGCGTTCGCTCCGTCGTGGGCGATTCTGCGCCCTGCGCTGGACGCGCTGCGATGCGCCGAGGCCCTACGCGCTGCGTCCGAGTGCGGCCCCGTCGAGGGCGCCGATCCCGCGCGCTTCGCCGATGCCGCAGCGCACCTTTGCCACGCCGCGGGGATCGTGCGCGAGGCGACGTGGGCGCTCTACCGCGAGGCGTACACGATGGAGATGCGCGAAAGCTACCGCGCGAACCGCCCCGCGTGGGATGCCCTGCTCGCGAGGGAGAGCGTGACCCTCGTGTGCTACTGCACCGACCCCGAGCGGTGTCACCGCACGCTGCTCGCGGGGATCCTCGCGAAGCTCGGGGCCACCGACGCGGGCGAGAGGGGGAGCCGTGGCTGACCCCGTGCGCGCCGCCCTGCGCGTGGCCCGCGCCCACCTCACCGACGACGGCTTTCGCGCGCTCGCCCACGCGATGCTCGACGCCGCCCTCGATGAGCTGCGCGACGCTCCCCGCGCCCCTGCCCGGCGCTCCCCCGTGACCGTGGCGAACGACGCGCCGACCGACGAGCTCACCGCCGCCCGCGCCGACCGCAACGCCCGTCGCCTGCTCGGGTAGGATGCGCGCCCCCATGACCACCGGCACATCTCGACGGCCCCCGGGCGCAGGCTCCGTCACCCCCACCCCCGCGGGCACCTGGCGCGTCCGCGTGCGCGACGGCGCGGGGCGTCGCCGCTGCGTCGGCACCTACGCCGACGAGGCCGAAGCGCGCAAGGCCGTGCTGCGCCACTTCCCCAATGCGATCGCGCTCGGCGGCACCGACCCGGATCGCCTGCAGGGCGCGGTCGCGCGCGGCGCCGTATTCGCCGGCGCGGCCCTGCTTGAACCGCGGCGCGTACTCCTCGCGATAGAAGCGAGCGGCCTCCGGGTTGATGTCGTCGGACAGCTTGTTGAGTACGGTGCCGAGCTGGTCCAGCCTGCGCACGTCGGCGCCAGACCCGGCCACTGACTGGTATCGAAGCCCACCAGACCCCCAAAAAGTCCTTACGGAATACGAAGTTAGCAAAATTACCAATAATTCACTTCAGATGCTAACAATAACATCTGGAGGTGTAAAGCAATTTCACGGGGCAGATTTGGGCCAGCGTATAATCGGCGCCACGTTTATTTTGAACTCTAAGATCACCGTGCCCTCACTGCCTCCGGCGCTGCGCGTCGTGCTTTATCCTGTCATATTCCTCATTGGACTTATCGCAATTGGCATAGCGATGGGATTGATCATTCTCATTCTTACCTATCCCAATCTGCCATCGCTTGAGGTTTTGACAGATTACCGGCCAAAGATTCCGTTGCGCATTTTTACCGCCGATGGCTTCCTGATTGGCGAATATGGCGAGGAACGTAGGGCGGTCGTCGCAATTCAAGACGTACCTTCGGTCATGAAACATGCAATATTGGCTGCCGAAGATGACCGTTTCTATCAGCATGGCGGAATCGACTACACAGGCATCGTACGTGCAGCAGGAGCCAATCTGATTGGGGGCGGCAAACGTCAGGGCGCGTCGACCATCACTCAGCAGGTTGCCCGTAATTTTTTCCTGACGGGTGAGAAGACCTACACGCGCAAACTCTACGAAGCACTGCTGTCATTCAAGATAGAGAGCAATCTGTCGAAAGATCAGATTTTCGAGCTGTATATCAATCAGATTTTTCTTGGCCAGCGAGCCTACGGATTTGCGGCGGCGGCCCAGATCTATTTCGGCAAGCCGCTCAAGGATATTTCCATAGCCGAAGCGGCAATGCTGGCAGGTCTCCCCAAAGCCCCCTCCGCTTATAACCCCGTCGTCAACCCAAACCGGGCTCGACTACGCCAGCAATACGTACTTCGCCGCATGCATGATTTGGGCTACATCTCGTCATCGCAATACGACGCCGCCCTTAAGGAACCGCTGGTAGTCAAGCGTGAGCTGGCGGAATACGCCGTTCACGCCGAGTACGTCGCGGAGATGGCACGCCAGATTACCGCTGAAAGATTTCCTGAAGAAGTCTATTCCCGCGGAATGATGGTCTATACGACCTTAAACAAGGCGGAGCAAGAAGCGGCGTATGCCAGCCTGCGCAAAGGTGTGATGGATTATGACCATCGGCATGGCTATCGGGGCGCCGAATCCTATTTGGACATGAAGGACATCAAATCCGACCAGGATGAAGCAATTGACGAAGCGCTGCAGGACATTCCAGATACAGGCGACCTTGTTCCGGCACTGGTTCTATCCGCGGACACCAAGCAGCTCAAGGTCTACCGAAAAGGCGGCGAAATAGTAACGCTCACCGGCGACGCCATGAAATTTGCCGCTCGGATGATCGATGACAAGGCACCGCCCAATAAGCGGCTGAAGCGTAGCGCGATCGTCCGCCTGCAAAAAGACGACAAAAACGGATGGCAAATCAGCCAGCTTCCCGAAGTCGAATCTGCATTCGTTGCGGTCGACCCGAAAAATGGTGCGATTCGAGCATTGGTGGGCGGCTTTGATTTCAATCGCAGCAAGTTCAACCATGTTACGCAAGGCTGGCGACAACCCGGTTCCAGCTTCAAGCCGTTCATTTATTCGGCTTCCCTGGAAAAAGGCTACAACCCGAATAGCGTGATTGCCGATGAGCCAATCGTCATCCCGGCCAGCCAGACAGGCACTGCAGCCTGGCAACCACATAACTACGACGGCAAATATGAAGGCCCGATGAAGATGCGCACCGCCCTGGCCAAATCGAAGAACATGGTCTCGATCCGCATCCTGCAATCGATCGGCACCCGCTATGCTCAGGATTACGCTGGACGCTTTG
>OFRO01000460.1_pt1 | contig 14481 bp, 15 predicted proteins | sample 1543091 | NCBI WGS metagenome assembly OFRO01 (sample SAMN07774217, study PRJEB24372) | wastewater metagenome | isolation source: Exp Tend NO 10WW | collected 2016-02
CTGACTGGCCATTTTCTCACCCAGTGGCCCACGAGTGGCCTGTTCGGCGTTGGGGGTGATCCTGATGGGTGGGCGCCCTCCGTCGCCGTGTGGCACTCTCGCGGCCTACCGGCGGCATCTGCGTAACGACGAGAGGCCGTGTGTGCCGTGTGTGCAGGCGAATCGTGACGCGAAGCGGGTGCAGCGTGACGGGGCGCGGAAGTTGCGGTCGGTGCAGGTTGGCGGGGATGTGCTGCGGGAGGCTGCGCGACTCGCGGACATGGCGGATCGCGCGCCGGTAGCTCCAGCGAAGGTATCCGCCAAGTCCGATCTGGAGATGGCCCGCGACGCCTTGGTGGACGCGATCGACGAGGTGAAGCGCGAGGATCCGACACGGCTGGGCCCGCTGGTGCGTGAGCTCCGTGAGACGTGGAAGGCGCTGGCCGTGGTGGCCAGCGACAGCGAGAGCGAGGCCGTCGAAGATGAGTTCGCCCGGGCCCGTCGCATCCGTGCTGAGAGGCAGGCAGGAGCCTAGGCTTCTTACGCTGCCGACTTCGGTGGTTGGCACCCTGGCCGATGACGCGTTCGCGTTGTGGGATTTGACCGGCCGCCGGCTGGATCCGTGGCAGGTGTTGTCGTGTGAGTCGATCTTCTCGGTCAGTTCCGGCGGGTTCTGGGCGTGTTCGGAGTTCGGCGAGTTGGTGTCACGCCAGCAGGGCAAGGGCGAGATCCTGCAGGTCTACGACCTGTCGCATCTGTACCTGTGGCCCAAGCCGGATGGTGAGCCGAAGGTCGTCCTGCAGACGTTCCACGAGTTCCCGACCGCTGATGCGCACTATCGCAAGATCAAGCGGCGGATCATGGGGACGCCGTGGTTGCGTCGGCAGTTGAAGGGCGGCGGCAAGGAGGATTCGCGCGGCATCTCGGGCATTTCGACCGGGATGGGTAAGCGGGTGTTCGAGCTCGCGAACGGCAACTTGCTGGTGTTGGCCACCCGGACCGCGAACGCTGGTGTCGGGTTGACGGTCGACATTCTCGGCGTGGATGAGGCGCAGCAGTCGCCGGCCGAGACGATGGAAGCGCTGCTGTTCACGCAGGATGGCGTGCCAAACACGCAGGTGTTGTACACGGGCACGGTGCCGACCGCGACCCAGGACGGGGCGCATTTCGAGTCGGTGCGGGATCGTGGCCGTTCGGGCGGGTTCCCCCGGACGGGGTGGGCCGAGTTCTCTCCTGACGGTTCGGATGATCCGGACCTTGCGTCGGCGATCCGCCCGGATGACCGTGAGGTGTGGGCGCAGTCGTCGCCGGCGTTGGGCGATCGGACCAGTGAGGCCGACATTGAGGACAAGTACAACGCACTGAAGGACACCAACCTGGCCGCGTTCTTGGCTCAGCGGTTGTCGATCTGGCCGAACCGCCGCCCCGAGCGGGATCGGGCGCTCAACGACCTGGACATGCGGGCGTGGCGGGATGGCTGGCGTGATCTGCGGGTGTCCGCGGGGACCGTGTTGGCGGTGTCGCTGGGCCGGGGTGGTGGCTATTCGTCGATCGGCGGCGCGTGGCGCACTCCGGACGGGAAGATCCTCGTCGAGCATCTGGCCACGGATGAGCGGACGTTGTGGGTTCCGGCCCGGCTGAAGGAGTTGCGTGACCGGTTCCGGTCGCCGCTGATCGTCCTGGATGAGCGGAACTGCGCACCGATCATCTCCGACCTCGAGCGGGTCGGGTTGAAGTTCATCAAGATGACCACCACCGAGGTCGGCGCGGCGTTCGAGATGTTCGTCGAGGCCGTGAACACCGGCGGCGTGACCCATCCCGGGCAGGACGAGCTGACCACGTCGATGAGGTACGCGCAGCCGCGGACGATGGGCCGCGGTGGCCTGTCCACGTGGGAGCAGGGCAACCCGCAGGAGCCGGTGACGCTGACCCAGTCGGTGACGCTCGCCTTGTGGGGTTTGAAGAAGTCCGAGGCACGTCCGCAGTCGCACACCCCGATCCTTCCGGCTGTCCTCGGAGACGAGTCGACCGCCGGCTTTGACCAATACACGCTCACCGCTTCACCCGTCCGCGGGTTGAGTTTCATGCCCTGACTGAGAGGGGGACGCCGCAATGGTCGACGCACCCACTGACGAGAAGGGCTACGTGATCCAGGGCTCCGGCGGGTCGGCGTGGTGGCCTGATCTGGATGTGGTGGAGCAGATCCCCGAGTTGCGTTACCCAGAGTGCCTGCCGGTGTTCGAGGCGATGCAGCTGGATCCGCAGGTCGCATCGACGGTGTCGGCGGTTACTCTGCCGCTGCGGTCGACGGGCTGGTGGATCGACCCCAACGGCGCCGACGCCGAGGTGGTCAAGTTCGTCGCCGAGGAGTTGGGCCTGCCGGTCCGCGGCGTGGATCTGCAGACGTTGCCGTTGCGGACCCGGGACCGGTTCAGTTTCGCCGAGCATCTCGACTTGGCGGTGGAGGCGTTGCCGTACGGGCACAGCGTGTTCGAGCAGGTCGCGCGCGTCGAGGGTGGCCGTGCGCATCTGCGGAAGTTGGCGTGGCGCCCGCCGCGGACGATCTCGAAGTGGTCCGTGGCCCGCGATGGTGGGTTGACGTCGATCGGGCAGTTCGACATCAAGCAGCCGCTGCCGGTGGACAGGCTGGTGGTGTACAGCCATCGGCGCCGTGGTGGCGCGTGGCATGGCCGTTCGATTCTGCGGACCGCGTTCAAGTTCTGGATCTTGAAGGACCGGATGCTGCGGGTCCAGGCCACGAGCGTGGATCGCACCGGCGTGGGCACCCCGGTCTATGAGGCTGCGCCGGCACCGTTGGAGATGGCCGCCGAGGATGCCCAGGCGTTCGCTGAGGCGCAGCGCCGGGCCGGGTTGGCGATCGCGAAGCAGTACCGCTCCGGTGAGGAGTCGGGGGCGTCGATCCCCGCCGGCGCGAAGCTGTCGGTGATCGGGGTGTCGGGGAACCTCCCGGACCCGGACAAGGTGATCCGCTACTACGACGAGCAGATCGGCAAGAGCGTCCTGGCGAACTTCCTGTCACTGGGTGGGGAGAACTCCCGCGGATCGTATGCGCTGGGTTCGACGTTCGCAGATTTCTTCATCCAGTCGCTGCAGGCCGAGGCGAAGTGGCTGTGTGACGTGCTGACCCAGCATGTCGTTGAGGACCTGGTCGACTGGAACTGGGGGGCGACGGTGCGGGCGCCGCGGATCGTGTGCGACGACATCGGGTCGAAGCATCCGATCACCGCGGAGGCGATCACGCAGCTGGTGAACAGTGGCGCGCTGCAGCCCGATCCGGAGATTGAACGGTTCTTGCGTGACACGTACGGCATTCCGCAGCGCGGGACGGCGTGGGGCAAGGGCGACCTGGACAACACGAAGACGCGCGTGGGCGCGTTCAAGACCCTGATCGACGCGGGTGCGTCGTTCGAGACGGCCAAGGCGATCACGGGGCTTACCGGCCTGGCCGAGGCGGACAGGAAGGAATCGGATGCCTGAGTCGATCGAGGAGCTGGTGCGTTCCCTGCCCAGCCCGGTGCAGAACTGGTACGCGATCACCGGCGAGGCCACCGGTGAGGGCGCCCCGACGCGGGCGAAGGTGCGGATCTATGACGCGATCGGCGGATGGTGGGGCACGAACGCCGCCGAGTTCGTCGCCGAGCTCGACGCCCTGGACGTCGACGAGATCGACCTGCACATCAACAGTCCCGGCGGGGCGGTGTGGGACGGGCTGGCGATCATGAACAGCTTGAAGGCGCACCGGGCCCGGGTGACCGCGACCGTGGACGGCCTGGCGGCGTCGGCTGCGTCGATCGTGGCCATGGGCGCCGACGAGGTCGTGATGGCCGAAGGTTCGCAGATGATGATCCACAAGTCGTCTGGCGGTGCGTGGGGGAACGCCGACACCATGCGCGAGATGGCTGCGATCCTCGACAAGATCGACCTGAACGGGGCTGCGATCTACGCCCGGAAGGCGGGCGGGTCGCGCGACTCATGGCTGGACCTGATGGCCGCCGAAACCTGGTACAACGCCGACGAGGCGGTGGCGGCCGGCTTGGCGGATCGTGCCGAGGTCGTTCCGGATGCGGTGGACGCCGAGCAGTCGTTCAACTTGTCGATCTTCAACTACGCCGGCCGCTCGAATGCGCCGGCGCCGCGGCATCATGCCGCGTTACGCGCCGTGGCTCTGGCCGGCGCACCCAATGCTCCCGTCTCACCCGAGCCGGGGAACCCCAACCAGAAGGAGGACGCCATGGCGTTCGAATCCCTGATGGCTGGTCTTCGTGAGCGGCTCGGAGCAACCGATGCCACTGATGAGGCTGCCATTCTGGCCGCTGTCGACGAAGCTCTCGCCGCGCGCGCCAACGTCACCCCGCCCGAGGGTGTCGCTCTGATCGACCAGGGCGTACTGGACGCCTTGAAGGCTGACGCCGAGGCTGGGCGTGTGGCCCGTGAGGCCCAGGTCACCGCCCGTCGTGACGGGATCATCGACGCGGCGCTGACTGAGGGCCGGATCACGAAGGCTTCCGCCGAGGCGTTCCGTGCGCAGCTCGACGTTGCCGAGGAGGGCACGGTGGCGATCCTGTCCACCCTGGCCCCGAATGCTGCCCTTCCGGTCGGCGAGATCGGCTACACCGGCGGCGCTGACGAGTCCAGCGAGGACGTCATCTACAACAAGCTCTTCGGAAAGGAAGCCTGACCATGGCTGAGTACGTTCCCCTGTTCGGCGGCACCGCCGTCTCCATGACCGCCTCGGCCGCGATCACCGCAGGCAAGCCGGTGTGCGTGTCCGCGACCGGCAAGGTTGGTCCGATGACCGCCGCCGGTGATCACTTCGTCGGCATCGCCGGCATGGACGCTGCCGGTGACGGCTCGGTCATCCCGGTGTTCATCACCGGCGCAATCCACCGCCTGACCGCGTCCGGGACGGTGACAGCCGCTGACCTGGTCGACGCTGCCACCGCCGGCAAGGTCGCGACCCACACCAACGGGACCACCGACGTGAACATCATCGGCCTCGCCCTCACCACGGCGACCGATGCGGTCGTCGAGATCCTGACCCGCTGACCCTCAGAAGGAGCACAAGCACATGCCTGTCACCTACCCGCCCGCCGCTCCCTCGATCAGCGGCGACAACATCACCATCTCGGCGTTCCTGAAGTCGCCGACCCAGATCGCCCGCCGCATCATCGAGCTGACCAACAACCGGTACGTCGCCGACGTGCTGCTGTCGGGCCGGTTCAATGCTGCCGGTGGCGCCGTGCAGTACATCTCCACCGACGAGTCCCAGTTCGCCGCCGACGACCCGAAGGCGATCGCCCCCGGGGGTGAGTACCCGCAGACCACCCTCGGCTCGGGCACCCCGTCGGTGGCGAACGTCGTCAAGGTCGGCCGAGACGCCCTCATCACCGATGAGGCGATCGCGCGCATGAACATGTTCGCCGTCAACCGTGAGATTGACCGCCTGGTCAACACCATGGTCAAGTACGTCGACGGCGTGGCGCTGTCGGCGATCTCGTCCGGCGTCACCCAGAACACCGGTGCGACCGCCGCCTGGTCGACGGCCGGCACAACCGCGCAGTCGATCCTGCTCGACATTGAGCTCGCCAAGGCGAACCTGTTGGCGTTGAACAACGGCTACGACCCGAACGTGGTCGTGTGCTCGGACATCGCCTACGCCCATGCGTACGGCAAGTTCCTGGCGGCCGGGTTCCTGCCGCGCGAGTCGGAGAACCCGATCCAGTCGGGTGCCTACTTCACCTCGGTGGACGGAATGACCTTCCTGCGGTCGGGGAACCTGCCGGTGGCGAACGCCGCACTGGTGGCCGACACCCGCTACCTCGGCGGCATGGCCGACGAGGACCTCGGCGGCCCCGGCTACGTGGCTGCCGGGTTCGCGCAGGCGAAGACCATTCGCGAGGACAACTCCGACCAGTACCGCATCCGGGTTCGCCGCACCACGGTGCCGGTGATCCTGGAGGCTGCCGCTGGCTGGAAGATCACCGGGGTCACCTCCTGATGTTCCGGGTCGTCGTCCCTCTGGTGATCGCCAGGGCGGAGTCCGGGCGGGACGTGTACCTGTACCAGGGTGCGCCCGTCCCGGACGGCCTGGCCGATGGCCAGGTGGAGCGGCTGGCCCGGGAGGGGTTCATTCTCGCCGATCCCGAGCCGGTCGAGCCGTCACCCGACCAGGATCCCGAGCCGAACCCCAAGCGGGTCGAGGACATGACGGTCGAGGAGCTCAAGGCGTACGCCGAGGCGCACTCGATCGACCTGGGCGAGGCAACCCGCAAGGCCGACATCCTGGCCACCATTCAAGCCGCGCCCGCGGCCGAGTAGCAGGGGCAGGGGGTTCGCGTCATGGCTGAGACCGTCGAAACGCCGGTGGATGTTGTCACGTTCGAGGACGTGACCGAGCGGGCCCCCGACCTGACCGTCCCGGATGCGATGGGGCTGGTGATGGAGCTGAACGCCGCGGTGCGGCGGGTGGCTCCGTGCTTCGCGTCCGGGACGGTCAACACCGACCAGGTGGCCGAGGCGCGCGGAATCGCCCTGCGCGCCGTCGGCCGGCTGACGTCCGCTGACGGTTGGGTCGAGTCGGTCACGACAGGCCCCTACGGTGCGAAGTTCCGGGCGTCGGCGGCCGCGTCGGGTGTGCTGACCAGTGACGACGTGAAGGCGCTGAAGGCCCTGTGTGGGGCGCCGTCGTCTGACCTGGGGCCGCTCGGTTCGTTCCCGGCGGTCGGGGCCTACGATCACCTGTTCGCCACGCTCACAGCGAGTTCGTCGTGAGCGAGGTTCTGCGGGTGCCGTTCGTCCGGGTCGACCGGAACGCGCACGGCCGGGAAACTGTCGTTCGGGGCGCGCCGTGTGCGGTTCCGGGTGCGGTGTTCTGGCCTGAGCAGTCCGTCACGGCCAGCGACGGAAACCAGCGGGTCGTCCGACCTGCCCGCATCGCCGTGCCGCACAGTCAGCCATCCGATCCGCGCGACCAGTGGATGGTTGACGGCGTCCGCTATCAGGCGGGCGGGGATGTCAGCCGGTGGCGGAATCCGTTCGCCCCCCGATCTGCGGGGGCAACGGTTGCAGTGGAGCGGGTGACTGGATGAGCGGCAAGCCGTGGTCGTTCAGCAACACCCGGCTGAACCTGGCCGGATTCCGGCAGTTGCGTACCTCCGATGGCGCGAAGCATCTGGTCAACGGTGCCGCCGACAAGATCGCCGCTGAGGCGTCCCGGCAGTCCGGTGAGGCCTATGTGGCGAACGGGTCGCCGGGGAAGCGTCGCGCGCGCGCCGTGGTCGGCCCTGACTCCTTCGAGGCTGCGGTGGACTCGGCGGCGAACTTGACGTTGCTGAAGTCGATGGATGCGGGCCGGTCATGACGATCCGTCCTGTTGACATCGAGAAGGCGGCGGTCGCCTACCTGGCCGACGTCATGCCCGCCGTCACGGCCGGCACTACACGCCCGGCCGGCACCGACTGGCAGACGTCGTTCGCGGCGGTGGTTCGTGTGCAGGTGGTGGGTGGTGGTGAGCCCCGCGGCCTGGTCCTCGACGACGCGATCTTGTCGGTTGAGGTGTGGGCCCCGGACAGTGTGACGGCCGCCGACCTGGCCTCGCAGGTGTGTGGCCATTTCGGCGCATGGTCGGGTACGTGGGCCGGTGCCCTGATCTATCGGGCGCAGGCGGCGCGTCCTCGTTCGGTACCCGATCCGGGCGTGCCGGGTGTTCCCCGGTATCTGTTCACTGTGCAGGCGACCGCGCGCCGTATCGGCGCCTGACCCCAAGTTCCCCCTACTAGCCCCACCGGTGTCCGGTTGGGGCATCAACCCATGCCCCAACCCTGAAAGGACTCTCGCATGGCCAAGAACGCTACCCAGGTGCGTGTCGCACTGACCGGCACCGTCTGGTTCAACTCCGACTTGAACGCCGTCATCCCTGACGACCTGGACACCCCGCCCGCCGGGTATGCCGATCTCGGATTCACCACCGACGACGGGGTGACATTCACCTTGTCGAAGGAAACCGAGGACATCATGGGCTGGCAGACCGGGGATGTGCTCCGGAAGCTGGTCACCGCCGAGCCGAAGAGCGCTGCGTTCACGCTGCGTCAGGTGTCGCGGGACACGTGGCTGGCCACGAACGGCGGCACGATCACGTTGACTCGTGCGGCGGCCGGTGAGGTGCCGGCGGTGTACCGGTGGGAGCCGACCCAGTCCGAGGTGGTCGAGGGTGTGCTGCTGATCGACTTCGAGGATGACGGGATCAACTACCGGTTCGGTTTCCGTCGGGCGATGCAGGGCGCCGAGGTCGAGTTCCAGCTGGTCCGCGGCGATGCGGTGAACTTGCCGAACGAGTGGACGGCGCTGGCTCCGGCTTCGGGTGCGGCGTTCTTCATGGACACCGACGATGTGGCGTTCGTGGAGTCGGGCACTGATTACACCGCGCCGGTTCCGGGCACGATCGCCGCCTCGTCCATCACCTCGACTGGGTTCACGTTGACGGTGTCGGGCGCGTCCGATGTGGGCGGGCTGCACGCCGAGCCGTACTCGGTGACCACCGACGACGGTGCGACGTGGACGGCGTGGCAGACCGCCGCGGCGCACGCGATCACGGGGAAGACCACGGCGACCGGCTACGTGTGTCAGCACAAGGTGCGGGACGCGGCCGGGAACGTCGCCTACGGGCCGCGGATCGCGGTCAAGACCTCCTAGGTCTCCTGAGCGCGCAGGGCGGGCCCTTGGTGGCTCCTGGCCCGTCCTGCGCTCACACCATCGAGCCACCAACCATCAACAGAAGGAGCCCCGATCATGGCCCAAAGCCGACAGCCCCGACCCGAACCAGCCCCCACGCAGACGGCCGCGCCCGCCACGAAGCGGCGCGTGGTCCGCATCTGGTACGACGACGACACCAGCGTCACCGTCAACCCGAACCGTCCCCGGCTGCTGACGAACTTCGAAGCCGAGCACGGCAAGGAAACGCCCGAGACGGTCGCCGAGAACATGTGGCTGCTGTGGCACGCCCTGGGCCGCCCGGACGGCTCGCTCGATGAGTGGATCGACCGGGTCGAAGAAATCGAGTGGCTGGAAGTGGAGCGGGGAAAAGCTCTCTCCTGACCGCCCTTGTCCAGGCTGCGATCGTCACCGGTATCAGCCTGGACGTTCTGGCGGACCTAGATTTCGCCGACCTGGACGTGGTCCACCAGATGGCCGAGCAGGAGCAGCAGCGCAGGGCGTGGACGAACGACACCGAGTTGCTGGCGGGGATCCTCGACCAGCTCCGCAACCTGACTGCCGTGGTGCAGGCGGGGATTCCGACGGTGCAGGTGAAGCGGCTACGGCCGGCGAAGCAGCCGAAACCGGTCAAGCGGCCCGAGTGGTTGAAGCGGGTCGAGGCTGCGGTGATCCGGCCGGGTGAGTTCTTCCGAATGATGAAGAAGGGGTGACGAGATGGCCGACACTGTCGAACTGGCTTCCACGGTCCTCAGCGTCGGCATCTCCACCCAGAACCTCGGCAAGGACCTCCTGGCCACCATCAAGGGCCTCGGTGGCCAGGTTGGCGGGATCGGCCGGACCGCCGGCGACCAGTACAAGCAGGGGTTCACCGCGGCCTCCCGGGGCGCCACCGATGCGGCGGTCGCGGACCAGAAGAAGCTCGAGGCTGCGGTTGCGGCCTCGTCGAAGAAGATCAAGGCCTCCCGCGATTCGGAGGCTGACGCGGCCCGACGGGTCGCGATCGAGGAGGCGAAGCTCCAGGAGCTCCGCGACTCGGGCAAGGCGAAGTCGTCGCAGCTGCTGGCCGCTGAGGACAGGCTGACGAAGGCGCGGCGGAACCATGCGGTCGCGACCGACAAGGTCACCGGCGACACCCGCGAGCTGGTGACGGCGCAGAAGTCGCTGAAGGACAGCCTGGCCAAGACCGAGCAGGCAGCCGACAAGGCCAGCGGCGCGGCGAAGACCTTGGGGCAGCGGCTGAAGACCGCGGTCACCGGGCACGTCTCGAATCCGTTCACGAAGCTCCCATCACAGGCCGACACGGCCGGCACGCAGTCGGGCCGCAAGTTCCAGGCTGGCATGAAGTCGGGCATGGGCGGGCTTGGCGGGATGCTCAAGGGCGTCATGCTGGGCGCGGTGGCCGCGATCGGGATTCAGGGTGTCGGGTCGCTGGTCTCCGATGCCCTGTCTGAGGCGAAGGAGTCGCAGAAGGTCGGGGCGGCAACGTCAGCGATCATCAAGGCGACCGGTGGCGCGGCGAAGGTGTCGGCCGATCAGGTCGGGCAGCTCGCGGGCGCGATCTCCGGCAAGACCGGCGTGGATGATGAGGCGATCCAGACGGGCGCCAACCTGCTGCTGACGTTCAAGAATGTCCGCAACGAGGTTGGCGAGGGTGCCAACGTCTTTGATCGGGCGACGGGTGCGGCTGTTGACCTGTCGAAGGCTGGATTCGGCACGGTTGACGGCGCCAGCAAGATGCTGGGCAAGGCGCTCAACGATCCGGTCAAGGGCATGTCTGCCCTGTCTCGGGCCGGCGTGACGTTCACCGCCGAGCAGAAGGAGCAGGTCAAGGCGCTGGTTGAGTCCGGGGACACCCTGGGGGCGCAGAAGATCATCCTGGGCGAGGTTGAATCGCAGGTTGGCGGGGTCGCGGAAGCGACCGCGACCAGCACCGACAAGATGGCGACCGGCTGGGCCAATGTTCAGGAGTCGCTGGGTACCAAGCTGCAGCCTGTCGTCGACGGATTCGCGGGCGCCATGACGAACGTGGTGTTCCCGGCCTTGACGTCGGCGTTCGATTACGTCACGAATACCGCCATTCCTGCCCTGCAGACCTTCGGGCAATGGTTCACCGACAATCAGAACGTCATTGTGCCGGTCCTGTCCGGGATTGGTGCTGCTCTGCTCATCATCACCGGGCCCATGATTATCGCCGGGCTGGTGGCGATGATCGCCTCCATGTGGACGGCTGTCACCGCGGCGTGGGCGTGGACGGCTGCGCTGCTCGCCAACCCGATGACGTGGATTGCGATCGGCATTGGCTTGGTGATTGCCGGGCTGGTGGCGCTGGTGATGAACTGGGATGCGGTCGTCAAGTGGGTGTCCGACGTGTGGGGCGGCTTCGTCGTCTGGCTGGGCGGCGTGTGGGATGCCATCGTCGCCGGAGTGGCCGCGTTCGGGGCTTGGTTCGGCGGCGTGTGGGACGGCATCTGGACTTCCGTGGTTGGTGCTGCCACTACCGCGTGGAACATGGTGACCGGCGCGTTCACCGCCGCCTGGAACTGGGTGGCGGGCACGTTCATGGCGACGTGGAACGGGCTGACGGCCATTCTGCAGGCGCCTGTCGATGCCGCGAAAGCTGTCATCGACACGGTGCTGGGTAAGGTCGAGGAAGCGTTCAAGGGCTCCGTGAAGACCATCGGTGATGTGTGGAACGGGCTGAAGGCCGCGTTCTCCGGGCCGGTGAAGTGGATCGCCAGCAACGTCGTCAACCCGCTGTTGGGCGCTGTCAGAACTGTCCTGAACGCGCTCGGGCTGGGCAGTGTCGCGTCGAAGTTGGGCGACTGGAAGTTCGACGGGTTCGCCTCCGGCGGCTATACCGGGTCGGGCGGCAAGTATGAGCCGGCCGGTGTCGTCCACCGTGGCGAGGTCGTGTTTTCGCAGGATGACGTGGCCGCTCATGGTGGCGTTGCCGCGGTGGAGGCGATGCGAACCCGGCGCGTTCCGGGCTATGCGATCGGCGGAGCTGTCGGCGGGCTGAATCCGACATTCAGGAGCCGACTGGGTGCGTGGAATCCGGCGGTCGGGAACCGGTACCGGGTCAGCGTCGGCTACCGGTCGTACGCGGAGCAGGCCCGCCTCTACCATCTGTGGATCACCGGGCAGCGCAACATCGAGGCCGCCCCTCCTGGGAAGTCGAAGCATCAGCAGGGCTTGGCGGCCGACCTGTCCCCGTCGACGACGGCGGCGCACCGCGCCCAGGGTCGGGCGTTCGGGCTGTATTGGCCGATGAGCTACGAGCCATGGCATGTGCAGCCGATCGGGCTGACCGGCAGCGGCGGGTCTGCTGGCGGCGGATGGGATCCGCTGGGCGCGTTCTTGTCGTCCATCTCGGGCGTGCTCGGCAAGGCGAAGGATGCCCCTGGCGGCATCTGGGGTGACGCGATGGGCGCCATTCCGGGCGTGCTCGTCGGCGGCGTCAAGGATCTGGTTGGGAACCTGTTCGACTCCGGCGGCTGGTTGCAGCCGGGCACGTCGCTGACCACGAACCTGACCGGGCAGCCTGAGGCAATCCTCACCGCACCCCAGTGGGACATGGCCGCGCAAGCCATCGAGGCTGTCGCCAGCGGTGGCAGCCGTGACGACATGGTGGCCATCGTCCGCGAGGCGATCCAGGGCGTCGTCATGTCGGCCGAGTTCACCAACATCGACGAGTTGACCAGGGCTGTCGGGGCGCGCGTCACCCTGCAAGCCGCACGGAACACGAGGAGGCCGCGGTGACGATCGGAACCCCGAAGCTCACCACCCCGGCCTATTGGTCGAGCGGGACCGGCACTGTCGCGCTGCCCACGGGCATCGCTGCTGGCGACTTCATGGTCCTCAACATTTGCGGCAGCGACTCCGGCTCCGACAAGCGGGAGCCGGTTGACGCGGTGGCGAACGGCTGGACGGTGTGGAAGAAAACCTACTCCACTCACACGTGGTACCGGTTCGCCGATGCCGCGTTCCTGACCACGTTCGCGGCCGGCATTCCGTGCAAGGGCCGCATCGTGTTCGCGTCGGCAACTTCGGGTGTGGGTGCGGCTGGGGCGAACACCGAGACTCCCGGCGCGACCATGCCGGTGGCGGGCGCATGCCTGCTCATGTTCGGCCGTGGCAAGTCGGCGCTCACCCCGGCGACCGGCAAACTGTTCACCGACGTCACTAACCCCAGCTATGACAACCGCCGCAACAACGTCTGGTTCCGGGCCGGGACCGTCGTCGGATACCTCGCGGTTGACGGCACCTTCAACGGCACCGACTCCGACGGATTCGTGCTGATCCCGAAGGCCGGCCCGAACGCGCCCACCCTCCAGTCTCCGGCACTCGGCGACGCCGTGGATTACACCGCCGCACTGCCGTTCGTGATCGTGCACAACTCGGCGCAGAACGCAGCGATGGAGCAGATCAAGCTCCGCGTGCGTATGGCCGCCGGCTCCTGGTCCTACCTGCTCGCCAATGGCACCCTGACCGCCACCGAAACGGCCGTATCGACGTCGGCGCAAACGCTGACGATGAACGCGAACCTGCTGACCGCAGGGACCGCCGAATGGCAGGCCGCGACCTACGATAACGCCACCTGGTCCCCGTGGGCCGACGTGCAGTCGTTCATTTCGACCACCCGGCCGACCGTCACGCCGACGCTCACCACGGGCGCCGGGAACCTGACCCCCACCGCGTCATGGACCGAGACGGTCGACGTGGCGCAGCGCGCTTTCGAGGCCCGCATCTGCCCGGCCGCTGATGCGAACTGGGACGCCCCGGCGTGGCAGTCGCTGGTTCAGCCGGGCGCGGCGCTGTCGGTCGAAGCGCAATACTCCTCATGGACCAACGGCGGCAGCTACAAGGCGTGGGTTCAGGTCACGCAGCAGAACGGCCTCAAGTCGGTTGTCACTGCGAGCGCCGCGGCCACCATCTCGTGGACGGCGCCGACCACCCCCACCGTCACCGCCGCCAATCAGGCCTCAGGTCCGGTGCTGGTCACGGTCGGCAGTGTCGGCAGCGGATACACGCTGGTCGAGGTCGAGTCCTCCACCGACGCCGGCGCGACGTGGGCGGCAGTAGCCTCACGGATTCCGACCGGCACCACCGAGACATTCCTAGATCCCGTCGCCCAATATCAGGACGCCACTCGCTGGCGCGCCCGTGCGTGGAACGTCGTGGACGGCGTATCGATGCCATCCGCGTGGGCGACGATGAGCACTGATGTGCTGTCTACCGACACCCGCGCCTATCTGGTGTCCGACACGGATCACACCGACTATGTGAGGGTCGAGGTGGCCGGGCCGACGGTGTTGACCCCGATCGAGGGGTACAGCGTCATCTACGGCATGGGCTCGGATGGCCCGGTCGTGGACCGGTCGGAGCGGCAAGGGTTCTCGGCGTCCACCAAGCTCCAGACGCTCACCCAGGCCGAGGAGACAGCGCTCGACGTGTGGCTCCAAGCTCACGGCGTGTTCTGGTTCTGCTGGCCGCCCGAGCGGGATGGGGCTGCCCTGGTGGCGCGTCCGGCTACCCGCATGATGCAGGCGAAGGCGGCCACCATGACCCCCATTGCCAGCCGCGGCCCGTTCACCGAACGCTATTTCGATCTGGATTGGGTGGGCCGGTAGATGGTCGCTGAGGCGTGGCGGGCGGTTGCCGCCGAGGCCGCGTTCCAGACTGAGCTTGCTTCCGAGGATCGCGTCATCGGGACCCGCCTCGAAATGATCGACGTCGACGGCAACCACGTGGACGATCTGCCCTTCTCCG